>Ga0129336_10002800_pt1 | contig 10740 bp, 12 predicted proteins | sample CPB6_02_DNA_FD_96878 | JGI IMG/M metagenome (GOLD analysis project Ga0129336, IMG submission 96878) | Freshwater to marine salinity gradient microbial communities from Chesapeake Bay, USA - CPBay_Sum_0.6_0.2_DNA | ecosystem: Environmental > Aquatic > Marine > Coastal | place: USA: Chesapeake...
ATTTGCTGCCATCATTCGTTTCGTGGAGTCAACGAAGTATTTACCGTGTTTCCAATAATGTATTCCGTTCAATGATATTGTACTAATGACTTTCTTTTCTTTTACGGACGTAACCAACCCACTTCTATTTATTTTCGCGTAACTATTTTTTTCAGTAGAAGAATGATATGTCACGATCATTCCGTCTATACCAGAATTTCTGGCATTCATCATAAAATTAGAAGCATTCCACCACATTATTTGATCGCAATTGGCAATTACTAGTTCAGCGTCTGAATCTATTTCTTTCTCAAATAACAATGCAGAGCAAGCTGGTCCCTCGGTCAAATAATCGATTTCGATGATTTTTGATTCTGGCTCGATTTTTTCTAATTCCTTTCTTATTGCGTAGGTATTCTCGTCTTTTCTGATGACAAAGTGGTAATTTCCAATAATACCAAGAGTTTTTATTGCCTTGGATATCATCGTTTCTCCATTAACATCTATCAATGGCTTCGGTAAATTATATCCAGAATATTTAAATCTGGTTCCCGCGCCTGCCATAGGTATTAAAATGTTAGTTTTTGTCATATGTGAAAACTGACTTTATGATTATTGTCTCTGATATATTCTGGATGTTGTTGGTATGAACTTAGCCAAATGTTAAACCGACTCCAGAATATATCTCTGTCTTGATTTAATTGTCCTAATATAAAATTTATTTTCACATTGTCAATTAGATTAGTGACGTATTGATTTGTTATAATTTTTTCGCAGATCACACTTTTCAGAGGTGGTGCTGCGTCCCAAAGAATACTCAAATGATCAATTTTTCCTGCCATTAAATAATCTACAAAATATCCTCCAGAATTTGTGTGCCAACATAGAAAATTCAGGCGTTCAAAATCAAACAAGGGTATGATGTTTTCTGCTGGACTAAAGAACAAATCAGATCTAACCAAAATAACGTTCTTATAACCCAACTCTTTGGCCTTTTTTAATCCAGATAATATTACTGTTTTTTGAACAAGAAAGCTGTATGGGCCGTCTGGGACGGTTTTGTTGTCGTTATAAACGACTATGTCATCGGGTGTGTATTTTGATTCTTCTCCCTCCCAGCAAGAGAATATTATTCTCTTAGAATATGCAGAAAAACAAGATTTCATTTTCTGCACATCCCCTGACCGACCTCTTACTAATATGGCAAATTCATCTGTCATATTTTGACGTATAGCGCGTCTCCCCATCCGTGACGAGTATCTACCAAATGAATTCTATTGAAATTAAGACCGTTCAGATAATCGTCCATAGTATTCAAGGTGGCACAACCTGCATAAAGCTCTTCAAAATTTACTTCGCAGTATATATACTTGATTGAACTTTTTATTAACTTTTCTGCTCCTAGCAACACTTTATACTCCGCTCCTTGCACATCCATAAACAAGGCATTAAATCCAGTAAGATTTTCATCGTCAAGTTTAACGCAGTCAACTTCTATTTGACTCTCATAATGTATTTGTGGATAGTATTTTTTGTGCTCTTTCAATTCAAGTATTGAAGAAGAAGAGCCGTCATTGTTTGATACATTAAATTTAATTCTTCCTTTATAGTCACAAACAGCTACATTGTGGGCAGTTTGAATTTTGGAATCTCCTATTTTTTTCACCAATCGTTCATATATTGCTGGATTAGCTTCATACCATCTTATCTTGGAGGCTCCACATTTAATATAAAAATCCATTTCTTGCCCCTCGTGAGCACCAACGTGGATGACTCCAGTCAATTTATTTTTCATCTCGCTTTGAAGATCCAAAATCATATTATTTCCTTTCCTTCGTTAAATTCGTCAAAAATTTGTTTTATTTCTAATGGGTATTCGTGATCATTCCACTCACCCTTATTGAGAGCAGTGGCAATATATGGCCATACTTTAGAATCATAATGATACAATCCTCGCTTAAATCCAGTCCATTCTTCTGGCATATATCTGCACTCATATTCTCCCACCGACTTGGATGACAGCTGTATTTCATCCCATATCTGGTTGATTGGATACTTAGATAAAAAATTGATATATTTGTTCACATCATTCAATGTGCTCTGAAAGCAAAATTCTCCGCCTCCACTCTTGATCAGCTTGCTAAAGTGATTAATTCCGGTATCAACCAAAGTCTTCGCTTCGTCAAGCATATCTACATTAACTTGGTCGTACAATATAAAATCTTCCTGATTATATACAAAATATTTGTGAGCCTTGATAGGAAGTTTGTCAAATGCATTTACCCAAGATTTAGTAAATGACTCTTCCTCGCCATAAATATAGTAATTATTAGGACCAACATAACTCTTAATTGCATCAGTGTTTGAAAGTGCATAAACTTCCATACCAGATGCATATTTTTCCAACCTACTAAAGTACGGTTCCCAACATTTGGAAGATTTACTGTGAGTATAAACTACAATACATATATCGTTCATAATTCCATTTCACAGATTTGAGTATTATAAAAAGAACCAGATATCATATATGGTCTGGTTTTTCTGCCGTGGACATATTCATCTAATGCAGATCCGATATCCACATATTGATTACTAGGATTGATTTTCCATAAGTGGTGTATTATTGCTTCACTCATTGGTCCAACTGATATGAATACTGTTCTACCAGATATTGCACCAAACCCATCCGAAAGCATATCTTTGATTTCGTCCGAATATTTTTCCCACGTTTCTACACAATTGTTTCCAAAAGAAAGATAGTTTTCAATTTCAAAAGGAAACTTAACGTTTTCTCCGTTCTGGTTTCCTATAATAATAGTAGGGCGGCGATGCGACTTTATCTTGTCGAGGAATAGATTATAGTTTCCATTAATCCACAGGTTTGCGAAAGTTATATATTTCTTTTCTTGTTTGATATGGCTCAATAAATAATTCTTGTCTGCTACAGAAGACGTATCGCAAGATATTGCATAATAATAATCGGGTTCCGTGTGATATAAGCTTTCCAGTATTTCCTTACCTAGTTTTGTTAATTGATTGGGTGCTTGCCATCCATCGACTTCAGTTGCTTGCGATCCTCTACCTATCCCTTTGCCCATAGAAAGTGCAATTTCTCCATCCGCATACCTTGCGTGAGCAAATGGAACACCGGATTCTATCCTAGCCCAAGCATCGTTAAAGTCCTCTCTGAATGATTTTTTCATCTTGAAATATTTTTATTATTTTTTCCGCGCTGTTACCATCTCCGTATGGACAATCTTTATATACGGGATATGGGTCTTTGATATGAACATTGAATATATCTTTAATATTTTCAAGGTCAACCAAAAAGCTAGTGGTACCTACAGATTCTGGTCTTTCTGTCACTTTTCTGCATACAAGAACTTTTTTTCCAAGAAATGAACATTCTTCTTGTATACCACCACTGTCCGATATTACAAGGGCGCAGGAAGATAAAAATTCGGTTAAGTCGTCGTGGTTCATTGGTTCTACTACCTTGACATATTTCAACATTCCCGCGTGTTTTTTGACATTAGGATTTGGATGTATAGGCAATATAAAATTATAGTTCTTATAGTAGCTCGCCAACTCATCTATCTTTGAAAACCATTCGGTTATTTTGTCGTGGTTTTCTCTTCTATGCAGTGTGATTAGAATATTGTTCAAAAACTTAACATTCTTTTTTATTTTAGATAAACCATCCAACCCTGTATTTCCTACCACGAATTTCTTACCAGAAACAGACTTCTCCATATCTAGATTCTTCTTGTTGTATTCCGTGGGACATAGGTGATAGTCTGCGATAGCAGAAATCATAACTCTGTTTGCTTCTTCTGGATATGGATTTTCTCTGTCATAGCTTCTTAATCCTGCCTCAAGATGTATGATTTTTATTTTTCTATGAAACGCCGCCAACGCGATTGCGAATGCGGATGTAGTATCACCTTGTACCAATACGTGAGATACACCATCAAACAAAAAATTCTTGTTTAAACAAGATTGAACTATGCAATCTAACCTGTTATCTCCTCCAGCGATATCCAACTTATAGTCAAAATCGCAATGAGAAAGAAGTTCCGTGTGTTGTCCGGTGAATAATGTTTTATACTTGTCTCTACTCAAGAGCTTCAATATTGGAGATATTTTAATATACTCCGGTCTAGTTCCGTATGCAAAGAGTATCATTTTTCGTTAATAAGTTTCCAACCTTTACGACGCTGTACAACAAATGCTTCATTCATCAAATGTTTAAATGGAACGCCTTGTGGAGAAGCTTGGTTGGTTTCCCACATAGAATTTTTATCCGCAGCATATTTGGCGTCCACGGTATTCACCCACATCGAAGGATCATTTTGTGGATGTGGAGGAACATATGTCTTGATACCTGCATATTTTTGAAGCATATAACTGAAATGCATATCTTCTCCACAAGTGAAATACTTTGGATCCGGAAGCTCTCTCCAATAATAACTCAACCATTCGCGTTTGAAGAACCAAGCATGTCCTACTAGATCTACTTCTTTGACTTCGTTCGCAAATCCATTATTCCAACCATATCTGATATAGTGCTCGTAATATGAACAATTTTGAGGAGAGCTTGGATTTGTATATAACAATCCAATGCCTCCAAGCAAACCATTCACTTTTTCCATTGTAGTGGCACAATTTTCAAGCCATCTCTCGCCAGGCACCATATCATCGTCAAAAATACAGATATATTCTGTGGTCGCATTCAAAGCATATGCAAATCTAGCCCACACTCCGAGATTTTCATTGGATATGGCGGTGGATATCTTCTCAGCGGCAGAATAATTGATATTTCCATCTGGAGGGCAATTATACCACAGCATTATCTTCTTTGGCTTAACTGTTTGCTTATTCAAAGCATCGATTTGAAGATCCAATACATCTCCGCGCTTATATCCATTTAGTATTACTGTGATGTCTTTGCTCATAGTTCAGAAAGTATTTTGTTCATTCTATTAGTCCAGATTTCTCTGGTATACTCCTTGTGGTATTGTTCTTTGGCGTATTCTACACATTCTGTGTAAAATGACTCGTCATTGTTCAATCTTTTTGCCAATTCTCGTGCTTTGACCAAGTTCTCTACATTGACTACCAGCTTCGGAAACAATATACGTTGCGTGTCCATATTCTCGTTTCCTATACACGGAATTCCCAGATATGCGCAATTCAATGAAAATGTACCAGCCGCAATAGTAGGCATCAAATGAATTGCATATTTAAATGTAGATAATGCTTTTATCCATTCTGTCCAAACCATTCTGGGAAGGTGCTTAAGATCCGAAATCAGATGTTCATCCATTCTCTGGGAATGGGATTGCATCGTATACTTTTCACATCCAACAAACTCTTCGGATATGAAATATGAGTTGAATCCACCATAAAAATGACTGAAGTTGCCTCCTATAAACACCTTGTTTTCTTTTTTCGGAACAATATCGGATATTGTATTAGTAATCATCAAGCTTCGCATTACATTGACTTTGTAGGCAGGCAACAACCCTTTATAGTAATTCACATCATATTCATTGTGACAAAATATGCTATCAAATGAAGTAAGAGTATTATACCAATCAATTTGTTCCTCAACTGTATAATCTTGGGGCCACCAATTTGGTCCCTCTTGCATAAAATGGACTTTGGTATTTGATTTTTTAAGAAATTCGGCGACATTGAATTTCAACAAATTCCGGATTGGGTTGTTTCCATTCACTATCTGCGATCCTTCTGCGCTGAGAAATACTTTTCCCTTTGGTAATATAACAAATACGTGATCATACCCAGATACTGAATTTACTGAGTTAAAATGGAAATGATCTGCATTTAATGCAATTTGCCAAGCAATTTCTGTCCTAGAATTATCAAAATTTTCTGGGTATTTCCCGTGATAATTAGACTCTGTTACAAATGCGATTTTCATCCGTGTCCCATATTTGCTGACCTAGACCAGTTTTGATTATAAAACTTGTTTTGAGAAAGTTGTCTATCTATTGTTTTATCGTGAATAATTGACCATTCGACTTCTTTCGGAAGCATAGTTACATACTCTGCACCATCTATCGTTTCGTGTAAAGGCTTTTTCCATTGAATCTTCAAACTATTCTTATATATACGCGATTGATAGTCCCCATGATTCCAGTTTACGATTGGCTCATTTCCAAAATGCTCTGGGATACTGCTAAGATGCCATCCCCACATAGCTGCATCTTGTGGCGTGGCTCCTCGTACAATATTTACTCTTGGAACTCTGTACAATTCGACTTTTGGATTGGACCTTATCAACTCTTGCATATTTTGCAACAGTTCGGGCCAAAGATACTCGTCCGCGTCAAGTTGAACAATATAATCACCAACGCAGCGTTTTGAGCCATAGTTCTTATGTTCAGCAAAGTTTTTATTCAAAGCGTGCTGAACAACACTGAACCCATAATTTTTAGCCTTTTCTAGTATCTTCTTTGTATCCTCGTTGTCAGAAAAGTCATCTAGGATAACGACTTCGTCATTTGGAGAATTTGATTCAATATGAGTGTTGAGCTTCTCAACTAGGTCGAGAAGCTCACGAACCTCATTGTGGCAACATACTAAATAACTGATTTTCACGGTGCCAATGGAGCAATCTTTTTGAACTTTGGAAGATTCACTTCAACCTTCTTTTCGAAGGTAGGAAGATATTTCTGCAATGTTTCGATCAAAAGCTTTTCAGCTTCAGCCAGATTGAATTTTTCTGCATTTTGCAATCTAAGCTTTTCGGCGTTAGTAATGTAGTTGATATAGTTCTTATGCATATCTTCCAACTTTTGAGCCGCTACGCTATAGTTTGCAGTAAACCACTGTCCTTCTTTTACCAACCATTCATTGCACGCACTTGGGGGAACATTGTTGATACTGCCAGGAAGAAGATTGGATAGTTCCGGTGGCAAGAAATCCAAGTGACCGCTCCAACCGGTGGTCAATAGTGGCTTTCCACTCAAAGTCGCTTCGAGTAGAGGACGACCGAATCCTTCGCCGTGAGTAAAGCTCACGTGAGCTTTTACCTTTGGATGATTATACAGCCGATTTAATTCCGTTGGAGTTAGTTCTCCGTGAATTAAATAGATGTTTGGAAGAGTTCCCGAAATAGTTGCGCGAATATCATTAATTTTTTTCAAGATTTCCGCTTTATCTATCTTGGAGAATGTTGCTCCGCTAGTCTTTAATATAAGTGCGGGTTGATTTTTCTTATTCTTGAATACTTCACTGAATACTTTAACAAGCATTCCTATGTCTTTTCTATCTGCACCAAGTTCACCTTGAATCCAGTGTCCTACAAACAAATAACAGAAGGTTTCCGGAATAGACTCCAACGCCGAATCAATTTCCTGAGAAGGCTCCGATGTTTTCTTGTAAACATTCGTATCAACTCCTTCAAAAACCACTTCAACGGGAACTTTTACCTGTATTTTTTCAACTGTTCTCGTCTGTTCGTTGGTGCGATCATATATTGCTTTGGTTAAAACGTCTCTTGAGAACACAGAAGGAACAATGTTAAGATTCATTCTATTCATTCCTTCAATCCATTCTGGCTTTGGAACAGTGCTTTCAATTCCAGCGGTTACTCCGATGTTAAACTTACCCTTCGGCTGAAATTCATTCGGAATAGACACTTGGATGAACAACTCTGGTTGTGTTGTGAGATTGCTCGTTAAAATACGGCTTTTGATTTCCTTTACCATCGGACGACTTTCGTCATCAAGCATTGTATTTGGACACACGCCCCAACGCATAGGAACAATTTTAACATCGAACTTGCCCCATTTGATGATGTCCGCAGCAATAGCAAAGCAATGGTCTCCATATCCAGAGCGAGAAGCCACTGGACCTTGTATAACACATACTGGTTTGATTTCGTTACTCATTTATAACCTTTTGTTTTATGTTATGGATTTGTTCCTGCTGTATTCTGGTCGGCTTGTTCTGCAACACAGCAAAGATTTCACTGACTACATCACCAATCTCATCCTTGTATTCTTGTGCCTTAGCTTTCTTTTCCTTGGCAATTTCAAGACGCTTCTTTGTTGCTTCAAAGACTCGACCCTTGGCGGCTTCTTCGCTAATAGCCTTCAAGTCCTTCTTCTCATAAGTATCTTGAATCTCATTCTTCAGTTCTTTGTCTTCTTCGGCATAACTCTTCATTTCTGCCTTCTTATCCTTTTCAAGCTCAAAGAGTCTCTTTGTAAGATCGTATATCTTGTCTTTTGCTTCATCTGTTGATAGTACTTTAGCCATATGTTTATTAGTTGAATTTTGTTAATACTGCATTTTTGTCGATTGTTGGAATTGGGAATCCAAGACTATTGTTTGGCATATTATGACCAACAAACTCGTCGTGTCGATGAATATTAAATCTTTCACGACCTTTCCAATTTGCCATCATACTATCCAAGCCAGCAGCCATTTTTTCGCACATACTTTCTGCATTAAGTCCACCCGCACCGCACATCCACTCTCTTCCTTCCAGTGCGTATTGGCGACGCTTTTCTTTTCCAATCATATACCAATACATGAATGCTTCGGCGCAATCTTCCCACTTTCCATAATCGGCAAGAATATATGGAGTAGGAATGCTTCCTTGCATCATTCTTGATCCTGGAAAAATAGGAGTTACCCATTTACCGTGCTTCTTGTATCTACCATCTGCATTTGTTCCCCATCCATTATCAAATTGATATGGATTTCCGTGATTGTCTGTAAATCCGCACTGGTCTTGTAGTCCTCCGGTAACTGTAACGATGATTGGAGTACCAGCCATAACACTTTCTGCGGTAGCGATTCCAAAACCTTCGTTATCGGACAAATTGACGGTTACATCGGCAATGTTGTATAATTGGTTCATTTTTTCGGGAAGAACCTTGTCTGTGCTAAAAACAACATCATAATTGGGACAAAATGCTTGTTTGCAAGCCGGTAGATCTGTACCGGCTTCGTCTGCTGGGTTGGTGTGTAGCAAAAATACACATTTTTCCGCTTCTTCTTTTGGAAGATTGTCACAGAAAGTACGATATGCGAGTAGGATAGTGCTTGTTTGCTTACGACGGATATTTCTATTATTATAGAATATTACAAACTTATAATCCTTCTTGAAATATTGTCTGCGAATCAGCTGAAGCTCGTTCAGTTCAGCCTCCGTTGTTAATGGTCTGAAAGTTTTGGTATTTATTCCGTGTGGAACATATGTAACCGAAGTAGGCTTATTATAAGCGGTACCTAATACATTTTTTACAATGTTTTCTGTCTGCTTACTGATACAGCCGATCCAATCGCAAGATTCATAAAACGGGCGATTATACATAGGATATGGAAGATCGTCCCAAATACTATAAAAACCAATAGGAATCTTTTGGCGAAGTTCGCGTTCGATTTGATACAACCAAATCCAAAAACGAGGATCTGTAAAATGTAGCAAAGCATCCGGACGCTCCATTTTCATGATTTCGTTCAAGATATTGGCGTCGCCATAACCGTCTACAGGATATAGGCGAACATATGCATCATTGATTCCAGCAACTTGGTTAGTTGCTTGGTCAAGATTCATAATCTTGCCCTTTTCTGGGTGCTGGATACTACCAGCAACTTGTACCCAATTGTATTTGCCAGCGAGACCTGTCACAAACTCTCTTGCCATAGTGGCAATACCAGAATGCATTCTGAGGTCATCGCAAAGCAGGATAATCTTTTTTCTGTCTTTTTGAGGAATATAACCGTTTGCCATATATAACCGTGGTATTATGTTTTAAATTTTTGTTCTGTCAATGTTTTAAAATGCACTTCCGCTGATTTGTAGATCATTGGTGGCATCAATCTTTGCCTTAAAGTCCGGATCGTTGGTATATAGATATACACAACGATTAACGAGCTTCTGCAAAGTCATTCCGTTCGACAGTCCAGCTTCTTTAAAGGATGTATATTTGTCCTTGAACAGATGGACTGACGTAAATGATGTTTCGTGACTGGTTTTTAGTTTCATATATATGATTAGTTGATTTCTCTATATACATATATATGACTTTTGTTTTTAACTCATATATAAACTCGCAATAGTTTATATATCAGCCCTCTTTGCCATCGCAATATAGCTTACCTTCTGGGCTTTTAAGGGTCTTGAAGACGCAATACTTGCAGTTCTTACGAGCTTTACCGGGATTCTTTAGAAATACAGCAGACTTGTTATATTCTCCAGCAGCATCAAAGCCATTATTTATAAAATCCAAGAAAGCGGTCTCTACTTCACGCATACTTGTCTTGCCATCTGGAGGCGAGATGCGCTGAATACGTTGCTGTGGAAACTCTACATCTTCGAGAAGCTTACGCTTCACAACAAAGAACTCAACTTCTATATCAGACATAGGAATCTTAAATGTCTGATGATAGAATCGCTTATACAGCAATAGCTGGTCAATCTTGGTTCTATCTGCCTTTTGATACTTGTTCCAGCCACGAGTGCTAGTCTTGAAATCTAATATAAGAATTTTTCCCGTCGCCTTCTCTTTTAGAACAATATCTAGAAACCCTTTATATAATATGTTTCCATTCCGCATAGGAATTTCTAACGGAAGCTCAATGCCAACAATATCATACTTCTTGCTAGGAAAATGTTTGCTTCGTTGAGCATATGATAGCACGTGGTCAAGAATTATTTTACCATCGTTTTCAAACTCAGATATAGTAGCAGAAGTAGTAAGTCCCAACGCATCCAATTCG
>Ga0129336_10002802_pt1 | contig 10736 bp, 25 predicted proteins | sample CPB6_02_DNA_FD_96878 | JGI IMG/M metagenome (GOLD analysis project Ga0129336, IMG submission 96878) | Freshwater to marine salinity gradient microbial communities from Chesapeake Bay, USA - CPBay_Sum_0.6_0.2_DNA | ecosystem: Environmental > Aquatic > Marine > Coastal | place: USA: Chesapeake...
AATCGTATGGACATCACACGACGGCTCTGTTGCTGTTCAAGCAGCGATTACACCTGTTCGTGTTGTATGCCAAAACACTTTGAATCTTGCTATGCGTAATGCTAAGCAATCATTCAAGATTCGCCATACACAATCTGTTGAGGGTCGAATTCAAGTTGCTCGTGAAACTCTTGGGCTTGCTCTTGGTTACTTTGACGAATTTGAAAAAGAAGCGCAGGCTCTCTTTTCTCAATCCATTACTGACGCTGAGTTTTCTAAACTCATTCAGACAATCTACCCTAAGCCTGAAAAAGACGCTAAGGGTGCTTTGAAAAAGTGGGAAAATAAAGTTGTCTTGCTAGATGACCTTTATCATAACTCACCTACCAATGCTAATATCAAGGGAACAAAATGGGGTGCTTTCAATGCGCTTACTGAACGCCTTGATTATTTCCGCTCTGGTCGTGGCAATAGCGAATCGCTAATGGCGGGCGCAAGTGGCTTTGACCCTGTTCTAACTGCTGAGAAAAATAAAATTCTCAAGTTAGTAAAATCATTCTAACAAAATGATTTGTAACGGGGGAGAGAAATCTCCCCCGTTTTTATTTGGTGCGTTAGCTTAGCGGTTAAAGCGCTACCCTGTCACGGTAGAGATCGTGGGTTCAAATCCCATACGCATCGCAAATGAGATAGTAATTTCATATAATGAGACGCCCGCAATATACTATGGATGATCCGCAGCTTTTACGGATGTGATGTAAATCATATGGGAATATTAAAAAAATCACTGGAATCCTTGACTCTTGTCATACCCTTCCACTATAATAGGCCCATCAACAAACGAAAGGAACAATATGCCAAACTGGGTATATAACGGTCTAACTATAGAGGGTAATCCTGATTTAGTCAATGACCTTGTAAGACAAATGAATAAGCCATTTGTCATGCTTCATGACACATGGAATATGGAAACACAGGAAATGCAAGTCTCTCAAACTACTTATCCAAATCCTGTTTTTGCATTCCACAATATCATCAACCACAGACAACAAGGTATAACAGATTTAGAATATGTGCAACAGCCATTGCGTTCTGAATTAGATACATCTGACCCTAATTGGTGGAATGACACAATGGAGATTGCTAAAACTGATAAAGGTTGGTATAACTGGAACACCATGAATTGGGGAACCAAATGGGATGTTGCAGTTCGTGAAGATGATAAGTATCCTAATACTTATATTGAGGGCCCTACCCCTAATGGAGAAAACCTTGTAGTTTATTATAACTTCCATACTGCTTGGTCTCCGCCAATGCCTGCCATGGCTAAACTATCTGAACAATACCCAAGTTTATTATTCACCTTATCATTTGAGGAAGAGACAGGCTGGGGTGGAGAAGTTGAATTCCTTCGTGGAGAAATGATTTCTGAATCTGATTATGAAAGTAAATGCAGAGACTGTGATTCAGAAGACACAATGGAATACTGTGAAAATGACTGTGGAGAAATCTGCTCATCTTGTAATTGGCTTGGCGAGGCTGACCTAGAGGCCGTCGCACAATGTCAGACCCATGTAGTATACTTGGAAACCAATGTCCCAGACTATCGAAAGGAAAATGCATAATGGACGAAATCATCTCAATGCCTGATACGTACAATCCTAACCTCCTTGTAACATACAAGGATATAAATAATGGAGAAGCGACGTATCCAACAATCAAGGTAAATGACCTTGAATGGAAACTAGAAAGAGCAAAGCGGACCGTAGAGGACCTGCAGCGCCACACAAATACAATCAATCAGATTACATCTAATCTTACTGCTAACGGCTGGTACAATCCAAACGTTGATAAAGAAGATATACTAAGCCAACTCTGTGAGATCTTAAATCATGAACCAAAGCAATCAGTTCGCATTACAGCAACTGTAAATGTTGAGGTCGACTATGAGATTCCTCTAGAAGAGGTAGAAGATTTTGACGCAAGGTATTTCTTGCAAGACAATCTATCTATTGATTCATGGCACGGAGACGTTACAGTAGAATCATTTGATGTCGAAGACGCAGATGTGGACTGGGACTAATGTACTTTGAACTCACAGCTCCTGATAGGCTATCCATGGAGATGGCCTATTGGGACGCCCAGGTTATTGGCCTGGACCCTGAAGCAATGTCACCATTGACATTCAACATTGGAACTGGTAGCATAGAGAAAGTAAGTCGTATTCGTGACAAGTTCAACTTAGTTGAATCATATGTAAGCGAATACGAACCAACAGGTTATACAAGGAGATAATATGTCAGATTACAAGAGCGGTTGGGATGACGGGTATAAGTATGCTCGTGAAGAAATCATGGAGAAACTTCGTGAGATTGATATCTCAGATATTGACTCTTGGATTTTAGATAGATTATCAGACATGATAGAGGGCGGAAACCTATGAGTAATAGATTTATCGGTTGTGACAAATGTGTAACAGCCAAGGCTTTATATCAAGCAAAGGGACTAGCGGGAGATTTATTCTTCTGTTCCCACCACTACAATGAATTCAAGGACGCTCTTGACAAGTGGTCCTATGAGGTTGTAGACTTATCCATTGAAAACACACAACAAGAAAAGGCGGAAGTAACAAATGGGAGCACGTATTAATTATGTCTTCAATGAGGGCGAGGACCAGCCTGCGGTTTGGTTATACTCTCACTGGGGAGAAACAGATTGGCAATATAAATTAGCGGCAGCGCTAAACCATGCCCGTCCACGTTGGACAGATGCATCTTATTGCATTCGTATGATTATATCTCATATGATTCAAGATGAGATTCTAGAAGAGACTGGATACGGTATTGGTGCTGTAGATAAACCAGGTAACTTTGCTGCGTGGGATTTTACAGTACATGTTGACATGGTAAACAAAATGGTGGAGGGCCATTCATGGGATGAATTTATAGCGTATCATATGGGGGCTACAGTTTAGTCTACTAAAATATGCTATAATATAAAAACAACGTTTGGTGAGGCTATCAGGGTTCCTTTCGCCCCAGTCTTTAAATATGCATAGTGTGGATGCAGCCAAACACCAGGGGCCCAGCAGAGGGAGAGACTGCTAGGGCCCCACTTCTTTTTATAAAGCTGCCCGCAAAAAACTGAGGATAGCATAGATCATTTACGTGTGTCAAATATAATTCACGGGAATTTCAGCATATGAGACAAACTAACCTGTTAGTCATTTTATGTGATCCACATCATATAGACAAATGTCGGTGGCATAGATTATAATTAAGCCATGTCTAACGAAAGGAAAAATATGGAAATGTTTACAGATACTCTAGGAGAACATATTCTAGGGGCTATTCAAGTAGATATAGAACAACAACTCTTTGAAGATTGGAATAATGCCAATTTAGATGAGGGTGAAAAATATGCAGAACATAAATTTATGGAATTTGCAGGACCTGAATTGCAAAAGTCATATAATGAATTCTATAATTTAACACCTGATGATGAATATTATTTTGAGGTGGAATAATGTTAGGTTATAAATATGATGATATACAGCGTATGATTAATGCTGTACATGATGCTAAGTTATTTTATCTCCGCCACCCGTCTGATTTAATGGACAAATCACAATTACGGGCAGACCTAGAAGAAACAGTTAGTTTCTTATATGGAGTATTAGAAGAGGGACATGTACAATGATTAATCAATTAGTTGAATATATGAAGATACATCTAATTAGTTTAGAACAAGATTCTGAGGATTTAGAAAAAAGAATGGATGCTTATTCTAACTATGAAGATGATGAATATAGAGAATTAGAGATTGAGGATATCTCTACTAATGGGCAAATCATTGCTACCCGCCATTTATTGTCAGTGGCGGCTGATATAATGGGCATTCAACTAGAGGAGAAATAATGCACTTTGATATCGAGAATTCAAATGAACTCGAACCACATCTACAGCGTATGGTAGACCATGGCGTAAATGGTCTAGACATCATGCACGGTCATTTAAAGATATTAATGCTGGAGGCTGACGCAAAGTTAGATGAAGCACAGCAAATTGAAGAAGAGAATGATTACTCTGACGCAATGGAATCTATGGAGCGGAAGTACTGGGAGGGTATGTCAGACGCATATACTCATCTATATAAACTAACATATGACTTATCATTTGCAATTGCTGGACTACGAAAGGATGACAACGGAGAATGACAATACAAGAAGTACAATTACCTACAGATCTAGAACGTAGGGACCGTAATTACGTAGAGATTAATGAGATTGTAGATAAACTAAACAATCTATCTTTATTCCCCTCATTGGTATGGGTTTGGTGCTGGGACCTTATTAGGGACAAGTATGAGAACAGCCAATGGGATGATGTCATCACCGACGGCTGGGAGGATTATGCAATTCCTAAAGGCCTAGAGTTAAAAACAATCTGGGATAAGTTCTGGGAAGACGCAGACAAGAATGGATTCAGTTTGGAATATGGAACTGAAACACTTGTAGAAGCAATCAATGACTGGTTAATCGAATGTGATTTCCTTGTCGCCTTAGATGAGGACGGTTGGTTAGATGACGAACCAGGAGAAGACTGACCTGGCGCTGCAGCTTGCGGCAGCTTGGTTAGAAAATGGTCATGAAGATATGGCCAGGGCAATCATTACTAAATTAATTAATGATGGGCTCAACGAGAGTTTGTAAGGGCGGGCGGGACCCCTTACGATAGTATTTACAAAGTCCCTAAAAAGTGATAAAATATATCACAAACAATTATCTCGAAAGGATAAAACACAATGACAACAAAGCGAGAATATCTAAAGACTCAGGGTATCACAGTTGGTGCCCGTGGCCGTTTCTCATCTGCTGCAAAGCAGGCCCTCTCTGAGGCAGCTCAGAAGGGTATTACCTTCACCGCCGAAAAGCCTACTTCACGTAAGAAGTAGGATCCTCTAGAAGTGGGGGTTGGTTCCCCTTTCGTTGCCAACCCCCACCCCTTAATGTTATAATGTTCACCACTAGAGAAGAGGAAAAATGGCTAGAAAAAGAACTCCAGAAGAAAAATTGGCGGAAGCCATAAAGACAGCAACAGATAATGTAAACTTTAATCCTACATTAGTAGCAAACTACCTAGTTAATTTTGCTCCACATTATACCCAAGATAAAATAATGGAACTTGTTGAGGCTATTTTAACATACCAATACATGAAGTACAATGAAGATTGGGAAGTGGAGGCGGAAACTAGTTATGGCTTAATCAAAGCAAGAGACTGGTTTAGAACACTTGCTGAGAATGACCAATTAGAGTTAGAGATGTATTAAACATATATCAAATAAATTAAAGATACTCCAGGGAAACCTGGGGTATTTTTTTATGTGCGGACATACGGGCCAAATTGATCATTTACGACAAATCAAATAAAATCACTGGAATTTCTGCAGCTTTCTGCAAAAATGTATATTAAATCTAATAGAATTATATAACAATCTGATAAAATTTGGCAGAATTTCTGCAGAATATATTGACAAATACGGGCCAATATGCATATTTACGGGCACATATTTTATATCACTGAAATGCTTGACATGCCCAATATAATATGATATGGCCAACATGCCTGCAAATTTGACATTACGGGGCATCTCTGAAATGACTCAATTACATGTATATCTATCTTAATATAATACGATAGTCTACAAGATATAATCTATAGTCATATTCTCCACAATGCTCCACTTTACTCCACTTTAAAAGGCTCTAAAAGGCCTATAGAAGGGATAAAAAGTGGGGGGTGAAGTAAGATATTAGCCTTATTCAAATGAAATTTGTGTAGGCTGACGTAGCTCTTGATCCAAGAGAAAATGCGTCTTACACACAAAATGAATCTTATGTTCTTTGGCTATAATATCTGTTGTCTTGTCTTGGCATATATAACATTGAGATGCCATTGCTTTATTTTGTTCTCTTATGTAGTCTAGGTACTTATGTGACATTTAGTCCCAAAGGTTCTTTTTGTTCCCGCCTACATTAGGATCCATTAGGTTAGGAGATTTACCACTAGGGTATTTGGAATACCAGACTCCATCTTCCTCCCGCCCCTCTTGTTCTACTACAAAGCCATTCTCTCTATCAAATAGAATGTAGTCCATCTCTACCAAATCAAATGTATCTTTAAATATAGATACAACTTTATCTAATTCTAGTTGACCACAAGTATATAGATCAAATTGAATTAAAGCTGGGTCTATCTCATCCCATATGTGAAAGGCTATATGGCTAGTTTCTATCATAACGATAGCGGTTAAGCCTTTATTGCCATCCTTATCTACATAGGATGCAAATGGACCCTTAATTATTTTCATATCAATCTGGTTGACCAGATTAGTTAGAAAATCAATACCCTGTTGTTCTGTATTGATTGGATTCTTTATTTTAGCATTTACCAACAAATGCTTGTGATATATCATAGATCTTCCTTATCAATCTTTTCTGTAAAATCTAGATCAGCAAAGATACTTCTCCGCATCTTTTCTTCTCTGCGCTGTGCTGTGCTTAAAATTGTTTTACGTCCAAGACGTCTTAGATTTTTAAGATGTCTCTTAGCTCCACGTAATGACTTCTTATTATTGTTCTTTTTCATATTCTCTCTCCATCAATACATCCATTATATCTGACATTCCAGGCTCTGGGATATCATGAAAGTAATATCTGCCATCATCTTTTATTGTCCATCCCCGCCAGCCATCTCCTTCATCCCACATGGCTGTGGCTGTGGAACTGGCTACTGGATCTGCCAGAATACGGGTAATTGAATTATACATATTCGCCTCGTTAAATATGGCATTACGTAGCCTATCCCACCTGAACAACCAGTTTACCAAATTATCTATCATAATCTGGATCCACCGTTCCTGTTTTCTGCCAATATGGGCAGCCATTTTCATCATAATCATTTAGACGTTCTAATAGTTCTTTATTAGTTCTCATCATACGCCATATGTGAAAGCGTAGCTTTAAATATCTAAGCATTTTTCTTCTCTCTCGCCGCCGCACTTTTTTCGTTTACTATTTCAGTGAATATCATCTTCATTCCTAATGCATTAAGTTGTGATGAAGAATTAATATCTATAGATTCAATTGCTTCTAGGATTCTCGCTCTTTCCTGCTTTACTGCTTTAGCGCATCCATTACAGGGGCAAGCCCATTTTTTGGGCTTTGCCTCTGGCTGCTTGTATGCATCTGGATTCATTGTGTTAGAAAGGAACGTTCTCTGCTGTTACTGAAAATACTCCAGGTTTTTCCTGTGTTTTGTTTAGGCTTCTTGTTGTAACTGCAATGCTCTCTGCACGAATATCGTATGAAGTACGTGGATTACCAGATTGATCGTTCCAGTTCTCTTCATAGATTGTGCCAACAATAGTTACTTCTTGGCCCTTCTTTAGTACATCCTTAGATGTTTCTGCAAGCTTATTCCAGACCTTTACAGTCCACCAAGAGGTGAGTTTGTCTTCCCACATTCCTGTTTGTTCGTTCTTGCCACGATCATTTGTTACTACTCGTAACTTTAGTCCGCCATTACTTAGTACTGTCGGTTCCTGCCCAATTCTACCTGTAAGGGTAATCGTTGGATTTGCCATATGCTTTTCTCCTTTGTCTATTCGGTGTTGCGAGCCTCGTCACAGATTTGAACTGTGGACCTACCGCTTACAAGGCGGTTGCTCTACCACTGAGCTAACAAGGCGTGGAGCGGATGATGAGAATCGAACTCACCCCTTCTGCTTGGAAGGCAGAGGCACTACCAATATGCAACATCCGCAACTAATCTAATTATATTAAATTGTTACGGCTGTGTCAATGATCCATCTACGCTTATTGGATAGTATTTTGACTTAATCATTTCTGGGGGTAAAGTCTTTTTTGCAATAACAGCCCAGTGATTTGAAGGAGCAAGGTTAATAAATAGCATCTTGCAATAATCTGATGGATCTTTAGATGGATATTCATCTCTTCCATGCTCATCTATGTCGCCCTTTAAAAACACGGCAGATCCCTTTTTATCTTTAAATAATGTTTCTTGTTGAGTTTCTTTATCCAAAACTCTAAGTCCCCATTCTGGAACTGTTGTGTCTAAACAAACATCTATTGTATGTGTAGCAGGGAGTGTATCTACATGCATAAATAGTCTTGGATTGTACTCTCCAACTATCTGATATCTAGTTACTTGATTATATGTAATCTCTAGATCTTCCTCGCCAAATTCTTTTCTAGCAAGCTCTAATATCTTTTTCTCTGTATCTGGATCCCACTCAACTAAAGTGTCATATCTTCCAAATCTTTTTGTATACTGTAAATCATTAAATCCTGAATCTGCTTCTATACAAACAGAATATATTTTATCAAAAAGTTCTTTGCCAAATGGATCTTCTTTGTAAAAAGTTTTCATTTATCTCCCTAATTAATATGGCCCCATATTTCTATGGGGCCACACTTTCAACTCTGCTAGTTAGGATTCTTAATTGAATCTGAAACTGAGCCTATATGTAATGAGTTCTTCTTTCTTTTCCCGCCCTGATCTGAGTTCAAATTAATTGTATCTCTAGATGTAGTGGCTCCAGAAGCTTCATTATTTGGTGGTGGTGTTACACCAGTACCGTTGTCAGTCATTACGCCCCAAGCGTGTTTTCAGAGTCCATTCCCATGATAGCTCCAAGATATACTGAAGATTCATTTTGGATAGACTTGTCATTCACTGTTGGTGAAGAAACTGTTGAGCATCCGCACATGTCACACATTATAGTGACTCCGAATAGTCGCCAGATTCCATTTCTCCCATGGCGCCTTCTCTTTGGAAACCTGCGTTTCCTTGTGTAGACATATCCTTTGCTGGGAAAGCTGATGCTGGTGCTTCTGTGTATGACTCAGTTGCCCAAGGTGAGCTTGGGCTAATCTTTGGGTCTGTGAACCCTGTGGTATTGATACCGTCTGTCATTTTTTTTCTCCTTAAGGTTGTTTAATTGGACCTGCATGCTTTTGGTCCACTACAATTATAGCATTAGTGGTATTCTTTTTTGTTCCATAGGTTATTTCTATACCAACCAGTAAGAACTGAACCAACCTGCCATATTCTTCGTTTATTATCTTTTCTAAGATCAGTATTTTCTACTGATTCCCAACGTTCACGTTTAATAGGAATAACTTGAAACAAAGGGGTGCCTTTTGGAACTAGCCCCTCAAAACCCTCTTTTACGTAAAATGGTATTCTTCCAGCCCCAAGTAAATCTTGGTCGCAATCTATAACAGCACTCATTGTCATAAATGGAGTATCGTATTGATTTAGTGGTTGCGTAATTAAAATGCTGTACCCAGGTGGAGTTTTAATTAAATAAGGATTGTGCCATGCATAATGTTTATTTTCATAACCATTTGGTGCTGGCATTGGGTGTGTAATTTCTGGCCCACGAGCTTGCAATGGTTCCCAATAATCTGCTCCCTGTTCTGCAGTTTGTCCTGGCCATCTAATTACAGATCCATGGACGCCTTGCTCAACAACAAGATCTGTCCAAAGTTCTGCTGTGTAACCAGTTAGAAATGAATCCATAAAAGGTACACACGCTCTTAAACCAGGATTCATTCCCCATTTTGTAAATTCCATTTTGCCACCAATAAACATTGGCGTTTTTGCATACCATTCAGGAACATAATTTTTTGCAGGCTTCATTAATGGAATATGCTCAAAAGCAGAAGCAAATTGAATTTTTTGCATTACTTGTTCCTTCCAAATTTTGCCCAAAGTCTTTCATGAATATAATAACCAAGAGACTCCCAAGCGATATACATAAGAGCACCTAGGCTGGCATATTCCCATTCTCCAGTGAACAAGTATATAACTCCAGCAACTCCAACTAAATGGAATGTTTCCCAGCTAAAAGTTTTTAACAAACTTCTTTTATTAGAATCAGACATTGCTTGCCTCCTCAGACAATCTTTTTCTATGTTCAACACATACGTCAATAATTGGTCCTTCTTTATCAGACCATAAAACTTCTGCTTCCCCCCAGCAACCTTTAATACGGCATGTATCGATAGGGTGCTGTTGCATTTCTTCTTGACTCTTTAGCTCAAAAGCCATTTTCTTCCTCCCTATCAATTGGTGTTGGTGCGGTTAGTAGAGAACCACATTCCGCACACTCACAGTCTAGCATATACATAGCAATTTCATATGTTTCTGGATCAAATCTTGCATTTATTTTTAACATGGCAGAACTACAGTTCGGACATGCTGTAGTTGGTATGCCACGTAGATCCATTTTAATTCAATATCAGCCCAAAATGTTTTGCAATATATGCTATTGCAAGTCCGCTCCATAAAATGTTAAACCAAATAAGTGTTGGTATTGTTTTTACTGTAGATGACCATATTAATCCCAAGCTTGACACCAATGCAAATATATATAGCCACCATATTGATGCATCGAAAAGTAGTCCTGGAATAATAATTGTTCCTTTTGCTACAAAAGCAAAAAATTCTACTGTGTTTGCTTTATTCCAATATTTTTTATGGCCCATTGTTTTTAATGCAGTAAGCCATTCTGTTCTAAACTTCATTAATTATCTCCTTGATGAAAATGTTTCTTTAAATACTCATAATGCGTTGGCGCATCCTTAATAAAATCATTCCATTTCTTTTGAGACTTTTCAGTCTTGATAAAGAAATTGCCAGCAATTTGTTCATAATTTGTAGGATGTAGG
>Ga0129336_10002803_pt1 | contig 10732 bp, 31 predicted proteins | sample CPB6_02_DNA_FD_96878 | JGI IMG/M metagenome (GOLD analysis project Ga0129336, IMG submission 96878) | Freshwater to marine salinity gradient microbial communities from Chesapeake Bay, USA - CPBay_Sum_0.6_0.2_DNA | ecosystem: Environmental > Aquatic > Marine > Coastal | place: USA: Chesapeake...
AAAGTATAAAAAAGGGGGCGGATGTTGCCCCCCTATTCTTCACACTTTCTGAAACCGACCGTAGTTGAAGTTGGCATAAGCGAAGACCTCACGATTGACCAGTTTGAACATACCAAACTCATTGGTGAGAACGTAACCCTCAGCGTCGATTCTGTTGCCATAGAGGTATGCTGCGGGACCATTGTTGCGGCAGAGGAACAGGCAGTCGTCTTTGATAGACTTCACCAGTGCCCACAAACGCAGCAGGTTGATGTCACAATCGAAGTCATCGGGGTTGATCTCTTCACCAGCACGAATGCAGGCGTTGATCTGTTGTTTGATCTTTTCCGCTTCCTTGACACTCACAAACTCACAGGCAGTTGCCATCTGACGGGCGAAGTTGCAGATCTCTTCGACATCATCGAAGCAGCAGGGATTGCCACTCTTGCTCCACGGATCGTGCAGAATGTATGCATCAGGTTTCACGAACTTGATGTGATCAGTGTCAGTCCACGTAGCACGGTCAGGGTATGCTACGGCATCACGCAGATCGCTCTCAGCATAATAGCAAGTGTGCGGAGCGATGATGATGTTTTGAGTGACGATCTCAGGGAACTGATAGGTCAGCAGGTTAGATTTGTACTCAGAAAGTCCACCGAACCCGATGAAGTCTGCCTGATAGATCGTCTCCGTGCGGGGAAGATGATCAAAGCACGAATGCAGAATCTGAGCAACGTTGCCCTCATAGAAGAGATCAATCTCCTCATGATTGTGAGCAATACGAATCTTTTTCTTGTTGAACACTGCCTTGGTTCCTACAAAGAACTCACCGCAGGCAGGGTCAATACCCCACACGATTGCAGGGGCGCCGTCGATCTTAACCGACAGAGTGCCAGGAGTCACGAACCAGTCCAGCACGGAAAGGTCACCCGTGAGGATGGTGTCTTCGGCGTGTTCGAGGTGGAGGTTTTTCATACTGTTAGTATTGCACGAAAAAGGGGGGACCGCAACCCCCCCTGTGCCACTTAGTCAACTGTCACAATGTCTGGACCATCAGTAATCTTTACACCGAAACTTTCCAGGGTTTCTTCATCATACAACTCAAGAATCTCACCAATCAACTGTTCTTCATCATAGGCAGAATAGCACTCGTAAAGTGTATCAAACACGAACTGTTCCATCGTCTTCATGTCCATCGAATCCATCACGAATTCGGCATACTTCTCACAAAGTTCGGAGAAGTCATCGGTCCAGGTTTTAGCGTTGTTGGTCATCATCAGTTAGCGTAGAGGGGAAGTTTCTTACGGTCACGGATTGAATCATCAATCACCTCACCAATCTGTTCGTAAATGTAGTCGGAACCTCCTACATCACAGAGCACATCTTCAGTGAGTTCTTTAGAGAAACGCACTTCATCGCAGTTTTCACCAACGATCTCAAATACATCATCTTGAGTGAACACGAACGCAGCACAAACTGCGTCCTCACCTTGACGCTCAATCAGTTGGTTGATAGAGTCACGAAGTTCGGAAAGTGTGCGGTACATTTTCAGTAGGTCACAAGTGCAGCGACTTTATCATACAACTGGGCAACATCTACACCCAGTTGTTCACTACATTCCTCCCAATCATCATGAAACTCGATGAGATCCAGCAGAGCACGAATCTCTGCTTGAGTAAGTCCAAGAACTTCAGTCATTTGTTTCGGTTACGATGGCGGTCAAATGCGGTAGGGTCAGGGTCATAAACCCCTGCCCCCACCTGATCTTCATAGTAGAACATGGCGCCGAACATTGTCAAGATGCTGGCGCCTAGGATCAGAGTAACCATCAGTAATCGTAGTTAGCGTTCAGATACTCATTCAGGTTGAAATCTTCTTCATCACGAAGTTCGGGAATGTCAAAGATCTCACCAGGAGCGTCTTGAATCTCACTCCAGAGTTCGTCAAACATAGTGGGGTGTCTCTCAGGAACGAATGTAATGTATCAGGGGATGGGGGGCATTGCAACCCCCCCTGTGCCAGTTCACTGATTGTCCAGGGCGCCCTGGGCATTCAGTACACCCCAGGCGATACCATTGTCATACAAACCCACGTAACGGTTGCCGACACTGAAACCAACGATTTCATCACCAGGTTCACCAATCAGGTTCACACTGAAGTATACATAATCGCTGAGAAAGTCGGGGGTACGAAACTTCATCACTTGGATTTTCTCCCAGAGGATAGTAGAAACTGCAGCAACGAATGCTGCCACGGTGATCACGAAACTCTTTGAATCTTGATAGAGTTTCTGATAGTCAACCTGCTGAAAGGTTTCGATCAGAGCATCAGCAGGGGGGAAAGATTTGGTCAGTTCCATTGTTGTAGAGTAAAGAACATTTGGCGTGGGAGAATGCGTTTCTCAACCACGAACACAGTATGGCACGAAACCAGAGGGTGGGCAAGGGGGTCAGTGCCACTTCACGAACTGGCACATCAGGGGCTTGACAAGATTAATATTCTTTGCTAGAATGGCTTTGTTAACGATGAAGATAAGTTATATAAGTTATATCTTTAAAGATATAAGAATACATCTAGATGATATATTCTCAATAATATTTCTTATTGAGAATAACAATAAAAGCACACCTAGATGGTGTGGGAAGGGGTGAGTGGGGTGAAGCACATATTCTTGCACATAAGGCGGGCTATGTGTGCGGGATATGTGTCGAGATCTAATGCACACATTCTTGCACAGATCTAGATGCTCATGTGTATAATGTGTCGAGATCTGATGTATCTCGATATATGTGTCGAGATTTAGTATATCGTATAATGTTTATCGATATAAAAAAAGATCTCGACGAGTTGTGTATATCTCGTCGAGATCTATGTGTCATCTAGTCGAGATTCAATCAGTAATCAGAGAAGATGTGGCACGAACGATAAGACGTACCATCGTTACAAGAGGTGAAATCATAACGAAGCGCAGTATCCCACGTTGCCTGCCAATCGATCACAAGAGCAGAAGGAACTTCATAGAGTTCGCTATAGTACTCTTCAGCGAAGTCTGCCTCATCATTGTAACAACCACGATAACGCTCATCGCAGTCTTCAATGCAAGACATTTCACCATTCTCATCAATCAAAGCATCAACTGCCTCATAACCGATTGCTTCACCACAACGCACATACTCTTCATAGTATGCAACGAAGTTAGTCTCATTGCGCTCATCGATGAACTCCAGCATATCATCCAGAGCATAGTTCTCATCCAGAAGTTCATCAATCTTCTCAACAGTTTCAGCGTTGAGAGTCTCTTTGTAGTTAGCGGTGAGAGTGATGGACATGAGTGGTTGTCTCAGGAACGAATGTAATGTAACAGGGATTCGGGCAGAGCACAAGGGGTCTTGTGCCAGTTCTCAGGTTGGCACAAGACCGAAGCGATCAATCAAAATGTCTCTAACCTGTTCTCGGTCAAAACTATCACCATCTGCCCAATGTATACCAGGCGTGGTTAAGTATTGAATGGTGGCATCGATGATCATTTCATCTGTGGCACCCATGGAATAAATCCCACCAGGTCCATAGAATGAACGAACGTAGTTAATAAACTCCATTTGAGAGGCAGATCTCAACAACAAATGTACAATAACCCCTCATGGATTAATCCACAAGGGGTCCTGTGCCACTTTCAGAACTGGATCACCAAGTTAGATCAGAAAAATCTCTGGTGCTAACGTGGATATCTTCATCACCTTCGAGTTGCAATAACTCTCTCCAATCAACATTCTCTAGATCTAGATCATCATAACACATGATGTCTAGTGTGACTTGTACTAGGCGCTTCTGTGTGGTAGGCATGATTCTCGTGGTGTATGTTGGTATTATATCATGCGTAGTGACGATATGCAAGATCTTGATAATCTTGCCCGTCTCGTGCATAATCTTCTTCGAGATCTGACGTACCATACTCGTAGTATGAGTCCTCGTCGAGATTATAATCGTTTGCGAATGAATAGTCGAGATCGTAGTCGTCGTACATAACTCGTCGAGATTTGTTGAACGCTTGGGTATTGTAGCATAAAACTCGTCGAGATGCAACCTAGTCTAGATGTAGGTCTCGTCGAGATTCATAACAGTATATATGTATTCTCGTCGAGATTTGTGTGCTTTTACGAACATAAGTCTCGTCGAGATTCTATGAGTCTCGCGCAGATCTCGTCGAGATTCTATTCGAGATTCTATAAGTCTTGTGTGGGTTTTTATACCTGGCGCGGCGCCGTGACTTGACAAACTGCGCTTCTTATGCTACGCTTGCTCTACTTGCTATAAGATCTGGCATTAACTCATAAGATCTGGCATTAACTCATAAGATCAAGCATTCATCATTATTCTCAACAATATACCCTATTGATTCTCATTTATACATCATTATTGAGAATCTTATAAAATACTCAAATATATTTTCTTTAACAATAGGTTAAAAGTACCATAGAATACACAATACAAACAATATAACACACCATGCTATACATATACAACACCATGTTATACATAGCATTATAACACTATATTATACTTATGTCCAGAGGCATCATCTACCTTATTCTCAACAAGCAAAACGGGCACAAGTACGTGGGAAACACTCTACTCGCCATGAATAAAGAATGGGTCCATCACATAGAACGTTCAAAACGAATGTCTTCTGAACCCTTACATAAAGCATTCCGTGAGTTCGGTACTCATAACTTTATGATCAAAGAGATTGATGAGTGTGATGAATCTGAGTTTAAATCAAAAACAAACTATTGGATGGAGAAATATACACCTGAATACAATCCTCCTCTTATCATTGAGAAACCAATTGAGAAACCTATTATTATACAGAAACCTATAAAGAAAGAAGGACCAAAGAAACCGAAACCTGAATCATTTGTCCCTTGGAATGATGCAATACGTGGTAATGGTAAACACTTTGGATTAAAGATACGCGGTAAGAACTTATCCACTGGTATCTGCACTGATTATGAATCTGCACGTGTCGCAGCAGAACAAGTCACAGGTAATCCGATTAACAATGCAAACATTCTACTTGCTGCCAGAAAGGGTAGAACTGCATACGGTCACAAGTGGCAGATCTTAGAAGAAAAGCAGAAACAAAAGGCGGTGTTTGGGGTGAATAAAAAAACTGAACAAATCGAAGTTCGGTATGAAAGTATGGCAGCAGCATTGCGAGCATTTGAGTGTACCGATAAGCACGGGATTCTCAAAAGTCTACGCAATCCTGGGCGTTATAGTTGGAAGGGAATGTGGTGGTTTTATAGTCAATAGGCGCCCTTAAGCTCGATGGGATCACAGTTGCATAATGCTTCCTTATTCTCAGGATTTGATTCTGAAGTCTTTGCCTTCTTCTTTTGATTCTGAATACTTTGATTAAACTCTTGAAACGTCTTCATGTAAGAGTCAAAGAATGAGTATCAATATTTATAGAACAGGTACAATCTCAGACTCTTTGCATCCTTGCTGTTTAATATGTTTCTCCCATAAGGAGGCATCTTCAATCGTATAGAAAGTTGCGATTTGCTTGGAGTATTCTTTCTTTTTCGGTTTCAGATAGATGACTTGGTACTTCATAATTGTTGTCATTCCAGTGTCTTATGACACCCGCGATAATGAATAGATTAGTAATGAGATAAGTGCCGAATATAACAGTCCGTATAAGAGCAATGTGATCTGATTCTCTGTCATTTTTCGTCGCCTTCTCCCCAAGTGCTTTTGCCCACCATCTCCACATACTCTTTCTTTTCTTCATACACTGATTCTCTTGACTTAACATAGATGAGTTGATCCCATTGATTATGATAACACAGAACTAACAAACGATCATTGCGATGATGAGTCCCATTCAGTAAATCTTCAGGATGTTTTGGTCTGACTCCGACTTCAATCGTGAGGTATTCTTTATCTTTGAAATAAATCCATCCTTCGACCTTACCCTGATTCCAGATTACATAATCATTGACCTTTGGTTCATACATATGCCGCTTCGAGTGGAGTTTGTTTGAGAATCATTGCCGAATATGGAGTCGTTAAGTCAATATCAACTACACGACCAACTGTTTTACTGTTGGTGGGTAAATGATAGGACTTTGTTTTGGTGTTGAAAAATCCCCAAATCGTCCGAACAGGTTGACCAAGATTATAGTCATAGACAGCAGAATGACGTAACCATATAGCGACAGTATTTCGCTTGAACTCTTCGAACTCATAAGAATATCCTTGGGGTGCGATGTGAGGAAACTCAAGATTCACGGATGGCACGGAGATCATTGGGATTGTAACCTTCTTCGATCAGTTGTTCAAGACGTTGTTTTGCCTGTTCTTTGGTCAGATTTACATCAGTTGATTCGACCGTCTTCCATCCTGAGGTCAAAAGTTCTTCGATACGATACAGTGCTTCAGTCATGATTCTCAAGTGGTAAAACTATTCACAATACCAGAGTTTTCTTCCTTTGCCAGTTCAAACTTATCGGCACTGACAATACGCTCCATGATACGATTATCATATTCGCTCTCATAATCACCACGCCATTCTAACAGAAGATCGTGACACTCATTGTCATTCTCTGCAACGACACTGATTACACCACCATATTCAGAGGCAGGGAACGGAACCCAATAATCAACCAGATAAAGAAATTTCATTGTTGTGTGTAAACTACTCCTTGATTTTAGATGAATGTGTGAGATTTGTCAACTGTCTTTGAAGTTCAACTTGTACGGAAATCAAATGAGAATACAAATACTTTTGATACTCATTATCTTCGATCAGTGAAGTCAGATTGTCAATCTGCATCAGTGCCAAAATCAGTTTGGTCTGTTCATTCATCATACTTACCATCTTTATTATTCTTGGCAATGGTCAGTATCAAATCAGTGAAAGAATAACCAAATGCAAACCAGGCGGCGGCAATCGTGAGAGAGGTAAACATCAGACAAACTCCGAAATAAAATAATCAACAGTCAGTTCAAGTTTGGCGGCACTTTGTTCAATATATTCGTCCACCAGTTCAGGTGCATCTTCTTGCAAAATGTGAAGATACTGATACCACATTGGAGATGGGATTTGATTCATTTGTTTTGATAAGGGCAATCGGGATGATGAGTGAAATGAGCACAGGCATCATATGCCTTGAAGAGTTCTTGATCACGTTTGATCAATATACCATTCCACATCAGAATGGCAATCACACCAAGATAAATGTAGGTTGCTTTCATCAGCAGGCACCATAGAAAGGATTGCCCAGTTGGGGCAGATTGGTATTGTCACCAGTCACCACATAATCGTGTGCCAGGCGATCACGAATCGCAAGAGATTTCTCCACACGATTCAGAAACTTCTTGGAGATCTGATCAATACCTTTCCAGGACAGAACCTGCAGGCACCATTCTTGTGAAATGTCACCATAAGGTGTTTTGACAGGATAGAAGGTGACCTGCATTGTACCGTCCTGAGATTGCAGCGTAGGAAAGTCAGGCATTGGGGGCGTCCCGATTACCTCTGTATTATAGGTCAGAAGGAGGGCACCACGTCGTTGCGTAGTCCAGTTTGCGAAGTGTCCATCTGCTCATAGATTGTATAAAGTTTATTATACAGTGCAGGAACACTTCCATATTCCCGTGCAATCTGATTTTCTTCACGGAGACCAAGTAACTGGAGTGCAGATAGAATCACACCAATTTCATGAACATTCAGTTGTACAGTTGTTTCAGTCATTGTATTCAGTCCCAAGATACATTTTGCAATAAAAATCCAGGCATCACCATCGACCAGGAACCCTCATTTTGCACACCAGAAACTTTGTATTCCCACTTGTAGGCAAACTTATTATGACTATCCCAAGTCATAAACCCTTGTTTCTTATCAAACCATGATTTGATGGTCAGACCAAAGCGATTGGAATAAATGTTACGAGTTCGCAGTGCTCCACCAGTCTCACGGGTTTCTATCACTTTGCAGGTATCAAACTGAGTTTGAAGATTGGAATCTAATGCACAAGGAGTTTCATACACAAATGGACGATACACCTTCGGTTTAACTGGTGTGGGAGCAGTAGTTTGTGCAAATGTGGGTAATGCAGTCAATAAAGATGCAATCAATAAAAGTTTCTTCATCCAACTACCCTCCAACATACAGTTGCATTTCCTTGTTTTGTAGAAGCAATATGAGCAAATGCGGAATAACTTAAATCAAGATCAGCGTGAGAATAAGGACCACGGTCATTCACTCTTACAATCACCTGCTTGAGGTTGTCTTGGTTTGTGACACGAATTTTAGTTCCCAAAGGCAAGTAAGGGTGAGCAGCAGTCCAACGATAAGCATCAAAACGCTCTCCATTTGCAGTAGTTTGTCCGTGAAAACCATCACCCACTCCATAGAATGTAGCGATTCCACAAGTCAATCCAGCAATTAAAGTTTCAATCATACTCCAATCAATCGTAGTTGTCCAGAAATACACATGGAAAGTTCGGCAAGAACTTGATCTTCTACATTGCCAAGTTTATCACGGATTGCATCAGGAATCAACTCAACAATCAGATCAAAGAACCGTTCGTCCTCAGTGATGTATTGTGCCACATCATCACTGAGAACATCAGCAAGGCGTTGGATTGTGCTGTCAGAAAGTGCCATTGTTGGATTCATCAAATGCAAGTTCAAGATAGTTGTAACCAATCAGTTTGCGTCCCTCATGAGTGCTGGTATCAACTTTAGTACCATCACTCTCAAGTTTTTCAATCCGACGATTTGTTGCATCATTCAGTTTTGTAGTCCAATAATAACTCATGAGATTCCTCCTTTCTTGTTGTATTCTATCATAGATCGCCGTGCAGCGTAAGCCTCAAACTGTGTTGCAAACGATGCAATGGTACGTCCATTGTCTGCCCAATACAAATACCAGCGGTCCACAAACTCTTTAATGAGAATTGGTTTATTCATTTGATGTCTCCTTCAGCAATCAGACCCATGATTTCACGGGCAGTAGCAGCAAAGTTGATGTGATCTTCAAGACCCTCATCAGAATAGACCTTGAACACATCAGATCCCCGATAGGTGTCCACAATCAGAGCGCAGGCATCGTACAGTGCTGCAATGTGATGTGCCTTGGATTGGAAAGAGAGTGCCATGAGTGGTTCCCTTGATTACCTTAGTATTATAGGGCAGAGCACAGGCGATTGCCAAAGAACTGTGCCACTTGTAAGACCGTCCACCCATTCTTATCAAACAAATACTCTAGATATAGGGTTTCTTCTTGCTCACGTGCCTCTATTTCATGTGGTTGATACCAATATTCCACATCTTCCATGCATTCTTGACCATAATACATTTTTCCACGTTTTTGGCGCAGCGAACCTACGACCCACTGCCGCAGGTGGGTCAGTTCATGCAAAAGAGTTTTTATATACAACTCCTCATCCATGTAAGTATTCAGTTCAATCAGGAAGTGACGTGGGCGATAAGTTTCACCCACAACGTCACAATACCCATAGACACACTCACGATTTAGACCACGATGAACAATGTCCACCGTGATCTTATGGCGTGGGAAGAACCGATTTAAAAACCAAGCGGTAACATCCTCACAGACCCGCTTTCGATAACCATATCCAGAATGCGTGATGTAAGACATTGACCCCAATGTAAAAACCAAATGAACGAAGAAACAAACAGGAGTTTTTCTTTAGCAGTCATCAATCAATAGTTACAAGGAACAACAACCCATTCAGTCCACCTCCTAACATATCCAGGATTCCATCGATCACCAGGAACATATTCTTCATGATAGATACGTCTCCTACACATTGGTTCATAATACTGAACTGGTGGAGCATAGTATCCTGGTCCATAAGTAAAAGGTGCCCAGAACTCTCCCCAAGTGATTGCAGATGCTGGGAGAGGTAGAAAAGTGAGAGGAAGGAGAAGGAGAAGTTTTTTCATGATTCAACGAGCATAAAGATAACCACCTGCCCAGTCAGCATGTTGCAGCAACCATTCACGCTGCTCAATCAGGCGAAGGTCATAACGAACACCCTTGGCAGGTGCTTTCCAACTGGCAGATTTGTAAACTTCGCCAGTCTTCTTATCCACAAAAGCGTGGACAGAACGAGAACCATTGGCAACCATAATGATCTTGTGATACTTACGACCCGTTTCAGGGTAGAACTCATAATCACAAATACCCTGCTTCAGTTTATCAATCTGCTTTTGATGATACTCATGAGTGTCAGCATCATCAGCAAACTTTTGATGAGATTTGATGCTGTATTCAATGAAGTTCTGGCGCAGTGCCTCACAGAGAGCATAGGTGTGCCCCAGAACTGCCTCTGCGATGTTCTTCCGTGCCTCTGCTTGGGCGGAGTATTCAGCGAAGGTGGTGCTCATCGGTTTGTTGCGTATGAAAGTATTATAGGGCATCCAGCGCCTGCCAGATGCCCCTGTGTGCCACTTATCAGAGTGTCACTTGTTCATTTGCAAAGTGGGAACAGGCATCCCACCCTCAGTAGGAACGTAGATTGTCACGTTACCTTTGTTGCTGCCTTCTTCCAGACCAGTGATATACAGATACTGCAGATACTCACGGTTATCTTTCAGACTGTTACCGATGATTTGGTTTGCTTTGGCAACACCTTGAGCACGAATGACCTCAGCATCAGCAAGTTGTTGTGCAGAGTCTTTCTTTGCTTGTGCCTCAAGAACTGCAACTTGGCGAGT
>Ga0129336_10002805_pt1 | contig 10731 bp, 6 predicted proteins | sample CPB6_02_DNA_FD_96878 | JGI IMG/M metagenome (GOLD analysis project Ga0129336, IMG submission 96878) | Freshwater to marine salinity gradient microbial communities from Chesapeake Bay, USA - CPBay_Sum_0.6_0.2_DNA | ecosystem: Environmental > Aquatic > Marine > Coastal | place: USA: Chesapeake Bay...
AAGCCGGACCTGCGCATTCGCAATCCTTACACAAATGCTCCTCTTGAAATGGCCGATGTGTCGGAGCATTTCCGTGGTTCGAATTTCAAAGTGTTTGCGCGCATTCTTGAAGATGCGAAGAACCGCGTCTGGGCGATCCCTGCACCATCAGGCGGACAACGCACATTCTGCGACCGCATGAATTCATGGGCGCAAAGCGAAGGCCAGCCAGGTTTAGGTTACATGTTCTGGCGTGAAGGCGAGGAGGGCGCCGCAGGTCCGATTGCCAACAATATCGGGCCAGAACGCGCTGAAGCGATACGCGCGCAATTGGGATTGAAAGCGGGCGATGCTTGTTTCTTTGCTGCCGGTGACCCCGATAAATTTGCAAAATTTGCGGGCAACGCACGCATCAAGGTTGGGCAAGATCTCAACCTCATCGATGAAAATCGTTATGAGCTTGCTTGGATCGTCGACTTCCCGATGTTCGAGTATAATGATGAAGACAAGAAGGTCGACTTCTCGCATAATCCATTCTCGATGCCGCAAGGCGGCTTGGACGCGTTGACGAGCCAAGATCCGCTGACGATCAAGGCCTTCCAATACGACATCGCTTGCAATGGTTTTGAAATCGCATCTGGCGGTATCCGTAATCACAAGCCGGAAGCGATGGTGAAGGCATTCGAGATTGCAGGCTATGGCGAAGAGACTGTGATTGAAAAATTTGGTGGGATGTATCGCGCCTTCCAATATGGCGCGCCGCCACATGGCGGCATGGCGGCCGGTGTTGATCGTATCGTGATGTTGCTCGTTGGAGCGCAGAATTTGCGCGAAGTTGCTCTGTTCCCGATGAACCAGCAGGCGCTTGATTTGTTGATGGGGGCTCCCGCTGAAGCAACGCCAAAGCAGATGCGCGAATTGCATCTCAGGGTGAATGCGCTAGAGAAGTAAGAGTCAAAGTCTGCGCGAGTTTGTGAGGAGAAAAGAAGATGGCGTCATCATCACACGGATCTGACGATCTTCGCGCGGGCTCGATGATTTATCACCGCTTGCCGAAACCCGGTAAGCTCGAGATTCAAGCAACAAAGCCGCTCGGTAATCAGCGTGACCTGGCGCTTGCCTATTCGCCGGGTGTTGCCGCACCATGCGAAGCGATTGCCGAAAATCCTGATCTTGCGGCAGAACTCACGGCGCGGCAAAATCTTGTTGCCGTCATTTCAAATGGTACGGCCGTTTTGGGCTTAGGCAATATTGGCCCGCTGGCGTCTAAGCCGGTGATGGAAGGTAAAGCTGTCCTCTTCAAGAAATTCGCAGGAATCGATGTGTTCGACATCGAAGTTGCCGAAAATGATCCGAAGCGCTTTGTCGATGTGGTAGCGGCGCTTGAGCCAACCTTTGGCGGGATTAATCTTGAAGATATCAAAGCGCCTGAATGTTTCGAAATTGAAAAACATTTGCGCGAGAAAATGGCCATTCCGGTTTTCCATGATGATCAACATGGAACGGCTATCATAGTTGGCGCGGCTGTTCTGAATGCCGTTGATCTTTCAAACAAACGCATAAGTGATATCAAAATCGTAGCCTCGGGCGCGGGGGCTGCAGCGCTTGCGTGTCTTAATCTTCTCGTCTCGCTCGGTGCTAAGCGCGAGAATATTTGGGTGAGCGATCTTGAAGGTGTTGTCTATGAGGGCCGTGAAAAACTCATGGACCCGTGGAAAGCAATCTTTGCGCAAAAGACGGATAAGCGGACACTCAATGATGTGATCGATGGCGCTGACGTGTTCCTCGGCCTGTCCGCAGGGGGTGTTCTGAAAGCCGATATGGTTAAGCGCATGGCTGAGAAGCCATTAATTTTGGCGCTTGCTAATCCTAATCCGGAAATCATGCCCGAGGAGGCGCGCGCTGTGCGCCCCGATGCGATGATGTGCACGGGACGGTCTGATTATCCGAACCAAGTGAATAATGTTCTCTGCTTCCCTTACATCTTCCGTGGCGCGCTCGATGTTGGCGCGACAACAATCAATGAAGACATGAAGCTTGCCGCCGTGGCAGCGATTGCGCGGCTCGCGCGTGAAGCGCCCTCAGAAGTGGCCGCGCGTGCTTATGGCGGTGATGTAAAAACCTTTGGCTCTGAGTCACTGATTCCGTCACCTTTTGATCCGCGTTTGATTCTGCGTATCGCGCCGGCTGTTGCGAAAGCTGCAATCGCGTCGGGTGTCGCGCGTCGTCCCATTACCGATTTCAAAGCCTATGAGGAAAAGCTCTCCGGCTTTGTCTTCCGTTCGGGTTTCATCATGAAGCCGATTTTTGAACAGGCGAAGGCAGCGCCGAAGCGCGTGATTTACGCTGATGGTGAAGATGAGCGCGTGTTGCGCGCAGCGCAGATCGCTCAAGAAGAAGGCTTTGCTATTCCGATTTTGATCGGTCGCCCCTCGGTTATTGAAACACGCTGTCAGCGTTATGGATTGTCGATCCGTCCGGGCCGCGATGTTGAGGTAATCAATCCTGAAGATGATCCGCGTTATCGCGATTATGTTGCGACATTGATCGAGCGAGTCGGACGTAAAGGCGTTGCCCCTGATGCCGCGCGTACGCTTGTGCGCACCAATTCAACCGTTATTGCTGCTGTTGCCGTTATGCGCGGCGATGCGGACGCGATGATCGCCGGGCTTGAAGGGCGCTTCCATTCGAAGCTGCGCAATATCCGTGACATTATCGGTTTGCGCGAAGGCGTGCGTGATCTTTCGGCCATGACCTTGATGATTACCTCTAAGGGCAATTTCTTTTTGGCTGATACTCATGTGACACATGAACCAAGCGCCGAAGATATTGCTGACATCGCGATTCTCGCGGCTCATCATGTTGAGCGCTTTGGCATCATCCCGAAAATTGCACTCGTCTCACATTCTGATTTTGGTGACTCGGATGCAAAGTCTGCGCAAAAAATGCGCGTGGCGCTCGATTATATCAGAAAGATTGATCCCGATCTTGAGGTTGATGGCGAGATGCAGGCCGATACGGCGCTCGTTCAAGCCATACGTTCGAAGCGCTTGCCCGATAGCCACATCGCCGGTGATGCGAATGTATTGATCATGCCCAATCTTGATGCGGCGAATATCGCTTATCAATTGATCAAAGTGTTGGCCGATGCATTACCTGTTGGTCCCATTTTGATTGGCACGGCAAAACCCGCCCATATCCTGACAACATCCGTAACCGCTCGCGGTGTTGTGAATATGACGGCATTAGCTGTGGTCGAGGCTCAGGCGGTTGATGCGCCTCAACTCAAGCTCGTCTGATCTTAGTTCTGCGAAATCATCAGATCGAAGGCTTCAAGCAGTTGCGCGGGGTTTTCAGCCGTCGCGCCTTCTGCCAGAGCCACGCCATCCGGACTTTTTGACCGCGCTGTTATTGAAAGCCGTGCGGGTTTGTCGATAAATTTCGCGAGCGCTTGCGTCAGTGCTTTCGCATTCGGTGACATGCCGAGGTAAACCTGCAAGCTGGCCGAAGCCGCAGCGGCATAATTCTTTCTGACTTCCTGCGGCGATCTTTTTGTTTTGATGGCGTCTTGATCGATCAGGCGATCAGCCAAGCCGCGATTTTCAACTGTCACAGACAGATCTTTTACGCGCGCTCCGGCGAAGGCGATGAGCGCTGCCGATGGATTGCGCATCAAAAGATCGACAGGCACATTAATGAGATTGGTTGTAACGCCAATCGCACCCATATTTTCGCCCGATATCAGCGCTTCAGTTTTGAACATCTTCGCTTTTTCATCGATCGCGAGTTTCAAAGTTCCGGAGAGGCTTACATCGCGATAACCCAACGCGATGAGATTATCGATTGAAGGCTCGTTACTGTCTGAAGGAATAGGACCAAAGAGGCCATCGAAAGCGAGATCAATAGATTTCGGAATGCCGCCCGTAGGATTGTCGACCGACAGAACCATCGAACGTAATCCTGCATGGACTGGCGGCACATCTGTCGTGTCGATGGTTACATCGTGAACTTCAAATTTGCCAATCACGGGTACAAAGCTAAGCGGGTCCGCTTCGGATAATTTTCCATTCGGGTTGGATGCTGTAGCGCGTATGGACGAATAGACGGGGTTAAACGAAAAACCCGATTGCTCAACACTGCCAATCCGAACGCGGCTGCCTTCAAAAGCGCCTTCAAAACCGTCCATGCGGATATGCTGACCTTTGCCGCTCACGTCGCCCTGATAGATAATGTGATTAATGCGCGCATATTCACCCGATTTTTTATCTTCAATACGAATTTGCGTTGCATCTGATGTAGCGATAGCAAAGCCCGAGAAGAGATCGACGATATCTAGAGCCATGGAATTGATATCGGCATCTGTTGATAGCGCAGCGGACTGCCGGCGAATGATACGCTCTGCTAGGGCCGAAAGTCCCTGCTCGGATGTTTTGATCCGGAAATCAGTAATACTGATACGATCTACTGTGATCACCGGGCCGGCGGGCGCTTCAGTCGTGATCGTTGTAAGAATCACTTCGCCATAGGCTGTGCGGTAATCGTCTTTTTTACCGGTCTTTGTGGCGCCACCGGCAATTAAAATTCCGAGATCAATTTTGCTCGCTGTGATTGGCCCCATCGTGCCGGCCTGCGCATCATTTGCATCACCAGATCCGAATGTGCCGCCGTCCGATTTCAGACTCTCTGCAACGCCTGCTTTAATTCCAGTTAAAACCACATTGCGCAGGATCGATGCCGATATCTGCCCGTTGATAGATGTCTCTTGACGCAGTGATCGGATGGTCAAGCGGTCGGCATCAAATTTTGCTAAGGCATCGGCCTGTGACGCGGGGTTTTGATCAGCAAAAAGGGCCTTGAGGGCATCCGCTGAAAGATTGGCATTTTCAATTTCAACTGTATCGGCCTTGAGGCTGTTCAGTCCGGTTTTTAATTCGAGACGATCAAAGGTGAGTTTATCACCGGCCTCTACAGGTGATACGGCGAATGCGGCAACGAGCGTGAAGAGTGCTAGTCCCCAAACGAATAGATAGTTTTTCAATGATTGATTAGAACGCACACTCGGGACAATAAAACGCTTCACGATGACCTCAAGCCGCCGGGCGGAATTGTTGCATGATGGCCGAGATATCATTCATCGACGGCAATCCGGCTTCATTGCCTAGTTTTTGAATCTTGTATGTTGAAGCGGCGCGCGCAAATTCGAAATGCGATTCCCAAGGTAGGGCAGGCCGTGCAAGATAAGAATACATATAGGCGCCGTGAAACACATCGCCTGCGCCGTTCGTATCAATGATGACATCAGAAGGCACTTTAAGGGGCGGCTGTGTGCGGATGGTGCCGCTTTCATCATACCAGAGCATGCCGCGTTCGCCGCGTGTGACACCGCCGACTTTTACGCCTTTAGCTTTTAAGAGATCGAGCAAGCCTTTATCGTCAAGATTGAGTTGCTCCGCCAAGCGTTCGCCGCAGACCGCGACATCCACAAAATTCAAAAGCTCATGCGTGTTTGAACGCAAGCCGCCGCCGTCGAGTGACACCAATACGCCGCGCTCACGGCAAAGCTGCGCATAATGAAGGGCAGCATCGCTTTGATGGCCATCGAGATGTAATGCGCGGATCCCGTCTAGGCGCAATGTTGGATAGGGATGGTGATAGTCATCGTCACGGCAGCGGATGATTGCGCGCTTGCCATTATTCGGAATGACAAAGGAAAGGGAGCTCTCTTTTACTTTGCGACCATGGACGGGGATTTGATATTTCGCCGCCATGTCGAGGAACATGCGGCCGAGCCAATCGTCCGCGAGTGATGTGAGGAGGTCCGGAACGACGCCAAGCTTGGCGCAGCAAAAGGCGGCCGTGACCGCATTGCCCCCGAAGGATACCGCATAGTTATCGGCAACGGTCTTGTCGTCGCCGGTCGGGATGTGATCGGTGATGAAGGTGACGTCGATATAGGTTTGGCCAATAAAAAGCGCGTCCATTGCCGGGGTGTATCCTCGAGAAAAGTCAGGTCTTTCCTATCGAGTGGCCGAAAAACCTGAACCCGACAAGGAAAAATTGAGATTGCGACCGAAATTCTTCGAAAACAATGCCCAATTTTCAGCCGATGGAGAAACTCGTCCCGCAACCGCAGGAGGCAGTCGCATTCGGGTTCTCGACCCGGAAACTCTGACCCATCAAATCATCGACAAAATCGAGCGTAGACCCTTCCAAAAAGGGTAGGGAGGTCGGGTCAATTAATACAACAGCGCCATCCCGTTCGACGCGGATGTCGTCCACCGCATCGGCGGTCTCTACGGCAAAGCCATATTGGAAGCCGGAACAGCCGCCGCCGCTGACGCTAACGCGTAGCTTCGATCCCTCAGGTTCGGAGGCCAAAATCGTCCGAATACGCTTGGCCGCGCGTTCCGTTACCGAAAAATTCTGAGAAGGGCTTGCATCCATGGCCAAGGGTCTGCTTCTGGTCCTGTGACTTCGCTCATCCCAAAATAGGGGTTCGGCGGGTTAAGTTCAACTGGAGGATGGAACGTGGAGGGACGGTTTGACCGCTGGCGTGCCGCTTACGCGACAGATCCTGCCCGTTCGCGTGGTCGGCTTTATGCTGAGCCGTCATCTCCTACAAGGAGTGAGTTCCAGCGTGACCGTGACCGGATCATCCATTCGACCGCCTTCCGACGCCTCAAACACAAGACTCAAGTGTTTGTGTTCCACGAGGGTGATCATTTCCGAACCCGTCTTACTCACACGATCGAAGTGGCGCAGATTGCGCGTTCGATTTCCCGCGCCCTAGGGCTCGATGAGGATCTCGCGGAAGCTTTGGCCTTATCGCATGATCTCGGCCATCCGCCCTTCGGCCACACGGGCGAAGACGCTCTCGCGCTGTGCCTCAAAGATGATGGCGGATTTGATCACAATGCGCAGGCTTTGAAAGTCGTCACAGCGCTTGAACGGCGTTATCCTGATTTCGACGGTCTCAACCTCACATGGGAAACGCTCGAAGGTCTTGTCAAACATAATGGGCCACTCATTAGTGATGATGGTACACCTTTGCCGAGCGTGAAGACAAAGACTGTGCCGCAAGATATTCTCGATTTTGAGCGTTTATTTCCGCTCGCGCTTTCCGACCATGCAGGGCTTGAGGCGCAAGTCGCCGCGCTCGCCGATGATATTGCCTATAATACTCATGATATCGATGACGGCTTGCGAGCCGGACTTTTTGCCATTGATGAATTGCGCGAGATACCTTTTCTCAGTGTCATCTTGAACGATATTGATCGGCAATGGCCGAAACTTGAGATAGCCCGTCGCATTCATGAATTGGAGCGCCGCCTTATCACGCGCTTTGTCGAAGGCGTTATTCGGCAAGGCCAAGAGGCATTGAAGCCTTTTGCGACTGCTGACGTTGATGCTGTGCGCAAAGCCGGTAAGACTTTGGTCCGGTTTCCCGATGACCTTTCAGAAGCGGATCGCGGGATTAAAAAATTCCTCTTTGCCCGCATGTATCGCAGCCCCTCTGTGATGCGCATTCGAACCGACGCTGAGCGGGTCGTAACTGACCTCTTTTCAGCCTACGACACCGATTTAAACAATTTGCCGGCGGATTGGCGCACAGGGCTTGAAACAGGCGACCGCTTCCAAAAGCGGCGTCGTATTGCCGACTATATCGCCGGGATGACGGACCGCTTTGCGCTTGATGAACATCGCCGCCTGTTTGACGTGACCCCCGAATTGCGTTAGCGCCCGTGAAAGCCTTCACTCGAAACACGCTCATTTATTGATTAAGATCATGAATCTCTTTGAACTTTTCCAGCATCGCATTGCCGCCTGTGTCGAGGTCCTTGCTCAAGAGGGCGTATTTCCAACGTCGCTTGATGCGAGCCGCATAACGGTTGAGCCTCCGCGTGATTCTTCGCATGGCGATCTCGCAACCAATGCGGCGATGGTTCTATCAAAAGACGCCGGCATGCCGCCGCGTGCTTTTGCAGAAAAGCTGCTTCCCAAACTCGTCGCGCTCGACGGTGTAACATCTGCTGAGATCGCTGGACCCGGTTTTATCAATCTTCGACTTCAAGCATCGCTCTATCATCAGGTGGTCGCCGCTGTGCTCGCGCAGCGTCAGGCATTTGGTATGAGCACGAAAGGCAAGGGCCATAAGGTCAATGTCGAATTCGTATCAGCCAATCCGACAGGGCCGATGCATGTGGGCCATGGTCGTGGTGCAGTGTTTGGGGATGCGCTGGCAAGCCTATTGTCATTCGCCGGCTATGATGTCACGCGCGAATATTACATCAATGATGCTGGTGCGCAGGTTGATATTCTTGGCCGTTCCGCATTCTTGCGTTATCGCGAAGCGCTTGGGGAAGACATCGGTGCAATTCCTGAGGGTCTTTATCCCGGCGATTATTTGGTGCCCGTTGGTGAAGCTCTCGCAAAGAAGCATGGCTCGTCTTTGCTCACAAAGAACGAATCTGACTGGTTGCCGCTTGTAAGGCAAACGGCGATTGATGCCATGATGGATCTTATTCGTGACGATCTCTTGGCCCTCGCGATCAAGCATGATGTATTTTTCTCCGAAAGATCTCTATCGGTTGGAGGTGAACGAGACGAGATTGCCGCTTTGCTCGATGAATTGAAGAAGCGCGATCTTATCTATCAGGGTCGCTTGCCGCCACCGAAGGGTGCGCCGATTGAAGACTGGGAAGATCGCGAACAGGCCTTATTCCGTGCAACACAATTTGGCGATGATGTTGATCGGCCGCTTTTGAAATCCGACGGCAGTTACACATATTTTGCTGCTGATATTGCCTATCATCGGTCAAAATATCTGCGTGGTTTTGCGACGATGATTGATGTGTGGGGCGCTGATCACGGCGGCTATATCAAGCGCATGACCGCCGCCGTAAAAGCAGCGACCGACGGCTTAGGTGATCTCGATGTGAAGATCTGCCAACTTGTGCGGCTCTTGCGCAATGGTGAACAGGTTCGCATGAGCAAACGCTCCGGCGATTTTATCACGCTGCGCGAAGTTGTAGATGAAGTCGGCGTCGATGCGGTGCGCTTCATGATGCTTTATCGGAAGAATGACGCGACACTCGATTTTGATCTTGGCAAGGTGATTGAACAGTCAAAGGACAACCCGGTCTTTTATGTTCAATATGCCCATGCGCGATGCGCGTCCGTGGCACGGCAAGCGCTGAGCGTTGTAAAGGCCACCGCAGATGATCTAAAAAAGGCGACACTTGAACCTTTGACCGATCAGGCTGAACTTGGTGTCATGCGTCGGCTCGCGCAATATCCGCGCATCGTTGAAAGCGCGGCTCTTGCGCACGAGCCGCATCGGATTGCGTTCTATGTCCATGAGCTTGCAAGCGATTTCCACGCACTGTGGAACCGCGGCAAAGATCATCCGGACTTACGTTTTGTCATTGAGAATGATAGAGAATTAACGATCGCGCGACTCGCTCTGGTCGATTCGGTTCGAACTGTCCTTGCGTCTGGCCTTTCGGTTTTGGGTGTTTCAGCACCTGACGAAATGCGGTGAGACGCTCTAGGAGCTCGTTCCGCCGTCCGGGGCATTTGGGACCGGAACCTTACGCATGACGGATGACGGGCGCGGACGGAGTTCCGTGAACCTTGAAGAGCTGGAACGGCAGCTGCGGGAAGCTTCGCGCAGCCGTATTCGCGCAGCCGCATCTGATCCCGCCTTGCGGGGTGCGGAGCCTGAGCCCGTTGCCATCCCTGATCTCGCAGCTTTGACGCGGCAGTTTGGTCCGAAACCGACCGCTCAAACACAGACCGCCGCTGATCCGAGGTCAAACGCGCCGTCGCCATTTTCACCGCCTGAACCGACCTTTGATCAGTCGCAGGGTCAATCAGACACGTGGCCTGCCTTTCAAGGTGATCCTGCGCTTTTGAACAATGGTCCCTCTGTGCCGCCTTCTTTTTCCGCTGAAGACAAGGCTCAGACTTTTTCTTTTTCGAGTTCACCATTCTCACAATCCGATATACGTCAGCCCATTCCGGCAGCGGCACCGCCTAGCTACGAACCTCCGCCGGGCGGCTATACGGGTCTCGTCGGGGAATTGCCGCGTGGTTTCGGCGCACCTGTCTCAGATCGCTTTCCAGCACTAGAAAAGGAGCGGAACGCGTCACGGTCAGGCTTTAAATTTGCCGTGATCATTGTGCTCGTCGCGCTCGGTGTTGGCGCAGTGTATTTGGTGCAGTCGGGCCGCTTTATGGTGACGCTTGCTCCACAGTCTGATCAAAAACAGGTCCCTGTCATTAAGCCGGATCCGACACCGGTAAAGATTGCTCCCGATAATAAAACTGCGGATACGGTACCTGCCGGTACGGAACTCTTTAAGAAAGATACACCGGAAAATCAGGCAAATGTAACGAAACGGGCTTCGCCTGAGGTGCCCGTTGATATCAATGCCGTTGTTAAAGCAGCGCCGACAGCAAAATCGATTGTTCCCGCTATGGGTGATCCAAAAGCGGTCAAAACGGTCACAGTGAGACCCGATGGTACGATAGTGGGTGATCCGCAAATTACCCAAATAAAACCCAGCTCGGAAGCCGCGCCACAAGTGGCACAGCCCCCTAAAAATGTTGCGGCCATTGAGCCTGCGCCTGTGGCCCCAAAATCTGAGCCCGTTGTTACGCCAGCACCTCCGCCTGCGCCAGTACAGCCGGCTAAGCCAAGCTTGCCGCCTTTAACTGGACAATCTGTCGATGTGCCTTTGCCCGTCGCAC
>Ga0129336_10002810_pt1 | contig 10724 bp, 4 predicted proteins | sample CPB6_02_DNA_FD_96878 | JGI IMG/M metagenome (GOLD analysis project Ga0129336, IMG submission 96878) | Freshwater to marine salinity gradient microbial communities from Chesapeake Bay, USA - CPBay_Sum_0.6_0.2_DNA | ecosystem: Environmental > Aquatic > Marine > Coastal | place: USA: Chesapeake Bay...
GAGTTCTTAATCTCTCTGCAGGTGAAATCGGTGAGTGCCCAGTCGAACGTGGTATCGTTGCAGTAGGACCAGGAACTGGTGACTGCGTAAACTCTGACTCAGTTGAGCGTGTTTATACAGCATATCGTGCTCTTTCTATTGAGAATGTAACAGTCTCCGCAAAGCGTGACGAAGCTTCAATGTTTGAAGTTTCATTCCGTCTCCTACCAGAAGATACTTCAGGATCTTACGGTAAGATTGTAGACCGTACATTTACTCCAGCTAGCTAATTAATATTATCTAGTAACAAAGAGGCCCACCCTTCGGGGTGGGCTTTCTTATATGATAAAATAGTTGGGGGTATATAATGGCAACTGAAATATATAAAATACATAAAGTTAAACTTTTTGACGGCACTGAGCTAGAGATATCTCCATTAAAGATAAAATATCTTAGAGAAGTAATGGATACTTTTATGTATATAAAAAAGGTATCTAATGATGATGAAGCTATGCTTGTTTTAATAGAATGTGTAAGAATATCTATGAAACAGTATAAGCCAGAAATATCTTCATCCATTGCTGATATAGAGGATAATTTAGATTTACCAACAGTTCACAAAATACTTGAATTTTCTTGTGGTATTAAAATAAATAAAGATTCATCAGAGTCTGTTAAAAGTCAGGCAGAAAGCAGCGACTCTGGAACTTCATGGGAAGACCTTGATTTAGCAAAATTAGAATCTGAAATATTTTTATTAGGGGCATGGAAAGACTACGAGGATTTAGAGAAATCATTATCTATGACAGAATTATTTACTACCCTATCAAGTAAAAGAGAATTAGATTATGAAGAGAAAAAGTTTTTAGCAGCTATTCAAGGAGTAGATTTAGATCAGCAGGTAAATCCTGATCGTGGGCAAAAGGAATGGGAAGACCTTAAGGCAAGGGTATTTAGTAAAGGTCAAGCCTCAGATAGCAAAGATATTCTTGCACTACAAGGACAAAATGCTCAAAAATATGGGTTTGGTATTGGAATGGGTCTTGACTATGAAGACCTTAGAACACAGTAGTTTATGCTATAATTAATCTAGCCTATATAGGAGGAAAATAATGGCAACAACCGTGCATGAGGAAAAAACTCTCACGCTTATAGATGGTACAGAAATCAAAGTCCGTCCTCTTAAAATCTCTCTTCTTCGTCCGTTTTTGAAGAAGTTTGAAGGAGTTGCGGCAGTGGCGGAAGATAATGAAAAGTCTATGACACTACTAGTTGAATGTGCTCAAATTGCTATGAAGCAATATAAGCCAGATCTAGCAGATGACATAGCAAAGCTAGAAGAACTATTGGATTTGCCAACAGTTTATAAGATTGTTGAGGCAGCTTCGGGTGCAACAATGACTGCTCTAGCAAATTCATTTGATGTTGAATAACATAACTTAAAATGAGGTGAAGTAATTGGCTGATGTAAATGCCGAAATTGGCGTAAATATAAATACGTCTGGTGCATTGGCACAGCTAAAGGCGCTCCAAAGGGAGATAGCCAGATTTCATGCTTCAGTAGCAAAAAGCAGCGAAGCAGCTGCATTAGCTCAACGGGATCTGCAGAAGAATTTTCTAAATGGCGTTAATGCTATTCAGGGATTCTCTGCAGAACTTCGTACTGTTAAAACAACAGCAGAAAGTTTCACAGATTCTTTAGAGCGTAATAAATTTTCAATGCGGGAATACTTCAGGTATTCCATGGCATCTACAAAAACTTTTGGCAGACTATTTAGGTCTGAGCTTGATACTGTAAGCAAAGTAGCAGAAGAAAATGTAAAGAGACTACAGACTCAGTATATAAAGATGGGTCGTGACGCAAATGGTGCTATGAAAGCCATTGCGGTAATGCCAACAAAATTAAATTTAAATGATTTTGCAACACAGACTCAATTAGCGGCACAAAAGCAAGCAATATTCAATCAATTAATTAAACAGGGATCAACTAATCTTCTAAATTTTGGTAAAAATACTCAGTGGGCGGGTCGTCAGCTCATGGTTGGTTTTACCATTCCTTTAATAGGTCTTGGCACGGCAGCAACAAGAACCTTCATGGATATGGAAACTGCTGCAATTAAATTTAAGAAAGTTTATGGAGATTTATTTACAGCAACAGAAGAAAGAGATCAAGCTCTTAAAGATATAGAAGAGCTTGGAAGTAGGTTTACTAAATATGGAATTGCTCTTGCTGATACTGTAAGTTTGGCAGCAGAAGCTGCAGCAGCAGGTTTTAAAGGAATAGATTTACAAAGACAGGTAACTGAAGCAACAAGACTACAGGTGCTTGGTCAGATTGAGCAACAAAAAGCTTTAGAGACAACAATATCTTTGCAAAATGCTTTTAGACTTTCATCTGCAGATCTAGCTGATTCTATTAACTTCTTAAACGCAGTAGAAAACCAAACAGTAGTTTCTCTTGATGATATCACAACCGCTATTCCAAAAGCAGCTCCTATTGTTCGTGAACTTGGTGGAGATGTTAAAGATTTAGCATTCTTTATGGCCGCTATGAAAGAAGGCGGCATTAATGCATCAGAAGGTGCTAACGCACTAAAGTCTGGTCTTGCGTCTCTTATTAATCCAACAGATAAAGCAAAAGGAATGCTGTCTGATTTTGGAATTGATATTGATGCTATTGTTAATAAAAATGCTGGAAATGTAAAACAGACAGTTGTTGATTTTGCTTTTGCACTTGATGATCTTTCAAGCCTAAGCAGACAGAGAGCTATTGAGCAACTATTTGGTAAGTTCCAGCAAGCACGTCTTTCTGCCCTGTTCGATAACGTAATTCGTGATGGAAATCAGGCATCACGAGTTCTTGATTTGGCGGGTACATCAACAGAAGAATTAGCAGCATTAGCAGAGCAAGAATTAGGAATTACTGCAAATTCATCAATGAACAAATTTAGAAAGAGTGTAGAGGATCTCAAGGCAGCTCTTGTTCCTGTAGGACAATTATTCTTAGAAATTGTTACACCATTCTTGGAAAATATTGGAAATATCCTTGATAAATTTAATGACTTATCGGCAGGTACAAAGAAAGTAATTGGCATACTAACAATAGGCCTAGGAGCAATTGCCCCAGTAGTATTAATGACAGTAGGTCTATTTGCTAACTTTGTTGCAAATGGTATTAAAGGATTAATGCTATTAAGAAATGGATATTTAAGATTAACTGGACAATCACAGATATTAAGTGAGCAGACTAATTTCTTAACTGTTGAGCAACAACAAGCCTTGGCTGCTGCAGCATCTCTAGAACAGTCACACATGAGGCTTCAGCAGGTATTTACTGGTGAGGCTGCCTCTGTAAGAGCTCTCATTGCAGAATATCAAAGAATGATTGCTGCTCAAAATATGGCAGCTACAAGATTCCCTGGAATGATGGTTCCAGGATTTAAACCAAAAGGATATATAGACGGTGTAGTTTCTGTTCCAGGACCAAAGGGTGCTGGAGATGTTGTTCCTGCAATGTTGTCTCCAGGAGAAGCAGTTATTTCTGAGCCAATGAATAAAAAGTATGCTCCATTAGTACAAGGAATTATTGCAGATAGAATTCCTGGATTTGAAACAGGTGTGTCATCTGTAGCAGAAAGATTTTTGTCAACAAGAGCAGGAAGAAGTGCTAGTGGTGGAGAAAGAGCGCAGGTAAACATACCTGGAGGATACCAACTAGGACATTTTGCTGAAGTAATACAGGTAACTGGAGAAGAATTAAGAAGGTTGGCAGAAACACAAAGTAAAGGATTTAAAGATACTGTTGAAAGAATGATTACCTCAGTTAACGGTGATCTACAGCATATGTTCGATATTTTTACTAATGAGGTAACTGTTCAATCAAAAGAATTTAATCAAGCTTTGGGAGAAATTGGAAGTGGCAAAAAAGCTCCTGTATCAATGTTTAGAGAAGAGGCTGTTTTCCAATCAGGCGCATATAATGCTCCATTAATTCGTGAGATGAAAAAGGCTGGTGCATCAACAGAAGAAGTTGATAGTGCAGTAAGACAACTTGCTCAAGAATTTGATACTGGAATATCTGAACTAGGTCAGGTAACAGAAGTAACTGCTGAAGAGGTTAATTCAATAACACAAGCAGCATATGAAAGAGTTTCAGCAGTAAATGAAAAAGTTCGTGTTGCACGTGAAAGATTACAAGATCCAGGAGCAATTAAAGAAATACTTGGTGTTACATCTGGAAGAACTCCATTTGCTGGAGGATATAATACAAGAGGATCAAGAGAAGATATAAATGAAGTTGTTCAAGAACAGATGCCAGGATTATATCCAACACAACAGGCCTTTAACTTTACTGGAGAAGCAGCAAGAAAAGTTGGAGTACAGAATGCTATAGCAATAAGAGAAATTTATACTCAGCTAGGTGCAGAAGCACAGGCAAGAGTACGTGCATTAATTGGAGACATAGATGCAATGTCTCAGCAAGTTGTACTTGAAGCCAAAAACTCTGGTATAGACATTGGAAGATATGCTATACAGGGTATTACTACAGGAATAGATGCTGCTTCGCCATCACAGAAAGCAAGGCAACAAGGACAAAATGTTGCAGATGGATTTGAGCAGGGAATTCTTGAAGGAATGGACGATGCATCCATGGCAGGTCAAAAACTTGGCGATGCTGCTACTCAAGGTATTGGATTATCAGATTTAACAACAAATGTTAGATATACCCAAGGAACTTTGCCAGGTTTAAATGTATCTAATTCTGCCGAAAATTTAACAGAATCATTAGATGATCTAGACAGTGTAACAATACAGGCAGCAGATACAACAGCAAGCTCAGGTGCTAATTTAGCTAAGTGGAACAGTAGATTGATGAGCACATCTTTTGCTCTTTCCAGCATAAGTGGTATAGCAATGGCATTTGGAAATAATTTAGGTGGACTTGGAGAAAAGGTATTTCAGGTTTCTTCTGTTATGTTTGCATTACAAGGAGTTGTTCAATTATTAACACAGGCCAAGCTTCTTGAATTAGCAGCAACTAGATTAGCAGCTGCAAAACAAGCGGCAGCATTTGCAACCTATGGAACTGGAATGGCTTCACGAGCAGGTATGGTGGGTATGCTTGGAAGAATCGGGGTATTTGCCAGAACACTTCTAGGTTTAACAAATCCAATAGGGTGGATCATAACTGGATTAACTGTTGGTGTTGGATTATATAAAATTATAAATGACAGACTAGAAGCAAATAGAAAAAAAATTGATGGCTTAGGAGACTCCGCATTAATTGCTGGTAAAAAATTAGAAACTTTAGAAAAATTCTTTGGAACAGATTTTAGAAGATTTACATTTGAAGGATTTAATTATGAAAATGCTACTGCAGGACAAGGACTTGTTTCTGGTCGTAGACAACAGATGGAAGCTTTGCTTGCCGATAAAGATTTCCAAAAAGAATTTAAAGATACTATTGCTGCTCTTAGATCTGCTACTAATTCAGAGGCTCAATTAGTTTTAGAAAATATTGCAATGCAACTTCAGGCAAGAGGAGCCGAAACTGCACAGATTCAGGCGATAACAGATGCCCTTATAAAAGAAGCTGGAAAAACTGAGGTAATTCTTGATTTTGCTAAAATAGATATTAATACTAAAGAAGGGCAAACAGAGCTTAAGAAAAATGTAGATCAAGTTCTTAAAAAATATAATAAAGCTTTTGCTGCTGGAATTAATGATTCATATAAGAGAACTCTTAACCTAGCTGGAAAATCTATTGCTGGTGCATTTGGAGCACTTCAATTACAGCTTGAGGATGGCAGTTTATCTGCAAAAGAATATGCAGATCAAATTAACAATATCAATAAACAAATATTAAGTATGCCAGATTCTCAAGCTAAGCTTAATCTAGTCAATGCTGTATTTGATGCAATGGGAGAAGATGCTGCTAAGGCTGCCGAAGGAGTAACAAATCTTAATAATAAACTTCTTCTTGCACAAGCAATTATGCTAGGTGTAGCAGATGCACAGGCAATTAAAAATTTATCAAGTCCATTATTTTTTGTACAGGACGTTGCAGCAAGAACATTATCTGCAAATATTGAAAAATATTTTAATCAGCTAACATCTGGACTTGAAGATTTAAACAAGGGTACAGATAACAACAACAAGGGTACTGTCAAAGGAATAACGCTACAAGAGAAACTTATTAAAATTTATCAGGATCAGATTAAAGGACTTGAAAAGAAACTTAAAGCGCTTCGTGATGTAAATGAAGAGATAGATAGACAAAATCAATTCATGAAAGATCAGGTAGAGCTAGATAAGCAAATTACTGAGGCCAAGATTTCTGGAAATTACCTTGAGGCTGCTGCTCTTTCTCAACAAAAATTATATAATCAGGCGGAGTTTAATCGTGAAACACAAGAGCTTGAAATTCAGAGACAAATTGATAAAATTAATGACAGAATATCATATCTTGAAGATAAAGGCAAAAAAGCACAGCTTACTGCTGCAGAAAAGAAACTTCTTGGATTAGAGACAAAGGCTAAATCTCCAAAAGCCAGTACTGCTGATGATAAAAAGAAAAAAGAAAATGATAAAAAGAAAAAAGATAACGCAGAAGCTGGGGCATCAATTCCAAAAACTATTACTACTACAACATCTGCTTCGGGATCTCCAGATCAGGCAAAGAAAGATTATGAAAATAGACCAGGTAATAGAAAAATTCCATTGCCACCACCAGTACAAACAGGTACAAAAGATTATTATTTTAATACAAAAACTGGTAAATGGGAATTAATAACTAGATCGTCTAAAACACCAGCAGGGTACGTATCAAGACAAGACTATGCTAAAGGTAAAAATACATACGCCAGTGGTGGCTTAATTAAAGGACCAGGAACTGGAACGTCAGATTCTATTTTTGCAATGGTAGATAAATATGCATCTGGTGGAATGATCAGGGTATCTAATGGAGAATACATATTTAGTAAGAAAGCAATAGATAATGCTGGTGGTCCAAAAGCTATAGATGCAATGCATCAACGTCTCAGAAAGGCTCCTGCTTTTAGAGATGGTGGTTTAGTTAGAAAATCACAATCTGGAGATATGGCTAATCTAGATGGGCAAATGGTTAGAATTAATAGGGGAACTCAAAAACAAATATTAGCAGATATAAGAGCAGCATATGCTGCAGAACCAAATGTAAAATCATTTAAAGATAGAATTGACTATTTTGCAGCAATTGAAGAATGGAATAAAAAATATTCATTTGTAATACCTTCACAAAATTCATACCCTATAGCTGGTGGAGAACACCCACTAGGATCTTTAAGTAGATTTATATCCGTAGCAAAAAGTCAGGCAGCTGGAGGATCATACGATGCATTTTATGATGCTACCATAGCAAGTCATGCATTTAAATTCTTTAGCCCTCAAGTTGATAGACAAGTTAAAGATTTACTAGATAGTTCCCCGTCTGAAGTCTTTAATAGAATTGGAGAAATTGAAAATCTTAATAAATTCTCAATAGCATCTAATAAAGCATATAAACTTGGAAATGATTTAATTGCATGGTGCGGAGCATTTGTTGCCTGGGTAGCTGAACAATCTGGAGTAAATATATCCAAAAAAATGTTTAGTGCTTTTAATGCTACTCAGGAATATAAGGATCTTGGATCATTCAAAGATCCTGGAGCTAGTTTAAATGTAGGTGATGTTGTTTGGTGGGATTGGGCTAAAAAGTTTGCTGTTGGAAGTAATAAGTATAAAGATGCTACCCCAGGCATTCCAGATCATGTTGACATAATTACAGATAAAATTGGCAAATCAACATTTACCACAGTTGGCGGAGGCTTTGGTGGTAGTGTAGGTAAAAGAAATATAAATTTTAGTAAAGAAGCACAAGCTTTATATGGATCTGTAACACCAAACTTTGAATCGTTTAAAGATGGTGGACCAGTAAAACCAACAATGGGTACGCCAGACCCAAATCAATCATTTATAAATAAATTGTTATTTGGAACAAAGTATATTGGCGGAAACATGAAAATGCTTAAAGGAGAAGTTCCATTCGGTCCTGGTTCTTCTGCAAAATTTGCAACCAAATTTAAAGATTTTAATATTGATTTCACTCCTGGAACAGTACCTTCTTTAGATACAGTAATCGCATATCATAAAAATGCTCCAGTAAAATTAAAAGATTATTTTGATGCTATTAAATCTGGTGCTAAGTGGCCAAACATTACAGAGCATCCAGCCTATGAAGCAGGCGGCACCCTAAATGCCCTTAGAGCTTATATTAGTGGATCTAATAAATCTGTTGGCGAACTGTCTTGGGATCCATTAAGCGGAGTAATATTAAATTTAAATGTTGACAAAATGTTTAGAAGACAAGGTCTTGCTTCAAAGTTTTGGGAAATAGCATCAAAGATAGGTCCTATATCTCATTCGGTTGTAAGATCTGTGGAGGGAGATGATTGGGCAAGATCAGTAGGAGGCATCCTTCCAGATCTACAACATTTAGTTCCTAAAATGGCTATGGGTGGATATGTCAATATGGCATCTCTTCCTAAATTTAAAAACGGTATTGATAATGTTCCATATGATATGCCTGCAATATTACACAAGAATGAGCGTGTATTAACAGCAGAAGAAAATAAAAACTATCCAGGAAATAGCTCAACCATTAATGCTACCTTTAATATTACTGGCGGTAACTCTGATGAAATCGTAAACAAGGTTATGGTAAAATTGAATACATTAAACAACAAGAACAATAAGAGTAATAAGGTGATTTAATAATGGCATATATATTAGATAGCGGTTTGGCACTTGCTCTTAACAATACTCCTACAACTGCCACACGTGCCTCTGGGGGAACCTCTGGATCAACATCAGTTGTCATAACAACAGCTAATGCCAACATAGCCTATGATCAGACAATAACTGGGACAGGCTTTGCAGCAAATACAAAGGTAACAAGCGTATCTGGAACCACTGTTAATTTTTCTCCAGCAGCAACTGGAAATATCACGGGTACAATAACATTTGCTACAACATGGTACAAATTAACAGATCATAATAGACAGGCAATTGAGGTTACTCCTCAATTAATAGAAAAAGAAGCAAGAATGGCAAACGGCACTATGAGAAAATTTGTTGTTGCAAAGAAAGATACAATTTCAACATCGTGGGAATTTTTACCAGCAAAATCAGCAGATATAGTTGATGGTAACTATAGTGGGTCTTGGCTAACTGCATTCTATAATGCAAATGTTGGCCTACCAATATATTTAAAGCTAGTTGCATCTAAGCATAATGATCCTGCTACTGGAGTTTATCCTGTTGACAGTTCTTATGCTACCGCTCAAAATACATCAAAAGTATATAATGTATTTATTACTAGCTTTTCAAGAACGGTATCAAAGAGAACTAGAGTTACAGACTATATAGATATGTCCATAGAGTTTACGGAGGTATAATGCTTAACAATGTAAGCTCTGATATATTTTTACAATCTAAATCCATATCTTTAAAGCCAATGGTGTTTGCAGAATGGAATCAAAATCTCTATGGTTCTCCCTATGCTACCGTTGCAGGGACAGGTATAAAAGAAACTGATATAACAGAAATTTCAACACTGACAACTGAAACTGGGACAAATGCTAAGCCAGGATTTACTACAAAGAAATTTATTATGGCTGCCGACGGTAACACTATAGAATATAGCATAGATCTTCCTGGAACAAATGCTGCATACAAAATTATAACTTTTATTAAAACAAGCTCTCCAAACCCTATTATGGCCAATATATTTGCACAAGGAGATCCTAGTCAGTTTGGATCGTCTAGCGCAGAAATCAGTTCTATTGGTTGGACAAAAGTAGAAACATATGTTGGTGGATCATCTTCAAATGATTATATTCCAGACTTGTCATATATTATTTCTTTAAATAGATTGAGTACTGAGGATGAGCTTCCATATATTTATTTTACTGAACCAGAAGTATATGCAATTAGTTTTTTTAATTATCAATATGATTCTTTATGGCCTACTAATGCTCCATTTACAAACTTTAGACCAGGCGAGTCATATGTAAATACTGGAAGCTCATTGTTTAGCTTTCCAAACAATTATAGGCTAGTAGAAAATGAAATTATTGACGGATATTCTGATGATGTTTATACACCAGTAACTCCAATTATTCATAACCCATCTTTTTATAATGTGGCTCCACCAGTTCCATTTTATAAAGATAATATGATTAACGATATGTGTAATTATAAATATTTTGTTTCGGATACGTCAAACAAATCTATAACTGCCCTATATGATGGCGATGGGGTTATGTTGAATAAATTAGTTATTAAGTTCAATACACTTATGGCTGTTCCCACAATTACTATCTCTATTGATGGCACTCCAATATCAGTAGATGGATCAACATCAATTAATTTAGAGGCCAATGTAAGCAAAGAAAATGGCGGGGTAAGAGAAGATGCTGGAGTATTGATTTTATATTGGAGCGGTACTAGCTGGACAAGATCTAGATGGACAGATATGCCAACTATTGGTAACGATGGATCTATAACAAAAGTTATAAATGCAAATAGTATCACTATTACACAAACAGCAAACACAAAGCGTTCTGGATTTACATTGTATCAGTCTACAGACTTCTTAAGTGATTCTGAAAGAATGCAACTAGTAGAAGCTTCTCCAAGGGTAGAAGTTGATTTAACTCCTTTCCTAA
>Ga0129336_10002812_pt1 | contig 10722 bp, 15 predicted proteins | sample CPB6_02_DNA_FD_96878 | JGI IMG/M metagenome (GOLD analysis project Ga0129336, IMG submission 96878) | Freshwater to marine salinity gradient microbial communities from Chesapeake Bay, USA - CPBay_Sum_0.6_0.2_DNA | ecosystem: Environmental > Aquatic > Marine > Coastal | place: USA: Chesapeake...
TACCTCCTTGATGTGATCGGGAAGCTTGGGCAGTGGCGCCCAGGCTAGCGCCCACTCCGACCAGGTGCCAATGACGCATACACCAGCAGGATTCAGCAATAGCATCTTTACGCCCAATGGCGGCGGGTCATCTTCGGGCGTGCGCCAAGTAGCCTGGCCCGCGAGGTAGTCTTTCATAATCTTGCTCGTATAGCTTCGGCAGCTTCTTCTTTCGTAACCCAAGCACCATTACGTTCTATTGCTTCAACAACCTTGGCGCACGCCTCACGCTCAGCAGCAACGGCTTCCTCAAGCTCCTTGATGTAAGCGTTTATCCTCTCAATCTCTGGAGCATTTGCAGCGATGATGCGCTCACGTTCATCAACCCGTACCAATTCGGCAAAGCGTTCAAGGTGCGTGGTTGACATCGTCCAAACGTGGTCTTCCATTTTGAGTGATATAGCTTTTTGCGCCATGCGGATAATGTCTTCTTTAGTCATCACGCCGCCTTTATGCCAAACGGGTTATGCCACAGCATGGGCGCTTTAGGCTTACGCGGCTTGAAAGTTTTGTATTTCTCTTTCACCTCGAAATAGTTCACCATCACTTTTTTCCAAGGAATGTCAACGTTTTTTATGCCCTTGGATTTGACAATCAAATCGTCTCCCGCCAATTCGGTCATGAGTTGATCAATCCTTTTGGTGGTCATATCAAACTTTGCCGCCAAATGCCAAGCATTGACAGGGTTTTTCAATCCTTTTAAGTAATCAAAAATCATCTTCTTGCTTTCTGATCTAAGCATTTTTCGCTTTGCCATGGCTACCCCTTTGTTAAACAACTGCTCTCAAGTTTCTTTTAATCGGCTTACCCCATTGCGAGTTGTACGCTTTACCGTACAACGCCACACCTGCATCGCTAGCAAAGGTCAACGCCAAAGCATCAGCCATATCTGGCGATCCAATCCCGCGCTTTCGCATCTCGTCTTTGCTCTCCAATTTCATCTTGCCGTTGCTATTAAACGAATACCGTGGCGAGACTAATTCCGCCAAAAGCGACTCGTCTTTCGGCAATTTGCAATCGCGTTTCTCCAACCACGCTTTCATCTTGCCCCATAGCTCGGCACGCAAGTTCACATAAATCGTTCCCATGGCAGGGGACTCGGAAACGTTAATCCCACGCGCAGGCAAGTTCAATTCGCGCAGGCGGTCCACAACACCGGCCCCTAGGCCAATCGAATCAACAAGGATTTCGATCGGCCTATCTTCTAGCCGCATGGCCTCGTATTCCGCGACCACCGCGCCTGTGGTTTGCATCAGATCCAGGTTCCGCCATTTGCGTATCTCGGACACTGTATTGCCCTGGCGCTTGCACAGTGCCGTGGCATCCGTTCCAAACCTCGCCACATCCAGCCCCCACACAATAGCGGCTTCGCTTGTGGGCGATACATCCCTATGAAACGCGCTATCCACCAGCTCAACACCAATGAGCGTATCGTCATCCGATCGCGGAAACTCACCCAGGACACGCACGCGGAACGCGTTGGAGTCCTCGCCGTAGCGAGCCGCCATGTCAGCAATGTATTCCTTGGAAACGCGCTTCGAGTCATGGCATGACACGCGGCGCGTCCACCATTCATCCTTCAACCGATGGTGCGTGTCGAAGAAAAACCCCGAAGACTTTGTAGGGTTCCCAAGCAAAATCGTCACAGCGTTATGCCCGGACATGGAACCGGCAGCGGCCTCAAAAACACTTTCAGGAATACCCGACGCTTCATCCGCCACCAGCATCACATAATCAGCATGAACACCCTGCAAGGCTTCGGGTTGCTCGGCGCGGGATGTTCTGGCTGAAATAAACGACTCTTGGGGCGCGGCACGCATCTCAATACGATCGGTCTTTACCTCCAACCGATCACCCCAAGCATTAGGCAATTCCTTCACCCATCGCTTTAGCTCGGCAAACAGAGCGTCATACAACTGCGAACTGGTCGGTGCAGTCACCACCACCTTGGCAGGCCCGCGAGTCAAGATAAACCAAATCATCGACCAGGACGCCGCCGTAGACTTACCCACACCGTGGCCGGACCTTACCGAGATCTTCCGCTCGCCATTGCTTACAGCCTGCAAAAACTCATCTTGCCAAGGGTCGGGCTCAACGCCAACAACCTCACGCACAAACAACGGCGCGTTCTTCCGATACCGCAAGACCAGTTCACGGTACTTGCGGTAAATCTCGTTATTAGTGTCCACCATAATTCACCACCGCACGATGCACCAAAGTATGCGTTACCGCCATGCCAAACCGATCTTTCACCATATCAGCGATCTTGCGATAGCTCTTGCGCTGATCCGCCATATCCACCATAAACATCAAGATGGGATGCGTTGTCTCGTCCTGCACTAACTTAGCGGACTTACCGTCGCCATCCTTGCGGTAGCCAAATGGCACATGGCCTCCAATCCATCCACCGGCCTCGGCTTTGCTCTTGCGGCCATCTGCCATGCGCTCGGCAATGCGGCGGCGCTCAAGCCTTGCTACAGCCGCCATCAGCGTAAAGAAAAACTCAGACCAGCTCGATCCATTGTTCACAGGGTCCGTGCCTAACGCCAACACAATCATCTTTATACCCTGCTCCTTCCATGTCTCCGCCATGGTCAACGCATCAACCGTATCGCGGAACGCACGATCTAGTTGCGTAATCACCACAACGTCACCTGGCTTAAGCGTTTCCACTAACGCGCCGCCTGCTTCGCGCTTGGCGAGTTGCACAGAACCGCTCACGCCTTCATCCGTAAACACCTTAGCCACATCCTCGCCGCGTATTAACGCCAATCCCTGAATCTTCCGCATTTGCTCGGCCAGTGACGTGTTATCCACTTGCTCTTGCGTGCTAACCCTTGCATATCCATAAATCGCCATCGCTATCTCCTGTGTGTTTGCTTGCTTGGTGCAAGCGTAACACTTTATCGCTAGCTATTTAATTTTTTTTGGGAGCCGTTCGTCGGAGCGATGAGCGGTAGTGGGGGGTGTTGCGTTCGGCGTGTTGCGTTCGGCGTGTTGCGTTCGGCGTGTTGCGTTCGGCGTGTTGCGTGTTGCGCCACATGGCCGCGGATGCGCAAAGCGCAGGGCGGCGCGTGTGGGGTTCCGCGGCAATCCCGCCCCCGCCAATTCGCCGTGGGGGGGTGCGATCGATTCTCAAATGAGAATCATTTGCATTTGCCGGCCATTCTCAAGACCGAATCCGTGCCAATTGAGAGCGATTCTCGATTGAACGGGCTAGATTGTCGCCGAAAGCGTATTTGGGCGACAATTGGCGCGATCGGTAAAGCGATCGAGACAGCGTCAATCATGTTGCAGCGCGTCAATTGGCCTGTTTATGTCCTTGATTGCCGACCAGGCTTGAGAGTCCATGCTGATAGTGACAAGCGGCCCGCGCTGTTCCGCCCATAATTGAGGATCCAATCGGGCCGCGAACCATTTCCGCGTATCGACGCGCAAGCGCGGATCGTCCTTCGCCTCGTCGGCGATCGTCAGCGCCTCCTCCGCCAGCGCCGCGGCCCGCTCTTCGCGCGCGCGAGCGTACAGAGCGGCCCGCTCTGGAGCTTTCAACCAACGTATCAAATGCGGCCCGCGAACGCCGATCTCCTTAGCAATAGCCGTTGCGCTTTTCCCGCTTGCGATCCGGTCCAAGATATCCTCTTCACCAATCGACTCAATAATTGCGACATCGGCCCGCTTTTGTGGTTGCCCCGCCATGCTTTCCCCTAAATCTTGATAAACGGTCTAAATGTACCGATAAACGGCGGACCGATCAAAGCATTCTAATGTTATCGTTTCATCCATCGCAATCAAGCGAAACAATTCAACAGGAGAGAAAAAATGCCCATTGCTATTCACACTAAGTACATCGGACCAAGTAACACGAAGGGCTCACGCATCAAGGCCATGGTTCGCCGAGACAGTAAAACCATTTGGACCGCAATAGTTCCATTTGATCATGCTCTTGATTGCGAAGCTAGGCATGCATTGGCAGCAAAAGCTGTGCTCCGAAAGCATTCACCGGAAATGCTGAATGAAGTCATGAGTTGCGCTGGATCAACTCTTGACAATCTTGGTTATGTTTTCACCGTTTACCCTCAAACTGTTTGATCACTATGAAGCAAGCCCTTATTGATTGGACCATTGCAGTTATTTTCGGCGTTTCATTCGCCTTTGCCGTTTTTTTCAACTTATAGGATTATCACCATGAAAATCTACACCACATTGTCCGCGCTCAAAGCCATTGCAATTTTAGCCGCTGATAACGATATTCGCTATTACCTCAATGGCGTACAGATTACCGCCAACGCTACCGAAACCAGGCTAGCCGCTACTGATGGACATGTACTCGGCATTCACCGCAGCGAACAGGAAAACGAAAACGTTGATTTTGTCGAGTTTATTCTGCCCTTGGACGTTATCAAGTTGCTCAAGCCTGCATACAAGAATATCGACAGTGTTGTTATTGATACCGATGGACTAACGGGCACCATAACCGCTGTAACTGGAGCCACAATCAATTTTAGCGCGATCGACGGAAAGTTCCCAGATATACAGCGCGTTATACCCCATCGCGTATCAGGCGAAGTTTCTCAATTTAAGCCTGCACTGTTGGACCGTTTCGCCAAAGCCGCAAAACTTTTAGGCAGCAAGAATCAGCTTATTCACGTTGCGCATAATGGCAACGCTGCCGCTTTGGTGCACTTGGACGTAAGTGCAAGTTTTGTCGGTGTTGTTATGCCTATTCGCTCATTCGCTGATGATGGTGAAAGCAAGAGCCCTCCAGCCTGGGCGATCAATCCAGTACAAAAGCCAGTAGCTAATGCGGCTTGACACTTTCCCCGCCCACCAACGAAAACCGCCTTTAGGCGGTTTTTTCGTAATGGGCCTATGCAATCGCTAACCAATCCAAAGGAGCCCTTTAACCCCTCCCCCGCCCACCAACGAAAACCGCCAATCGGCGGTTTTTTCGTACTGGGCCTGTGTAACCGCTAACCTTTTATTAGAGCCATTAAACGCGCCTACAATCAACGATCAATTATCAGCATAGGGTAGTAGCCACTCGATCAAATTAACGCGCTGTAGGCCCGTTTAAGGCCTTTTACGCCGATGTTATCGCTTGGCCACTGCTATCGCGCTGCCATGGCTAGCGATCGCACGATCACGCCATGCGCCGAAACGATTCTCGATTGATCATCAATCGGGATTGAGATCGATCGCCAATCCCGATCCGATCGCAATTGAGAATCGTTCGCACCAGGTAATCTGACCGCCAACACGTTTACGGATACCCCACAATTCCCCGTAGCGAAAAATATGTAAAAAACCGGAAGTTCACTTTTTTTCTTTTCGACCTTCTTCGCCAACCCGCTTCATGGCTTCCAATTCCTTGTTGCTCATCACGTAACCCGATTCCGTGTCACCCGAAAACACTGGCCCCACATCCTCTGGCTGGATCACTGACATCACTTCCGTACCAGGCATCGCTCGCTTCAGTCTAATCGCCTGCGTAAACACGGGCGCAGCCAGGATCACCGCCAACTCATCCAAGGTCCACACATCCACTTCAACGCGTTGCTGAGAATACGCCCAAGCCGAGTCCGCGTTAGCCGCCACCGCGAAAACACTCCCGTCTTCCCGCTGACCCTCCAACACATCCTCATGCAACGGTTCCGCGCCACCGGATTCCGCCTCCTTCTCTAACGCGTCATACGCTCGCATCATCCCGCCAACCGCTGACCTGTAACTCTCCACGTCTCGGCTCTGATACGCCAAACGACAACGGTGAATCTGCCGCCAATACTTCAAACGCGTTTCCTCGCTCACTAGTTCCGCCAAACGATCCAAGCCCCAACGCTGATCCGCTTTCCTTTTTCTCGCCACAACACCTAACGCCAAACTGTTCAACGCCAACACGATCGGGTCACACTCTTCAAAGGGTTCCTTCAACCCATCAAACTTTGTCCCGCCATGTAAAGCCTCATAAACCTTTCCTCGCTTACTCGTTCTCGCCATAACCAAAAACTCCTCTCTTTTCGCTTACCGCCATACCAACCGTCCGAAACATGGAAGCGTCCGAATGTGTGTCTTTCAGACACACACACATTTCGGACGCGTTCGACTTTTGTTCGTTCATCATTTAGGACAACTTAGGACGCTTTTTCGGACGGTTTAGGACGCTTTTCACTATTTCGGACAGTGCTATTTAGGACGCTAAAACTCATTCGGACGCATTTCGGACGGTAACGCTATCCAAACCCACTCATCACGCATGGCGGTATACCCAGCATCGGCTAACGTATCGCGCAATTCCTTCCACCGCTTTCGCTTATCGGATTCCTCCACATCGCTTCCAAGCCTCGTATAAACCTCTTGGCGCCATGTATCAACCGTTACGCATCGATGCCTCTCGCCTTGCATAATCCTGTACTCGCCTTGATGCTTAATCACATGGCGCAACGCTTCCCTCGCCATCACCTGATGCTTCCCTCTTCCTAGCTTCTTTCCTCTTCCTGGTGGCGGCTTAAACTCATCCTGATCCGGTAACTCACCCTCGAACGGCACCACCACTAACGTGGCTGACTCATCCTCTTCAAATCCCAAGTTAAGGCTCTTTGCTTCTTGCTCTTCCATGGCTTCATTGGCGGTAATAGCCGTCTGCTTCATCGAGAAATGGATCTCCACACCATCCTTGCCATCCTTTTGCTTAGTAACCTTAAGCGTTCCCGACATGCCGTTGCTGTCCTGTTCCTGATGGCGGGAAATCTCAATCTGCGTATCCACAGCGCCCAGGAAACTGGAATGCCCTCTAAGCCCTAGCGACGCGTCCTTGCCTGAATGGTGGACAACCAAGAGCGCCGCGCCCGTGGCTTCCTGCAAGCGTCCGCAGTTGGAGATAAAGGAGCCCATGTCCTCGGACGCGTTCTCGTTGCCTCCGCCAAAGGCGCGGGCTAGCGTGTCAATAATGATCAATTTCGGACGCTGTATTTCGGACGATTTAATGGCGATGATCAAGTCCTCAAAATCCTGATCCGATGACCTCAAGTTCACCTGCGACCTAATCACGCCAACCGGTATGTCCGTGAGTTCATAAGCATGGCGTAAACCAGCAATCCGCGTTCCGATACCGCCATGCCCTTCGCCCGCGATGTACAGCACCTCCCCCGGCTCATGCACTTCGTGCGCCAGCCACACGGACCCGCTGGCGATCATGGCGGCTAGGTGCAATGCAATGAACGATTTGAATGTGCCTGGTGGTCCGTAGAGCGCCATGAAAGCCTTTTGCGGCACGATCCTATCCACCAACCACTTCACCGGTTCGTCCTTGGCGTCACGCCACATCTCGACCTTGTAGCGCTGCTGCGCTTGCGCCTCGATCACTTCCGGGAACGGTTCGGGTTCCGGCGCAACCGATTCGGGTTCGCTCTCTGCCTCCTCGTCCCCTGTTAGTCGTTGTGGCGGCTCAAGCTCCTCGAAATCCTCAACCACGCTTGCTAGCGCAACCGTGGCTTTGAATTGCTCAAACGTATGGCCCTCAATGTACTCGACAGCATCATCGCCAATGGCGGACTGATCATCCGCCAGATCCACAACCTTAATGGCTTGCGCAGTGCCTAGAAGCGCCCTTACGACACGTTTGGCGTACTTCCAGCCTGGTATGTCGTTATCGGGTATAACCACCACCAATCGACCATGAAACCATGGCGTGATCGCTGCAGGCCAATCGCTTGAGCCTTGGTGCGATGACACGGCTACAACACCATAAAACCCTGCTAGGAACTCCGCCGCCTTTTCCCCTTCGCAAATGAACACAGGATCGTTTGGCTTGGCGATCATGGCTGGCAAGTTGTACGGGATCGGCGTCCAGTTACGAATCGTCGGCACCCGCTCACCGTTCATGATGTGGTACTGGCGGTAAGTCTTGCTGCCATCCTCTAACTCGTACCGGACCTTTTGTGCTGTGACTTCGCCAAACTCGTCCACATAATCCCAGGCCGTTACCTCTTTCATGTTTGGCGGCACAATCGGTCGGATACCCGACAACGGATCACGCGCCACCGCTGGCCTGTTCCAGTTCAATCCGCCCGTAGGTAAGTGCTGCTTCATGGCGGCAAACACATCCGACTGATCGCACCCGCCAAAGCACTTAAACAGCCACTTATCGCCGTTTTGCGTGATCGCTAACGAAGGATGCCGATCACCGTTTCCCGACCCATGCCCCGGCACAGGGCAAGACGCCAACCACCCTCTCGCATAACGCTTGGCGTTACCAAGCGATTGCGCCAATTGCTCTGCTGTCACCTCGGCACCGCCGGATTGCCCTGCAACGTGATCCCGACGTGATGCTTCTGGTCAAACGAATGGCGGACCACGGCCCCTGCTGAAACCTTGATACCTCTGGTTAGCACCTTCTTCGGCAGCACATAACTGCCAATGCCTAAGATGCAACCCATCCCGATTTCGCAATCGCCGCACACTTCCGTCTTAGGAAACATGGTTGTCCACGAATCCACAATCGAGTCATGCCCCACCGTCGCGTGCGTATTCATGAAGACCCACTCGCACAAGATGGCGTCAGCCGTGACAATGCACTGCGGACCCAAAACGCAACCCATGCCAATCGTTGCGTATGGCGAGATCGTGCAAGTGGGATGGATATACGTCGCCCATCGCATTTCGTTCTTCCCCACAATGGCACGCTTCACATCGGGATCGGCCACCGCCAATAAGAACTTCGCCCCAGGAAACGCGCCGACGCGGATGTTTTCAACAACGGCGTACTTGCGCCCAAACCTGTTGTCGCCAAAAGGTTCCGATGACACCACGCACACCACCTCGTCCTTGCCTTCGGCTTCGATGTAGCTAATCAACTCCTTGGCGAGCCCACCTGATCCAAAAATGATGTATTTGTTATTCATTTCCCACCCTTTGCTCTGATGGCGGCTTCGATCTCTACACTGCCGCCGTGCATGGCAACTATGTCGATGCACGCTTCACGCTCTTGCTCACGAATCTGCCATTCCACTTCTTTCAAAAGATCTTCAATCGTGTCGCCATGTCCCGTTGCGTAGCCCCTTGCTATCATCCATGCGGCGACTTTCTCACGCTCTGCTGCTGCTACCAGTGCGGCAAATGGCATGAGCATTTGAACTAGCCGGTCATCGTCTTGATCCTTGTCAGCATCGACCAACACCGAATCGGTGATACCTGTGCAATGTCCCTCAGAATCATGAAAGTGGGCAAGGCCAGCCTCCCGCGCTATCTTGATAATGTCGTCTCGTGTCATTTGAACCTCTCCTTCAGTGCGTCTCTTAGTTCTCGATAAGCATCGTCGTTGCCACGCTGTGCCTCGTACTCCAAAGCATCTAAGGATTGCCTCAGCAGCTCTGTATCCTCGTTATACCTGTCATCAAAAGCCTTCACCGTGTCCCAATCTGGTTTGAAGTCATTCATCCCTGTACTTTTCTCGTAGTCCTCAAAGCACTCTGCGGAGTGAAGGTTTGGGTTGGTGCTTCCGCAGTTTCGCCCAGCGCATGGCTGCATGACTGTCTGAGAAAGGCCAGTCATTGCGCTTTCAATCGGGCCAACAGTTTTCTTATGCCGCAGCGATGAAATCGTATTAAAAACCATGTCTTTTTGATTCATGTTGTGGTCGCCGCTCATGTGTCACTCGCCACTTCTGCTTGAATCAGGTTTGCCGCAGCAAGCCAATAGTTGTGTTTGTCTTTGGCAGCTTCGTGCTGAATCATCAACATGTTTACGATGCGCTTGCGCTCTGCAATCACTCCATCTGTGTAAGTTCCGTAGTTTGTCGGTGGGTTTGCATTACCCCAGGCTTCTCGTGCTTTTTGAAAGTTGAAGTCGCTAGTCATTTCACATTCCTCCGACTCTATAACCGGCCAAAAAGCACATTAGCCCAATCAGAGTTATCGTTGCCCAATGTAATTCAATCATTTCTTCAACTCCCGAATTGAATCGGCAAGCAAATCATTGCCCTCACCTGCGGCGTACCGAGCGGCCTCCTCCAACGCAGCATTCCAGACACTAATAGCCAATGCTGTGTAAGCGTTGTGTGGGCCTTTAGCGCATAGCTCCATGTCAAGGTGTGTGACGTTGCCGTCTTTGTCTACTCGCGCCCAGATTTCTGAGGTGTTGGATTGTGGTGCGGTGTACAGGGGTGACCGACCTTCGCCAGCAGATTTGTAAATGGTTCCACACCCTACTGCATCGAAATGCTCACGCATCTCGTCGATCTTTACCCAGCCCTCTACTGCGTTCCAGTATTCAAACGGCTCTGTCTCCAGTGCTTGGCGTAGAGCTTTGACGGCTTCGTCAAACATTTGAACGCTCATCCTGCTTTGATATAACTCCAGCGCCCCAAGCGCCAACTGCATAGCTTCTCTGCTCATGATAAGAACTCCTTGATGGCCTCGTACACATCCGTGCGCCCGTGCTGGTCGTTTAAGCGTATGTCCCAACCGGCGTAGCGCATCTCTTTCTCAACCCAGCGCAGAAGCGCATGGGCTTTATCTGCATCCTTTACGATTGCATCTCGCTCATCGCATACGGCTTCATAAGTCTTTTCCCATACATGCAATCGGCGCAGTTCGTCGGCGGCTTCTCCGCATAGACCCGTGTGGCTGAATTGCACGTCAAGTTCTTCTAGCGCATCAGCCAGCACTAAGGCTTTGGGTTGTGGGTTCA
>Ga0129336_10002816_pt1 | contig 10720 bp, 10 predicted proteins | sample CPB6_02_DNA_FD_96878 | JGI IMG/M metagenome (GOLD analysis project Ga0129336, IMG submission 96878) | Freshwater to marine salinity gradient microbial communities from Chesapeake Bay, USA - CPBay_Sum_0.6_0.2_DNA | ecosystem: Environmental > Aquatic > Marine > Coastal | place: USA: Chesapeake...
ATGTGATCGAATGCAAAAAAGGGGAGTACTTCTATATCGCCTCAGCCGATGATTTGACATCTGCGACGCACGGGACAATCAAGAGCATTGGCCGTAAGGCGCGGCGGCATCGCGTGAAGCTTTCAACGGCAAAGCCAGCAAACGAAACACAAGCGTCAATAATTGAACATCAGGGTCGCCTGTTGCGCGGCATCGAACGCGAAACGAAAAAAGCTCGGCTGAATGTACTCCGCGATACACGGACCACTGCGGCCCCGAGAATTGAGCCGCCGAAAGCGCAGGCATGACCGACGCCGGTGAAACCGCCGGTGAAGCCCGCCAATGCCGCGTCTGCGGCGAATGGCTACCGGAAACCAGGTTCTCCATTAACCGGAAAGCCGGAAAGGAGTACCGCAATCGGCGCTGTAACGACTGCCGGTCGCTCGAGTACCAGCGCTTCCAGGAAAGCCAGCGCAACCGCGCAGTCGGTGCGTTGCTGCGCTGGCCGCCGGTTCTGATTGACGAAAGTTGAATACTGAGATTGACAACGAGGTTGACGAAATGAGCGCTTTCCGTGCCTGGTGCCGCCGGGCTGGCAATTATCACGCGGTCGAGACGATAGACCGCTGGCACAAAATGTCGCCCCGGCAGCGGGCGGAAATCTTGCTGATGCTGCGCCGCGATGGTCGCATCGAAAAGCATGGCACGGGGGCGCATTCATGACCCTGGTCGAGCGTCTACGCGCCGCCCAACTGCGCGGCAATACTGCTCCCGCTGACATGCATTTGCTGGAGGAAGCGGCAGACCGCATCGCAGAACTGGAGGCTGTGCTGCAGGAGGTGGGAAAATTGCCGGATAAGTGGCGAAAGGAAGTGCGTGAGGCACCTGAATTTCCAGCCGACTTGTTTGTTGCTGCTGACATGCTGAAATGCGGGTTGTTCTGGGCCGATGGTTGCGCCAACGAACTCCGCGCCATCCTCGACGAATTATCACGCGATTAAGCCGATAAGTCGGCATAAATGACGAAATAACGTCGTTCTCAAATTAGCTACAGTCGTTCTCAAATCGGGTACGATCGTTCCCAAATTAGGACAGACCTAAGCTGCAATACTGACCCATTCGGTACGCATGGCGCCGGCCTTGTCTTCAGCCAGCAGCGGCATCTGATGGGTGATGCCCTTGTCGGGATGGGTAATCCACATCGCCTGCATTGGCTCCTGAAATGGGAAGTTGGAGCGGTAGGCGTATTCGTCATAGCCCTTGAGCGATCCGTTACAGATGAAATTGCCGGCGCCCCAAAAGAGCTGGTGCCAATGGCCAAAGATCATGGTGTCGTAAGGTTGATTGATGGCATCCTGGCGCTTGCGCTTGCGGTGGTCGCCCAGCGCCCACGGCGTCATCGGGCCGGAGATGCCGGAGCCACCTTTGAACTGGTCGCCGTGAGTGAGCAGATAGCGGTGATTGTGAACGCGGTATATGTAATCGAGGGAGTCGGACACGGCGACCGTCACGCGGTCATCGGTCGAGAAGTGGCGGGCTAAAAACTGATACAGAATCCATTCGTAGTTGTCGCGGACGGCGCCCTTGGCGCGTGGCTTGCGGTCCAGGCGGCCATGATTGCCCACGACGCACGGCACGAATACATGACCGAAGTCGCCGGCCAGTAGGGTGATCGCCGCAACCAAGTGCTCGAACAGGTCGAGCGTGATCTCAAGGATTGGCTCCTGATTGGTCTCGCGGATCTCGTCGTGGATGTTGCCGGATACCATGTCGCCGCCCAGCGGCAGTACGATGCCTGGATAGTCGCCGTGCAGATAGTTGCGGCACAGCACGACGCTGGTTTCAATGATGCGCTTCAGTCGTGTTGAGGCGATGCCCAGGTTGAACTCGTTGCAGCCGTTCACCTCGCGCTTGCGCACCACCTCGCCCCAGTGCAGGTCGGATAGGAACAGCGTCGGCGTGCCGAGCGTGCCTTTCGCCTTCGGCTCCACCGTCCAGCGCGGCGGCTTGGCTTCGGCGCTGTCGAGACCGTGAATCAGCTCGCGCAGTTTGCGCGTGCTCATGGCCTCTTGACTGAGATTCAGGACTTGCTTGCGTAGCAGCTTGATCTCGTTGACCAGTCGCTGCTCGGAGGTGATGACCTCGGCGGGCTTCGGCTCTTTCTCCAGTGCGACCCGGGCGGCAGTGTTCGCAGTGAACCGCCGCCGACAGTTGCGCTCGCGGCACTGGTAGCGCAGGAAGCCGGCGACGGTCTTGTCGGATGACCGCAGCCGGTAATTGTCGCCCCCGCAAGAGGGGCAGTACATCTTGCCTTGCGCGTCGTCCAAACTGCCCCCTTGCGCCCGACCCGGCGCCTAAACGGTAGGATATAGCATGGCGAATTAGACTACCGGATTATTCGATAGTGGTAATCCATGCGGCTTCTTCAGCCACCGCGAAGGCCGCGTCCCACCGCGCCGTGCCGCCCGCGCTCTGAATACCAAAGCGTGTTTCGGTGTTGAAGCTGGCGCTGTTGTAAGTGACCTCGAAGACAGAATTGCCCGGCACGCCACCAGTGGCGATAGCCAACGCTGATGCGTTGCGGAAAATGAACGCACCGAGAATATCGTTGCCGTTGAAAGACAGCCGAATCAGCCTGCCGGCGGTTGTGCCAATCGGACCCTTGCCGGTCATGGTGACGCTGGCGCGGGTGGTCGCGACACCGGCATTGACTTCATTCAGCTTGAGTACTGGGCTTGAACCGCTTGCTCCCTCAACCAAAAGCTGCCAGTAATTGCTGGCGTCCTGTACTCGCCCGACCAGGGCAATATCTTCGTCGTTCAGATTAACGATGGCATACCAGACCGCATTCGATAAGCCAGTGTCCAGTACTGCCATGCTGTAGGTTGGAAGCGGGCTCGAGGTACGCAGCGCCTCCGCGCCGTTGCTTTGAATCTCGAATCCATCCGCCATAGCCTCCCATCCGCTTGGCGACACGGCCGCAGGCGTATCCGGGGCGTGCGCCGTCAGATTGGTGCCATTGGTGCCGGTAAACGAGTCGATCACAATGAAAGCCTGATCGGCCCACGCAATGATCGTTACTGGCTTGGTTTTGATGGTGCCGGCCAGCGGTGCGCCGGCCCCGTCATTCCAAGCCACGTGCAGGTCGCATGAGTACACCTGCCCTTCGCGCTGCGGGCTGTTGGCGGTCTGATCCAGCACAGTCAGGCTGGCCTGCGCGCTCGGTGCGTTGGCTTTTACCCAGACCCCCGCGCCAGACAACCCCCAGTCCATCAGCGTGGCCGAATCGTTGCCGTGAATCTCAACCACGTTGTCATACATGCAGATCAACTGATCCGTATCGTAAACGGCCGAAGTGAGCGGGTCGATAACAATGGCTTGCGCGCTGTAGTTCCAGCGCACGCTCGATTGATTGCCAAAGCTTGAATCCGTACGCCGAAACTCGAAACCAGGCGCAGCGGTGCCACCGTAGGTTGTGAAATAGAAGGACGTGATCGGATCGGTATTCCACAGGATCTCAATCGGATCGGTAACGGTGGCCGTACCCGGTATGTCACTGAGAACCTCAGATGCGCCGGGTCCGGTCCAATCGGCGCGCGCGTACACATCGACCCGGTAAACCGTCTGCGGCGAGTTGCCAATATCCATCTGGAAGCCGGGCGAGTCGCTCAGGTCTGCATAGACGGTGATGGTCAGCGGCGAGCCGGTCTCAGAGCCGGCCGCGACATACTCGGAATGCAAGATGGTTTGCGGGCTGGCCCCTTCGATGTAAACGTTGACCTTGTAGTCCTGCAGGTATACCCAGTTGATCGGTGGAAATTCGATCTTGATGCGGTAGTAATTCGGGCTGGCCGAGGTCACCAGTTCCGCGGTCAGCGTTGGCGTCGGGCCATCGGGTACTGCCGGATCGGTGATCTGCGCCGTCCCCGGCGTCTCGCTCAATACGTCGTAGACATCGGTGGACGTGATGGACCGCACATACACATTGACGATATAGGTCACCTGCGGCGACTCGCCCCGCGCGGCAGCGAAGTCGGTCAGCAGGGTATAGACATTCGGTGAGTCCGTGGTCGGCGTGACGTAGGCTGAATACAGGATCGTCGTCAGGTCCGCGGTGGTCGTGACCGTGACGTAGTAATCGAGCGTATACGGCCAGGTGACGCCAGTAAAGACAATCTGAATACAACTTTCCGTCTGCGGCGAAGCGGCACCGAAGCCGACATAGGTCAGGGTCGGCGTCGGTCCATTTGGCGGTCGGTTCGGGTTGTTCAGCAACGTATCGGGCGGATCGTCATCAGCCGGATCTGAGTTGGAATAAGCGGTGTCATCGTACTGGAGGTACTTGCGCCGCCAGCGGCCGCGGGCGATCGGCTCGTTTTCGATCAACGCCATTTCCACAGCGGACAAGCCCAGGTCGGCATTCGTGACTGTCGCCACATCGCCAATACTACGCAACAGGCCGTTGTCAAAGCTGGTGAACTCCAGCGTCATCCCGAATTGAGCCTTTTTGTATACTTCCTCGGCTTTGCGGTAGGCGTTTCTGCTGTCATCCCAGTACGGCATCTGCAGCGTGGTATGGGTGCCTGAATCGCCGGGCGTGCCGTAGGTCTTTGACCATTTGGTTCCGGTGCCCCACTCGAACACGACTTCGACCGATTCTGGCCGGTTGCGCTTGCCCGGATAGATCAGCCGCGCGCTGCCTTCGATCATGTCAGCCGCCGTGACGGTATGATTTGCCGCGCGCGATGTATCCGGCGTAAAGACGGCAACGCCATTGAACAGCTCGATAAAGCAATTGGCTTATTGCGCCAGCGTATGCACCCAATACTGCAGGCTCTGCCGGGTCTGAATACAGCCGCCAATCGTCCAGCGCCGGTCCTGCGGTGACCGGGTGCCTACCCGTTCATCACAATAATCGGCTGCTTCAGCGACCGAGGCCCAGTCGATGACGTAACCGCAGCGCTCCAGAATGTCCGCCAGGATCAGCGCCGGATTCTCCGTCCATGCGATCGTATGCGGCGAGGTCCGCGGGTCTGCGACCTTAATTCCGTCCACATAGCCGACGATGTTCAGGTTCCAGCCCTGTTGCATCGAAATGACCGAGTGCGCCTTGCCGGCCAGTGTGTCATAGGAGCCTTTCAAGGCCGTCATGATGGTGGACGCGGACTGCCCGGTTGTGCCGGTGAAATGTTCGTGCGCGGCGCCGGCAACCGACTTCAAGCCGACATCTGGAAAGTACAGCACATGACTGCCGATCCCCGAGCCGTTGAGGTGTTCAATCTCTCCGATTGACCACAGCAGGTCCAGCACCAGGAACTCGTCGGAATCGTCGGCGCCAATCACCAGTGGCCGCACGGCGGAACGCCCGAATGCGTAAGGTTCGGGATCGCCAACCCGCGCGGCCTTGAGGACATAGTTGCGCGGATTGCGTGCCGTGACTTCCAGGATGCCTGGATTCGGGATCGGGGTGTTGACAATGGGAGGGGGCCGCTGGGCCTTTTGCCTTGGCGGCAGGATGTAGACTTGACCCTTGTCGCCTATTTTTGCCCTGACGTAGCGGGTATCGCCTGGGCCGGCTTTGACTGGATACCAGACAACGCCCGGCTCACCTGCGACGGGTTTATATTTGACAGGCATCAGTCTTTAGTGCCGCGCAGAGGAACGTTGACGAAGTACAGATCGCCACCGACATTGCCGACGATGACCGGCGGCCCGGTGAACTGTACGGAATAGGTGACTTGCGGGGATTCGGTGAAGTAGGTCAGCGTGTGCACATCTCGCCGGCCGGCGGTGTAGGTCGCCTTCAGGGAATTGTATTGCGCGAGGGTCAGTGCGTGTTGTAACTGGAAACGGAAAAAAGGCTCTGAATGGTACAGCCGGCTGTGCATCGTGCCGGTTTCGGCAAAGTCATCCTCGACGCCGGATTCTTCCTCGATGGATGAGCCGAGCAGGATGTCATAACTGGGATAGGCGGCCATTACTGTACTTCCACGATGTCCGGCCCCCAATAGATCCGGTCGCCGATAGACAGCAGATTGGTGTATTCGGTTGTATTGATGGAGGTGTTCGGAAATGACTTGTTCAGCAGACCTTCGATCATGCTGATCTGAATCCCATTGCGGTCAATGGTCACCTCATCCATGAGGCCGGAAAACAACAGCGTGGCATCCGAGCCGAATGGCGAGCCCCACGAAGTCTGGTATTCGTAAATGGATACTGTCTTGCCTTCGGCGTTGTAATTGGCGACCAGCGCCAACCACGGATCGTCCTCGCCATTCGGTAGCTGAAGGGTGCCGCCGTTCATATCCAGCGAACGCACCAGAGCGCCGGAGGCATACCACGTCTCGGCATTCCAGGTGATGTTGGCCGCATAGGTGGCAATGGTGCGGGTCACGTCAGGAGAAGACGCTGCCCATCCCATACGGATCAGATAAATGGGCTGAGTGACATTTGTGCCGACAGCGGCTTCGACAACCGCCGGAACAGTACGGGTCATTGCGTCACCAGGCCAGCGTCTTGAACGTTCACCTGAATCGTCAGCGTGCTCAGCCCTTGCGCCAGTGCTGCGGCGACTTGCGGGCCGATGGTCGCGACCGTGGCGTTGATCTCGCTCAATCCATCGTCCATCACTTCCGGCAGGTTCTGCCCTTCCAGTGAAGCCGCGATAATGGCCAGCGGATCGCCCACTTGCGCGATGAACTGATCGACGACATCCCGCACTGTCGCGGCATTGTCCAGCGTATCCTGCCGCCGCAGGTTCAGCACTTCATTCGCCCGCGCCCGGAACAGCTCAATGATGCCGACCAGCTCGTTCTGCATGAACGCCTGATCTTCCGGCGCGATGCTGCGAATGATCGCGTTGAACTGCTGTTCGAGACCGGAGATGTCTTCGACACTGGACGCATTGGTGATCTGGCTGATCAGCCGCTGTGCCTGGTTGAAGAGCTGCTCGCCGGTCTGGTCCGGTGCACTGATGCCGAGAATGTCGGCTTTCAGCTTGTCCAGATTGGCGTTGAGTCCCTTCTGGATTGCGTCGATCTGCGCCAGCAGCTTCAGCTCGCCTTCACGCACGACGGTCGAAAGCAGGCCGATTTCTTCCAGCGACTCAATCGAGCCGTCGAAATTGGTGATCGCGTCCAGCAGTCCCTGATTGACCTTTGCCAGCGCTTCCGTCAGCGATACGTCAATGATCCCACCGGACAGTGGATCAGAGCCGGCGAAGTCCTGCAGGGCTTTGCGGACGTTGACCACGCGGTTGACCACTTGCAGGAACTCGTCAAACGCCTGCGACATCGTTTCCGCGCCGGTGCGGAAGGCAGCAACCAGCTCCAACACTTGCGCCGTGGTGCGGCCGGAGAAGATGTCCGGGTTTTCGCGCAGCAGCTTATCCGTCGCCAGTGCCACGCCGAAGCGTTGAATCTGCTCCTCGAAGTCACTGGCGCCACGCACGAAGTCTTGCAGGTCCGTGTCGAACTGGCTCAGGATGACATTAAAGCGGGAAGCCAGTACATCCGCTGCGGTGGCGGACTCGCCCCATGTGCCTATCCAGCTTTCCAGCGCGTCCGTGACATCCCGGAACTGATCTTCCGTGCCGAACTGGGTCAGGATTTCCGCGATGCCGGTATCGAACTGCTGCAAGGCGGCGGCCATCTGGCCCAGCGGAGTAGTCGGGTCAGCCAAGGAGCCAGCGCCGCCCTGACCCATCAAGCCGAGGATTTCACCCAAAGGCGTAGTAATGCGCTGATTGTCCGGCCGCGTACGTTGATTCTCACCGCCGAGCGCAAACTTCAGATCGCGCGCAAATACATCCGCGATCCAATCGCCAATGATCGCGCCCGCAATGGAACCGATGGCCATGCCGAGCGGCCCGCCCCACGCGCCGAGCCACCAGCCCAACTGCTCGCCCAGCCACTTGCCACCGAGACCACCGAGCAGGGACGCGAGCTGGCCGGTGGTGCTGTCGGCAATACCCTGCCCGACAATCGCGCCAATCGCGGAAACCAAATCCTGCCCGAAGGCGCCGCCCAGATCGAGATCCGCGAATCCGCCGCCGCCTTTGCCGAACGCCTGCTGAATCTGGAGCGTAACCTTCTGCGTGGTCGCCATGTGAATCATCTGCGCCAGTAGGGATTTAAAGCCGTCCAGAATGGAATCAAAGGCATCCTCAGAGCCGTTGAGGATGTTCTCCCACACGCTCTGGAAAGCCCGCTCCATGATGCGGGCGCCCTCGTCCATTGCCACGGCCAGTAGGTCCACTTCCTGCGCGACCTTGCCCATACCCTCGACGGCGCTGTCAAAGCCCGCCACCGCGCGATTCACGGCGTCCTGGTACTGATCCCATGACAGCGTGCCGTCCGCATTGGCGCGGGTCAGCAGCGCCAGTGTTTCGCCCAACTGCCGGCCGGCCGCTTCGACCGGATACAGGGTATCCAGTACGCTCTGCAAGGACTGCTCGTAGGCTTCCTGCTCGCGGATCAGCTCATCAAGCGTATCGCTGGCTTCTTTGAACGCTTCGCCGGTTTTTCTGATGCGCGCGGCAAAACCATCCCAGACCTGCTTGTCGGCGTACTTGGCGCGCGCTTCGTCTAGTTTTTTGTTTAGGACGGTGAAATCGCCAGCGGTGCTAACGGCGGCATTGCCCAGATCTCTGACCGGCGCTTCCGTGCCCTTGAAGGCTTTTTCCAGATCGGCCAGCGTTTTGTCCGTGTCATCCTTTATCTGTTTCAGGTTGTCCGGGATGAACTTCAGCGCATCCGCCATTTCCTTGGAGCCAGCATTCCACGCGGCGGCAATTTGCTTCGGCATGTCTGCCAGCGCCGCGGCTGATCCGGCAAAGTCGCCCTTACTCAACGCAGCGAGAGAATTGGCCAGCGCGCTGTTCATCGCCAGCAGCGCGCCACCAATGGCCTTTAAGCCGCCACCGAAAGCCGCCACGATGCCCACCAGCACCGTTCCGACGGCTGCGAGGATGCCCTTGAGCGCCGCGAATGCCTGCGCCATGCGCTTGATGACATCAATCATCCATTCGCCGGCCTCAGAGAAATCGTTGGTGCCGGTCGCGGCCTTGATCAGGTATTCCTGAAAACCGACCAATCCCGGAATCAGCGCCTCCGTAAAGGTGATTGCGGCGCCTTTCGCAACTAGCGCCATGTCCCCCAGGTTATCGTTGAACCGATCCGCGTTATCGGCAAAGTCCTGACTGATGGTCGCGTTGAACGATTCGAAGCGATCGGTCATTTCCTTGATGCCGCCCGCGCCTTCCTTCATCAGCGGGATCAGTCGCGCATAACCACGGCCAAAGATTTCCTGCGCGGTGGCGTTGCGCAGCGTGACGTTTTCAATCTTACTCAGGCTTTCCGCGATGGCCTCGAACTGCTGGTCCGGCGACAGCTTCATCAAGTCCGTAACGGACAGGCCCAGCCGCTGGAACGCTTCCGCCTGTTTCGCCGTGCCGCTGGCCGCTTCGAACAGGCTCTTTTGCATCTTATTGATGCCGCCCGTCAGAGTCTCCAGCGATGCGCCCGACTGTTCTGCAGCGTAGGCGTACTTGCTCAAAACCTCAGTCGAAATGCCGGTCTGCTGCGACAGGTCGCGCATCTGGTCAGCGGCGTCAATGGTCTTCTTTACCGCGTAGCCAACCGCCACCGTAATGGCCGCAAATGCCGCCCCCAACTTCTTGGCGGTTTGCTCCATGTCGCGCTCCATCTCGGCCATGCGCTTTTTCTGGTTTTTCGTCGCCCGCGCCATGTCGGTTTCGAAGCCAGCGACATTGGCGGCCAACGTAACGACCAGTTTTGCGAGGGAGCCTGCCATTACTTTTTACTCATGATTTTGCCGAAGAGGGTTTTGACGGTCGTGGCGATTTCAGGATCTTCCTTGACGGGCTTGCGATAGAAAGGAAGGAAGTCGACCAGTTTTCGGGCCTTCTCTTTCTTGTTGACGTTGACGTTCCAGAGGATCTGCGCGATCTGTGCCAGCATCACGTCTTGCCGATGACTGCCCCACGGATCATCGCGATAGGCAGCCATCAGCAACGTTTCCTCTGCCGCCATCATGGAACCGAGTTCAGACGGCAGGCGGCCCAACTGAAGCCCGAGCATGACCCGGAACTTCAGTCGGGCATCCTGCTTTAGTCTTTTCCCGCTTCCACAATGGACTCTTCGCCGGCCATGCCGTTGAGTTCACGCACCTTGTCGAACAGTGCGCCGATCAACTGCGCGTCCAGTTCCCCGAGTTCCTTGGCCGATCCGACCCGCTTGCCGTCAGCATTGACGAGGCAATCGGCGACCAGGCGTGCTCTCAGGTTTTCCAGGTTACGGCCTTTGCCTTCCTGTCCAACCACGGATGCTTCGAACGCATCGCGCTGAACCGAAGTTAAAGGCTTCAGGAAAACGGTGATGGCATCCTTGCCTACGGTGACCTCGCATTGCACCGGCTTCGGCGCAAAGGTCTGCTGAAATTCGACGAGCGTTTGGATTGGCATCAGTCCTCCTTACGGGGTGGCGAGAGTGGGCGAGCCGGAAATCTTCAGGCCCAACGTGGCGCGGACGGCTTCATCGACGCCGAGGTTCCACGAGTACTGGTTCGGGTACGCCGTCATCGTCAGGGTGGTCTGTGGAGAATCCGACAGGCGCATCTGATATGTCGTGACTGTGCCGGCCAGGAAGTCGTTCCAGATCTGCTCGTGCATGGTCGTGGTCGTGGCCGGATCCAGAATTACCTCCATGGAGATACTTCCGAA
>Ga0129336_10002817_pt1 | contig 10719 bp, 1 predicted proteins | sample CPB6_02_DNA_FD_96878 | JGI IMG/M metagenome (GOLD analysis project Ga0129336, IMG submission 96878) | Freshwater to marine salinity gradient microbial communities from Chesapeake Bay, USA - CPBay_Sum_0.6_0.2_DNA | ecosystem: Environmental > Aquatic > Marine > Coastal | place: USA: Chesapeake Bay...
ATACACGGACAGATATGGCACCCACGACATGAGCGTCCTTAGAAGCTTAATTGGTGGTCAAATTCCTTCTGGAATGGGAGTGAGCGTCGGGAGTGAACTGCAGGAAATATCTGACGGTCTCGCGCAACGAGCAATTCATGCCGGATTAAAAATAAACAATCTGCGGCGCTTGAACATATCGGAAATTGATAGAGCTACAGAAGACACCCTCGAATGGTGGAATGACTCACTTGCGGCAGCATTGGTTGTTAATAATGCGGACGAAGAAATTGGCAATGCATGGAGCTCGTTGCCGCAGGATATAAATATCTCAATTGGAATGCCACTTGAGGGAATCATGTCAATGCTGCGGGATGGGGAATTTAAAACGCTGTTTGAGACAAGAACGAGCAAGGGCAATTCAAATCTTGGGGCTCGCCAGGTAGCGGAATTTGCAATGTTTGGGATACTTCCCTCCTACAGAGGGAAGCGGCCAGCATACGGGATAGTCAATTATGGTCCAGTAACACGCGACGCGCTTGACCGGACACACCAATATGGGCCTTTTGTAATTGTGTTGAAGAAAGATGTCAACTCGAACGCGACATGGACAGAGAGCGATTCACTATCTCTAATGTCTACATCGTCGTCTCTTGATGCACCGTCACAACACTCGTTATTCCAGCAACGACAGATTCTTGACGTGCCATTTTTACGTATTACTCCAGCCTGGGGTGGGCGAGGCAGGCCAACAACAGCCGATGGACCTGATGCTATAGGGCAATTTCAATTTGCTGAAGCTCAGCTTCATAGGCCAATAACTGTTGACGATATTGCACACATAATTATTGACACTGATGCTTGGTACAGAGCCGAGCAGTACATTAACTTCCCGGTCACTCGCGAAGACGGCTTCCCTATCGCCGAAACTGACCCAGAGTATGCAGAATATGAACGTCTCTATCCACAGGACCTAGCGAACTATGATGGAGTTATACAAATTTCCAAAATAGCAGCATCGCTTAACATCCCAGTGCTGCTAACAGATGAACTAGATGCCGAAAGCGGCGAAGAAAAATACGGGCCGGAATACCTATGAAAGAACGTCTTTTTGCTACGGGGATAGGGAATTCAGCAAAGATGTATCTCACGAGCGTATATGAGGCCGGGCAATACCCCGTGTTCTTCGGATACATACTCCACGACGGCAAGAAAAGTGGAATAATTAACTTATCTTCCGTTGTTGCCGCAAACCCGCGATGGGAAGTTGTTGATGACTACGCCAACGAATTTGTAGAAACTGACTAGAACCTCGACATACCTAATGAGCGAATCGACTAAACAATTGACAGAAACAAAAGACATCATTGGTGGGCCGCGCAGAGTCCGTACGACTGACCCAGACGTATTTTCTGACCCCGAATCGGCGCGAATAGCAGCGCGCAATCTTGGATGTATAGGCATCAGGAGATATCTGAATCGTTCAGGTGGTGAATCGTGGATGCCATGCAGCAACGAATCTGATTTTAGAAAATATCGTGGTGTTGGTGTTTCTGGACGAAGGTTTAGAAGGCAGCAACTAGAAAGAGAAGTCCGGCAAATTACAGGTCGCGGGAAACTGGCTTCAAAAACAATTGATACAGCTGTCGAATTTAAATCAAAAAATTCGGGTAATTACACAAAACCAGAATTGCGCGAGCGAATCAAGCAAAGAATTATGGCTGGCTCTAAGGGTGGAGCTCCAGGTCAGTGGTCAGCACGAAAGGCGCAGATGCTGGCGCAGGCATACAAAAAAGCCGGCGGCGGCTACAGGTCTGGCGGAAAGTCAAAAACACAGCGCTCATTATCGTCATGGACCAAACAACGCTGGACTACAAGCGATGGCAAAAAAGCCAGACGCGGTTCATATACTCGTCGTTATCTACCTGCAGCAGCATGGTCAAAACTAACTCCAGCACAGCGGGCAGCGACTAACAGGAAGAAAATTGAAGGCTCTAGGAGTGGAGAGCAATTCGTACCAAATACAAACGCCGCTAGGTCAGCGCGAAAGCGTTCCGTTAAAGGCGTTACATATACGGCATTTTACGACGCACTAGAAATAAAGACAATTGAGTCCGGTATAGAAACTAAGGCAGCTTCGCGCCGAGCCGCGAGAAGGACCCTGCAGACACCTGGAGCACTAAAGCCTCGCCTCAACTCGATGGGCCGAGACTTAAACCCATCGACAGCCAGGAACGCTGACCGTGACCCATATGTTCTTGAGGGAATCCCAACAATCAACCGTGGGCGAGGGGTACTCGACCCAACCCCGGGTGGAAAACCGGCAAGATGGGTCCCACGGGCACGGCCGGCTTCCCGTGTAGACACACCAACAACTCCGGATAAACCGCAGCGCAGACTTGACAGGTCGCTTGCACCGACGCCAAAACCGCCAGTAGCCCCACGCCGGCGCAGCACGCTTGCGTGGTTGCCTGATGATGCAGATAAATGGACAGAGCGCGACATGCGCCAGCTGTCTGAAATGCAAGCACGTTCAGGGCAGTCATTTACGGAATTTGCAAAAACAAATAATTTGTTTGTCGACGATGTTCGAAATGCAATTCAAACGCACAGTTCCCGCCGCAAAAAGCGTATGGCAAGCTTCAAGAAGCGTTTTCCGAAGCTTCACAACGTCATAAATCAGCTTGGTGCTGTTAGGGCAGAGGCCATGGACGCGGTGTCCGACGGTGCTATCAAAGATTGGCCATCGATGGTTAGATGGGCGTTTAAGGACCCAGAACTTAAGCGTCAGCGTTTAACGGAGCGCGCAGTTAATGACCTTTTCAACAACGTTGCAGACGGTCTGGACCCAGATAGGCGCTCGAATACAATATTGGGTTTTGTACCATCTCGTAGCAACCCGTCTGAAAAAGTAAAAACATTTGCAGAATCAGACAAGCTCCCATTGGGATTTGAGCCGCGATTTAAGAAAACGCGCGACAGCATTCAATCAACTGGAAATATATCTTCTGTTGTTGAGCGCGCAGCCCGTCGTCCCCAGCAAAGACTCGACAGGATTAGTAGACCGACTGCAGATACGCGCGCCGCTTATGGCAGGCTTAACGATTTTGCTGGCATTGCAGGACGAATGGCGACGCCCACGGGGCCAGACTCTGGGTGGACAAACCAGGAAAAGCAGGTCTGGAGAGCGCAGCAATGGCAGAAAAAGGTGCTATTTGATGGAGTGTTCAATTCACTACATAGGAATGCATCAAAAGCGCTTCAGGCATTCATTGCAAAGTATCCAGACAAGATGGCTGCAGCAAGGGCAATATTAGACCTTAACGAAAATGACCTCAAGGCCCTATTTACCCCACACTGGAGCGAACTTGGTGCGGCAGGGCTGCAGCCCCCTCGCCCAACTGCGGCTGATTTGCCGTTGCTACCATCAGAGGTGGAGCAAGCAGCGCTTATTAAGCGACCGTTATTACGCGCATTTTTGGATGAATACAAAAAGATGGCTCCCAACGGAACCCTCGCCAGACTTGATGTCGACACGTTGACAAACGAGGACGTTGAGGAATTATTCAATCGCTACATCCTGCCGGAGATGGTAGACCCGACAACACCAACTATCGGACAGGCGGAAGACATAGCTAGGCGAATTCTGCAGCCAGGAAATGACAATTCACCGCTACGCCTTCTAGACAACGTTCTATTTATGGCCGGAGACGACGCATTCACTCTGGAGGGAAAGCGTCGAATTCTGGAAGAGCGCTTAAACGCCGGTCAAGCTGCTGGCACGTTAAGCCCGTCTGCGGCAACAAATCTACAAAATCAAATGGACGCCATCGATGAGGAGCTTGCCAAGCTAATTGATGATGCCAATGCTGGACGGCCGCTTGATTCAACAATTCCATACACGGGTACGGAGCCAAGCGACGAAGAGCCAGTCGACACTCGTAGGCGCATGCCCAAATGGGCCGAAGAACGCCCTGTTATTACATTTGAAGAATCTCCAGATGAATACATCATGTTCCTGCTTGAGCATGCGAATGATGAATTGGGTGACCACCCAGAATATGGGCTTATAACACGCGAGGAATGGGACGCGTGGGGTGAGGACATTAAGGAGCGACAGGAACAGGCAATGAAGGTCTACATGGAGGGAGGCTCCCTCGAGGCCCAAGATGCCATATTGGCGCTCAATGCAGAAATAGAACAGTGGATAGAAATAGGTAGAAATAGTCCGCCAACACGACCACCGTCACAGCGCTGGATTCCAGAAGAGACAGATGATGACGAAGAGCCTGAAGAGCCTCTTGAAATGTACGACGAATGGGGAATTCTTGACGAAGACTGGGTATGGAACTCGCAGCATGGCTCGCCATCTGAGCTCGGAGTTACAGATGACCCGTCCACGTGGGGTTTGCATCCCGACAACGTCGATGAATTCGGCGAGTTAATTCCATTATTAGAATTGAAAGAATTCATTGAAAGTCTTTCTATATCAAGGAAAGAAAAAGACGACCTCCTTGAGCGACTTGAAAGCAGTGAGTGGACTGACCCTCACAACTCACATATAGCTCAACGGTATCTGCCACTCATATCCGAATTGCTAGATAGGTTCGTCTCTGACCCTGGCGGTGGGCTAACCATAAGTCCAACTGAGCCTGCCCAGCTTCCCGACCTAGGGGGTTCTGATACAGACGTAGGACTATCAGACCCAGGTGGCCCGAGACTCAGGCGATTCTTCCCATACTTACCGCGACAAATTAACTGGGATGCCGCTGGTGAAATGTTTAAGCGCATTACAGAACGACTTGGTGGCGGAACAGCGCAAAAGGGCAGATACAGTACCGCTTCACGGGGCACCGTTTTTGCCCCCGGTCAGTACGAGGATATGAGCCCCCAGCAGCTTCAAAACGTATTTATTGAAGCTGCTCAACAGGCTAGAGAGCTCTATCTTGGGCAAAGTAATGAGTCTCGGAGCGCTAGGCAGCAAATATGGGATTTATTATCTGCTGGTAGAACGGCAGATGAAATCGCTCAGGAATTAATTATATTCGGCGCAGAACAACCAGACCCAGATTATCCAGCAACTCCACTCGACATTAGAAACGCCATCGTTAAAGCTGCGGCAACACAGTATGCAGTCGAAAATAACATTGCGGTAAACCAAGTCTCCCAACTTCTAAATGCTGCCGATACAGCATTTGCAGCGGACCAATCGCGTCAAGATGCGTTACGTAAAACGCAAATCGAAAGACTAAAGGCGTCATTGGAACAGTTATTTCCAGGTCAGACACCGCGCGAAATAGCAGACGCCATACCTGGCCTCAAAATGGCAGCTGAGCGTGAGCTTGAATGGGCAAACAGGATGTACCAGGAAGCACGGGCCCATGCGGCAATTCTGAGAATGCAACTGGCCGAAATCGCACAAACATTCCCGCTGCCAACTGCTCGTCGTGCTCTATATCTAAAGCCGGACGGTAAAACGTTTACTGATGACCCATCCAGAGGTGTTCCGGTATTCCAAGACCCTGATACCGGCGAGCTTACAACCGATAGTAAGTTCGGCTGGCCTCAGGCATATGACGAGGGCTGGGACCCCACCACCGACACGCGCGCTCGTTTAGATAATCGCCAAAATAGATGGTGGCGTCAAAATTACGGCTATGAAACACCGCCAACCACTATTCCTGGACCAGGCGGAGAGGACTATGTAATCCCCGGTACTGGAAAACTGTATAAAGGTCCACTGCGACAATTCCAAGAAGCACTACAGATGCATGTGCGCAAATATGGCGACGCAGGCCTGTCTGGTGTTGGCGCATACATTTACAGTTCCCACACTGCTCGCGTACGTCAACTAGACGACGTCTCTCGGATGCTCACCGATAGAACATTGCGAGCAGATGCTCAACGATTTGGTATATCAGGTTTTATGGGACGCGTAGGCGGACCAAAGGAATATGAACAACGCGCCAGAAAAGCCGCCAGAGTCCTCGCCGGGGGTAGGTTTAAGCGTCGCGATGTGTCGCAATTGCTGGATTACGATAGTGACGGTTTCCCAGTAACGCGGGCAATGCGCCAACAATATTCTGGATTGTCTGGAAAGTTTATGGCTGCTGCTGATGAATTTTCTCTCCAGAGCAGGCTAAACCCTGAAAATGTTGACTTTTTTCAACATTTATCGCCCGCCGAAAAGCAGTATATGCGGGCTCTATATAAAGATGTTCAAGACCTTATTGCTGTTCCTAAAAATAAACCACTGAGAAAGAAAAGACAAGTCCGTGGAGATTCGCGCACGCGCGATGAGATACTTGCTGACGCATTTTATTCTGGCATAGAAGAAAACCGTGGTGATATTAGCGGAAGAATGGGATTGAAGCGCAATCTAACTGATGCTAAAGCCGTTGCACGCAGTAATCCAAAACGTTGGCAGCGCCGATATATGACGGCTCGTAATAGTTTCAGAATGCTTACGCCGCGCAAGGGCAAATCACAAAATTATCGTCTTGAACAAAGAGAACTACCAGACTCAATATTTGGTCCTGTACGCGGACTATACCTAGTTGACGCAGATTCAGGCAATGTTATTGATGGGCCATTTACAGCAAATGAAGCTGCTGTTGCTGCGGGTGAGTTGACGGCACCAGAAAAAGCTAAAGGCGCTGCAAAACGCGTAATTGCACAGAATTACCCGCGTCCATGGGAACAGTATCCAGAAATAATTGAAGCCGTAGCTTTCGGTGTCGCGCAACCATTCATTGATTTTCTAACACTCGATTCTCACAAAATAAGTGACATGCGCAGTACTGTATATGACACACAAAAAGGCGAAGTAAACGAACGTGCACTTGCCCTCGACAAAGGCGTACCACAAAAAGCTTCCGATACAGCAATTTTTAGCCGTGACCCAGAAACTGGCGAACTCATGGTTCTTCTCATCCAGCGAGCATTTGGTCCGCATAAAGATGAGACCGGCGCATGGGTGTTGCCAGGGGGTTTTGCCGACCCGGGTGAAACAGCACTAGAAACAGCACTGCGCGAACTGGAAGAAGAAGTAGGGCTCAAGGTATCCCCAGGCCAGGCGCGTGTGAAACAGATTGGTACTATTGCTGCCCCAGATTGGGACGTTAGGTTCACAAAAGGCGTCGAGGTGAGTGGGACAGCACTATTTGTTCCCTCTGATGTTGCGTTTAAAGCAGGTGACGACGCTTTGCGCGCTCAGTGGTTCCCAGTTAGGGATATTGCTGATGGAAAACTTCCAATTGGGTTCGGGCACATCGCATGGATTCGCCATGGAGCATACCTCGAATCAGACGAACCAGCATTCACGCCGTTCGATGCCGACACAGCAACACGACTCGAGAGGCTGGAGCGTGCTACGCGCATGCGCAACAAAGAGTTAATAGAGATATCTAATTCATGGCGCAAAGAAATAAACCGCACGCGTGACAAAGATAACAAAGTTAAGCTGTTTGATGAAAACAATCTTGGTGGATTTGATGCATGGGAATTAATTCCATCTGATGACATGATTGAATCAGGCGTCCGCTCGCGAGCCAAAATATTTGGTCGCAGCCTGGACCCACAAGATATTACTGGCGAAACACTACGAATTGCGCCTACACAGCGTGCAAAAGTTCAGTCGAATTTTGGTCCGAGTATTACTGGGAATATGGGCAATGTCAGCGCATCGCATGTCTACAAAATGCATACAGATGGTAAGTCAGCTAATGAAATCAAGGGTTCGATGGCTGGATTTTCTGATGACGACATAACACGTGCAATTCTCGCATCCGCAATTACTCTTTCAAAATCGTCGGAAGGTTTGTCACCAGAAGATAAATCTATTTTTGAGCGCCTTAACGCTAAGGGCGAATCTGCAGCTGATGTTGCGCGCAAAATGAATATGACGGTGGGAGAAGTAACTTCAGCCGCAAACAAATACCTTGAAATGCTGACAAACACAGAATCACCAGTAAACAAGGCGTTTAGGAAAGCAATAAAAAGTGATAAAAAGTTATCTGGTGTCGAAAAAGAGGTTTTAACCCGCAGATTAAATGGCGCATCAATAAAAGACGCAGCGGCGTTTCTCGGAATAGCAGAGGATGAATACCCAGGACGCGAAGCCAAGTTATTTGCCAATCTTCGCAAACGCAAACCAGAAGCATTTAAGTCATCGGGCCAATGGTCCAATAATCTTGCATCGCTCCTTACCGACCAAGAAATATATATGAGATACGTGCATGATGGGCGTAGCCCAAAGCGCATAGCAGAATCTTTTGGCATGGATGAAGCAATGGTCAAGCGCATTGCGAAAAAATACGCCCGTTGGCGTGATAAAAATGCACCGCTCGAAACTGCAGCATTAAGAAATGCTTTCTATGTACACGGTTCCAACTTGACCGTCGCTGAAAGCCAATTAATGCGCAGAGTCATAGATGGGGAATCCGTCAGCGCGTTTGCAAAACGTACTAACATGCCGTCGAAAGCGGCGTCGCGTCTCTACAACAGCGCTATGCGTAAAATGCACATGTCATCTGGTGCTGCGCCAAAGACTCGAACATTTAGTGCAAATATATATAAAGCAATGCCAGAGCATTGGATTTCCCCATTAATGCCGGCAGACCTAAACCCAGCCGATGGCGGTATATCCGGGCGTATGGCAAAACCGTCAGCTTCAGCAAATGCAAAAACCTCAAACAAAGCTAACGAGCGTCTCCGTGGACTAGTGACAGCGCCGATAGCCGACCTTAGGGCAATGGCTCTTGATGTTCGCGAAGAGATGCGCGACAGAATTATAGACGTCCCTCAGGCGGCAATGATTGGTCATCCTGTCCTTGGCGGACATGAAGGCGTTGAAAAAATGAATGTCCTCGGTGCGTACATTAGTCGCACGCTCGAGGATGCCGCATTGGATGGCGTATTGCAGGCTATCCGTAAAGCTGGTACTAAGTTCCTGCCTGGAGACGAAAAAGACAAAGCCGCAACAGGAGCTGTCGATAAAGCACGTCGTAAATTATCTGAAGAGTTGTGGATGAAGCGCGACATGCTCGAGCTAGTTCAGTCAATCCATCACATGATGGACTCTGCATCGTGGCCGTGGTTGAATTGGGGTCAGGACAATCCTGAATGGAAGCGCCATAAGAGCATCGTTGCCACAATGGATATGTTCGACATATCTACCCCTTCTGGACGACAGAAGTACACCAACGCCGGCTTTTATCTGCCGTTGACTCGCCGCGAGACAGAAGCATTCATAAACAAAGTTTATGAAAACAATGGAATTGCTGGGAAAATGGCAACTCCTGGACCTCGCAGGTGGGCACAACTTCGGGACCTATACCAGGTTCTCGGCGTCAATCCGGATGCGACCGACGATGAACTCAAAAAGGCATACAGGGCCAAATCTCGAGCTCTCCACCCAGATTTAAATCCTAATAATCCTCAGGCTGAAGAGCAGTTTAAAGAGCTCGGTGAAGCATGGGAAACTTTAGGAAATACGCGGCATAGAACTAACTATGACGAGTGGCGCAGAGACAATTCTTCTCAAAGACGAGTAAGTGAGCCACGGCCAGAAGCAGATGACTTTGACTATACGCCACCATCGGAGCCCGCAGAAGACCCGCTAAACAATAACCAATTCATGACAGACCAGAATGGTCGGGTGTGGCTGAGACATAACCCGAGACTTCATGATTGGCCAACAGTCCCATTCACAGACAGCACAATTTTCCCGCAACGTCAAATGACGAGCGAAGAATTCGATGAGTGGTCAGATTGGACACGACACCGAATACAGCCGTCGCGCCCTGTTGGGAGTGCCCTGTGGGGATGGGAACAGCGCGGCCGTGATGTAAATAATCCGCCGATATCCGATGACCCATTCGACGGGTTTGATTTTGGCTCAGGCCCAATGGGAACACCGCCAAATCCGATGCCCAACGGTCCTGGTAGTCCATTCTGGAACCAAATACGAGACGACCTTGGTCCAGGCGCGACATATGAGGAAATAGCTGATGAAGTACGACGTCGCATAGAGGATGGAGATGGGCCCGAACCGCAATCTCCATATCGTGGGCCGTATTACTATACTCCAAGTGGGTCAGGTGACATTGCTGGGCGAATGGCTTCGTCCTTGCCGCCACTTGATGACAGTGCTCAAAAACGTCTAAAACTTGGCGCTTTGCCATCGTCTTATGACTCTGCAGAGTTAGTAAAAGCGTATCCAACTCCGACAATTAGCGCATACGCTCCGAAGCCTGGCGAAATTGCAATAGCTGTAACAACAACATTTGGCGGCAAAACATACATATCACGCTATAGGTATGACAATGTGTACAGGCCCATTATCGAGGCAATGATTGCATCTGTTCAGCAGCCTGCGAGGCGCGGCAAAAAACGATTTGTATCCGTTGGCGGTCCAGCCGGTTCTGGAAAAACAACAGACCGCAAAACTGGAGCACACGGCATACCAATGCCACAATTCGCGGTACATGTTGATGCGGATGAAATAAAAACACTTCTGCCGGAAGCAAGACAACTTCATGCCGCAGGTAATCCGCAGTGGGCAAGCGCCGTGCATGAAGAGTCGCGCATTATTGCTGACCTTGCTCTGCAGGAAGCGATTCGCGATGGCCTAGATGTTGTTTATGACTCAACTGGCCAATACAACTCCGGTTTTGACACATTAAAAGCGGCACGAGCAGCTGGATACGACATTGTGATGCACTACAACACGGCATTGCC
>Ga0129336_10002819_pt1 | contig 10713 bp, 12 predicted proteins | sample CPB6_02_DNA_FD_96878 | JGI IMG/M metagenome (GOLD analysis project Ga0129336, IMG submission 96878) | Freshwater to marine salinity gradient microbial communities from Chesapeake Bay, USA - CPBay_Sum_0.6_0.2_DNA | ecosystem: Environmental > Aquatic > Marine > Coastal | place: USA: Chesapeake...
GGCCATCTGCATACGCATCGGCAGCACTTGTAAAAGCATACAAAGCTGCTGGTGGTGGTTATCGTAATGAATCGGTCACAATCGAAAATCCAGTATATCGTCTTGAAGGGTACACTACAAATGGATGTGGTAAAATCACAGAATTACATTTTGGTATTCAAGAATCAGGTACACAAGTTTTAGGTGAAGCAGAATACCGTGGACGTAAAGTATCACTCGGAAAACCATTCAGAACTGCTGGTGGTCCAAAGAAGTTTGCTGTTTATGTAAAGAACCCAAAGGGTAACGTTGTGAAGGTAAACTTCGGTCATAAAGGCGAAGGTGGTAAGAAAACAATGAAGATTAAGAAATCAAATGCAGCAAGACGTAGATCATTCCGTGCAAGGCATCGTTGTGATTCTCCTGGTCCTCGTCATAAAGCACGTTATTGGTCATGTAGATTCGGTTGGCCTTCAAGTGGTAAGGGTGCAATAGATAAGACATAATCATGAATGTTGAATTATTCAAATCATTGTTACGTCCATATTGGAACACTTGGTCTGTAAATAATCTAGATGATGCTGCTGACAAAATAGCAACTGCATATGATCTATCAAACATTGCAAGTAGTGGACCTTTCTTTGGTGCAAAACTTGTTAAAGGTGATAGACAAACTCTGAAAACGTTTTTGTCTGCTGGACTCAATGTAAACTTTGGACTTCAAGTTAAACCACCCGGTATAACACCGGGTTTTACGTTAATGGCAACTGGATTCTGTATGTATTGGGTTGGATCTATTTTCACTCCATTACCTGCAATGCCTCCTATGGTTGCACCTACAACTGGATGTCAAGTTCTTTTTCCTGGAATTCCTGTTGGATTTGATATGGAACTAAAAAGAACGTTTGACAATACCGATGTGGAACAAGCACTAACTGCATTTGCAAACTCACTTGTAAAACACCAATTAACTATCATGGGTATATACAGCGGTCTTGTACCGTCTGTTCCTTCACCGATACCATTGGTTTTACCGTGGACTGCTATGTTGAGTATTCCCGGTATTTCAATTCCAAGTATAAATCTTGGTGGTGGAGAACCCGATGGAGGAACTGGTGGTGGTACTGGTAGTGGTCCAACTCCACCTCAAACGGGAAAAGATCAAGATGGTAATGATATTGAAACCGTTAATGGTCTAAATGACGCAATTGCAAAGGGAGAATCTGATGCAACAAATCAAACACAGGATAAGGTAAATCTAATAGTTGATAACTTAAAGCGTATGATAAATGATGCATTGGCTTCGGGTAAGATAATACCAAGAAAGGCTAACGAACTTTTAGCCAGAGCCAATAACATAAAGTCTGGTTTGGCAGATCCTTATTTTGATGCATCAACTGGTTTTGATAACAGTCCAGATGACAAGTATATTGATTACATAAATCTAGGTTCGGATGGAAATCTTAGACCAATAGATGACATTTACGTTAATCAGGATCAAACTACGCAAGAATTCTTTGGTAACATAATACGTCAAAAACTTTCACAAAACAGATTTAAACCAAACTTAATAGTTGACTCTCGTCAAAGAACAAAGAATAGATTTGAATCTGGATATAGAAATAGTTACTTGGGTATAATCATGGAATTGCGTGAACAAGTAATACGAAGAACAGACGGAACAGACGAATATCAGTTTTACATAACACTGGATATGCAAAACGTTGGATTGTTTCCATTTTGGGATTCAACACAAACAAAGTTTATAGACGCACCGAATATGATCGGTTTACCAAAGAGTATATTCACATTCAGGGATCCAATTGAAAGTCCTTCTTCAATATGGGCAGGACCACCGTTCAATATAAGTTCACCAAAACAACGTGGTCTAGAAATAATGAGAGGTCCATTTGAACAGATACTTGATGAAAAGATCGCAGAATTAAACCAATATATAGATAGATGGTTTAAGGGTAGACTTCGCAAAAAGTTACAAACAATAGATCTTTATCTAACAACAGAACCTCGTCAAGATTTCAATCCTTTCGGAAATCAAGTCTTCACTAAAATGAATAGATTTGTTAAATTACCGTGAGTTTACTATATTTATCTATATGACACCATGTCAAGAACATATTGCCCGTTTAGTTATACGTGAATACGTCAAAGGCTATCTCATGGAAGGAAAGAAACCTTCTGGTGGTCTTCGTAAGTGGTTCAAAGAAAAATGGGTAGATATTAGTAGAAAAACAAAGTCAGGTGGTCATCCTCCATGTGGTGCATCGGCCGGTACAAAGGCAAGAAAAGGTGGTAAACGAGCCTATCCTAAATGTGTACCAGCATCAAAAGCATCAGGAATGACCAAAAAACAAAAAAGAAGTGCAGTTACGAGAAAACGTAAGAAAGGAGCTACTGGTCGTGGCAAAGCAAAAATGGTTTCAACTTATCCAAAGAAGTAATCCAACATTCTATTGGATCATCGAGATAGTAAAGACAAAACAGTTCATTTTTTTGTTGGGTATCATAATCGGTATAATCGGTTTGTCTTTGTATGACAAATACCAAAGTGAATTGTTTCTTGCAAAAAATCAAAGAATTATAGATAGTTTGAATGTTGAAATCTCTGTAAAGAACAGAGAAAATGATGTACTAACTATCAAGGCAAATGAACTAGATTCCCTTTTAGAGAATCAGAAAAGTGATGTAACAAACATCATAAATAACTTCCCGTCTCAGCAAAGACCCGAAATAAAGAGTTCAGATTCTGCCGCTAAGTTTATTTTTGACTTCATAAGGAAATGATATGAAATTGTTATGGGTATTAATGATGATCTTATGTTCATCAGTTGCATACGGACAAAAAGACTCTGTTATGTGCTTATCGAAACCAGAGATTTTGATTCTTGCGAATAAGATTCAATTACTACAAGACTCTTCCAAATATAAGTCATCAATTATTTCGGCACAAGATAAATTGATAGGTGTTTATTCTGATAGAGTTAGTTTATTCGAACAACAACTGATGAATCGTGAACAAACACTTGATTTAGTAAACAGACAAAATGATCAACTAAAAAGACAAATCGAACATTTGACACCAAAATGGTATGATGATAATCGTCTTTGGTTTGGTGCTGGTGTTCTAACAACTGTTATAGTTTTTATTGCAACCCGATGAGTCATAACATAAGAGACATAATAAAACAAGAGTACGTTAAGTGTGCATCTGATCCTATACACTTTATGAAGAAGTATGCGAAGATTCAGCACCCTGTTCGTGGTAAAATCCTATTTGAATTGTGGAACTTCCAAGAAGATGTTCTCAAAGATTTTCAAAATGAAAGATACAACATCTGTCTAAAATCACGTCAGTTGGGTATCTCGACTCTTATTGCAGGTTACTCACTTTGGTTGATGTTGTTTCAAACAGACCAAAACATTCTCGTTATTGCCACCAAACAAGAAACTGCGAAGAATCTTGTAACGAAGGTTCGAGTTATGTACGATAATCTTCCATCGTGGTTGAAAACTGCGGTAGTAGAAGATAACAAACTCTCACTTCGTTTCAAGAATGGCTCACAGATAAAAGCTGTTTCAGCCGCAGCAGATGCAGCTCGTTCGGAAGCTCTTTCACTTCTCATTATTGACGAGGCCGCCTTCATTGATAACATTGAGGAAATTTGGGCCTCTGCACAGTCTACAATCAACACTGGCGGTTCTGCAATTATCAACTCGACTCCTAACGGGGTTGGTAATTTTTATCACAAACAGTGGGTTAACGCAAAGACTGGTAGAAGTGCCTTCAATCCAATCTTCCTTCACTGGACAGTTCACCCTGAACGTGACCAATCTTGGAGAGATCAACAAGACATCATTCTTGGCCCAGCACTTGCTGCCCAAGAATGTGATGGTGACTTCCTTTCATCTGGTAAATCTGTTGTAGATGGTAATATCATTGACTGGTATCAAAAGACATATATTACTGAACCAAGAGAGAAAAGAGGTGCCGAAGGTGCCCTTTGGATATGGAATGATCCAGACCCCAATAAGTCATATATGATTTCTGCTGACGTAGCCCGTGGAGATGGTAAGGACTTTTCTACATTTCATGTTATAGACATTGAAAATGTGGAACAAGTTGCAGAGTATCAAGGTAAGTTAGATACAAAATCTTTTGGTAATTTGCTTGTATCTATGGCAACGGAATATAATGATGCCCTTCTTGTAGTTGAAAATGCAAACATTGGTTGGGCTGTGATTCAACAAATAATTGACCGAGGTTATCCAAATCTTTATTATACATACAAAGAAGATGGTTACACCGATCCGTCAGTTCATATACCAAAAGGATATGACATCAAAGATAAATCACAGATGGTTCCTGGATTTACAAACAGTTCAAAAACAAGACCACTCATTGTCTCAAAGTATGAAATGTATTTTAGAGAACGTGTTCCAATTGTAAAGTCAAATCGTCTTGCAGAGGAAATGTTTGTTTTTATTTGGAACGGTGGTAGAGCAGAAGCACAAACTGGGTATAATGATGACTTAGTAATGGCATTCGCAATTGGATTGTGGGTGAGAGATACTGCCTTGAAACTACGTCAAGAAGGTATGATGAAAACAAAATTGGCATTGGATTATATGAAAAAATCAACACAGGTTTATAACTCTGCAAATGCAATTGATGCAAAGAAACAATCTGGTTGGTCAATGGATGCTGGTGTAAATAAACCGAATGAAGATTTAACTTGGCTCCTATAAATTGAGGTTATATTCAATTAGTAGATATTTATATTTATCGTGTAGTAATAAACAAACAGGTAACAAATGGCACAGAAGTCAATTTTCGATAGATTAAAAACCCTCTTTTCAACTAACGTTATCGTAAGAAACGTTGGTGGAAAGAAGTTACGAGTAGTAGATACTGCGCGTTATCAAGCCGATGGTAATCCACACACGTCAAAAGTAATTGACAGATATGGTAGGTTACACGGAACACGTGGAACCCCTATCTCTGTTTATAATCAGTATAACTCATTCTCTGCAACAAAGATTGACCTTTACACGGACTATGAGGCAATGGACACGGATGCCATTATATCATCTGCACTTGACATCTATTCAGATGAATCTACGCTGAAGAATGACATTGGTAATGTTCTTACTATCAAAACAGATAATGATAACATCCGTAAAATTCTTCAAAACTTGTTTTACGATATTCTAAACATCGAATATAATCTATGGCCGTGGGTTCGTAATCTTTGTAAGTACGGAGACCACTATCTTTATCTCGATATTAAAGATGGTCTCGGTGTAACAAATGTTGTTCCACTTTCACCATATGAAATGCAGCGTGATGAAGGAACAGACCCTGAACATATTTACATGACCAAGTTTATCTATGAAGGTCCACTCGGAAAGGGTGAATTCCAGAATTATGAAATTGCCCACTTCCGATTGATTGGTGACACAAACTTCTTACCGTATGGTAAGTCAATGTTAGAAGGTGCCCGTAAACTTTACAAGCAACTTGTTCTCATGGAAGATGCGATGTTGATTCACCGTATCATGAGAGCTCCTGAAAAACGTATCTTCAAGATTGATATTGGAAACATTCCACCAGCGGAAGTTGACCAGTATATGCAAAACATCATGAATCAGATGAAGAAAACACCTGTGGTAAATGAACAAACAGGACAGTATAACCTTCGTTATAATATGCAAAACATCTTGGAAGACTTCTATCTTCCTGTTCGTGGTGGTCAAGCTGGAACTGCAATCGAAACACTACCTGGACTTCAATATCAAGCAATTGAAGACGTTGAATACTTAAAGGGTAAGATATTTGCAGCTCTTAAAATTCCAAAAGCATTCCTTGGCTATGACGAAGGTCTCGAAGGAAAGGCAACTCTTGCAGCACTTGATATTCGTTTTGCAAGAACAATTGAAAGAATACAACGTATTGTTGTTTCTGAGTTGACTAAGATTGCAATCGCACACTTATATGCACAGGGATATGAGAATGCAGATCTTGTGAATTTTGAACTGAGCCTAACTGGCCCTTCTATTGTATATGAGCAAGAAAAAATTGCCCTGATGAAAGAACGAGTAGACTTGTCAAACTCTTTGGTAGAAGCAAAACTTCTTTCATTGAATTACATCTACAAGAACATCTTCAATCTTTCAGATGACGAGGCACAGTTTGAGCGTAATGAGGTTATTGAAGATCTTAAACTCAAATTCCGTCAAGCTCAAATTGAGAGCGAAGGAAATGACCCAGCGGTCACTAAGGAATCGTTTGGTACACCACATGATTTAGCTACAATGAATTTGAGTGGTGGTAAGAACGTAAGAAAACTAAATGACGTGGAAGTCCCAGAAGGAGGATGGCCAGGAGCAGGAAGACCACCTGAGCATGGTTCAACATACGGAACTGATGACAGTCCATTTGGTAGAGATCCTATCGGTAAGAAAGATATTTCAAAATCTATGTCATTAGATAAGAAAATATCTCATAATTATAAGGGTGGATCACCACTTGCCTTAGAAGGTCAAGAACTTTCAAAGGAGATGGAAAAGATGATTCAAAGTATGAGCGGAATTAAAGTAAAGACCAAATCTATCATATCTGAAAGTTTAAAGAAACGTGAAGATAAAAAAGATGAATCATCTTTACTTGATGAGAATGTTTTATTGGAAGAATTATAAGTTAGACCATATTTATCTTATGAACGGAGTATTAACGGGTAAAACAATATGAAGAAAATAAAACACTCAAAATTTAAAAACACAGGTATGTTATTTGAGCTTTTAGTTCGCCAAATAACATCGGACATTATATCCGCAAATGAATCTGTGGCAACCATCGTTCTTAAAAAGTTCTTCAATAAGAATACAGAACTTAATAAGGAATATGCCTTATACAAGACATTATCAGAAGAAAGATTTTCATCTGATTCAAAGGCTGGTATGTTGGTTGATGCCGTAATCCGTGCCAAGAAATCAATAAACAAGAAAAAATTGAGTGAAGAAAAATACGAACTTATAAAGACAATCAAAGAAAACTTTGAACTCGATTCGTTCTTCCAAACTAAGGTACAGAATTACAAGCTTTTGGCTTCTATCTACAAGATACTAGAATACACAGAGCTTGATAATCCAACCGAAATCACCCGTTCAAAGATCACAATTATCGAAAATATGACAGCAGAGACACGTTCAAGATTGAATGAAAGTTCAATAGACTTGTCAGAAGAACCAAAAGAAATTCGTCTTATGTCATATAAGATTCTTGTTGAAAAGTTCAATACAAAGTATGAGAATCTTTCTTCAAATCAAAAGAACTTACTTCGTGAATACATTCAAAATGTAAGTACTACAAATAACTTGAAGACATTTATCCAAAAGGAATCACAAGACATTAAGAAACTTTTGGAATCAAAGATGAAGAATGTAAAAGACAAGGCAGTTAAAATTAAACTAAACGAAGTTGTGGGTCTTCTAGACCAATATAAGAACATGAAGAACGTAGAAGAAAATCATGTCAGTGCTTTACTTCGTTACTACGATTTGATAAATGATTTAGACGGAGTTAAATAATGGCAGTACAACCGTATGATTACCCAGCATCACAAGCTAATGACTTTGAAAGACTAGGACATCCTGGTAGATTTCATAAATCAGTAACTTGTACAAGTGGAACAACTATTTTTACTGGTTCAAATTTTGGAGCTGGTGGTATAATCGTTCCATCTGGTACAACTGGAACAGCTTCACTTTCACTTGGTGGAGTAATACCACTCAGTGTTCTTGCTGCCGGTACATCAAGAGCATATGAATTATCTCTGTCAAGTGTAAAAGTTGATAGTGGAACTGTTTATGTATTAATTCGTAACCAACTTGTAAAGTAATATGAACGTAGAATCATTCATACAAAAACTCAAAGAATCTGAAACATTTAAGCGTTTCAAAGACGAAATGCACGAGATGAGCACAACTGGTGCAGTTGCTGGTTATGATACACCAAAGGCATTTTCACCTGAATCTGGTGAAGGTAAAGAAAAGTTTGATGCCCAAACAAAAGATAATGCAGAACAGTTTGGTTATAAGATGGCTCCTAAACAAAAGAGAAAGCATTCTATTACATACAAACAGTATGCTCAACAAGAGTCATTGTACAAACAAGCAATGTCTGCACTACATGAGGCATCTTATAAGTCATACAGATCAGATGAAACAAGAACAACAAATCAAAAGATAAACCAATCTATTAAAGAGATTAATCGTGCCATTTATGAAATTGAAAGAGTAGTAGGCCATGCTACTCGTCTAAAAACAGAAATGGGTGTGGATCAAAGAACTCTTTGGAATTCTTCACATAAGAGATTACACAAGATTGGTGAGAGATTAAACCGTATTTCAAAACGAATTAATGAGTTGGGTGCTTAAAATGAAACAATTACTTGTAGATACAATGCTTTTTAGTGTGACTCCAAAACAAATGAACGAGTCAAAGATGCAGAATAATGGTAAAGTTATTGTTTCGGGTGTCCTTCAACGTGCAGAGGCAAAAAATCAAAATGGTCGTGTTTATCCAAGAGAAATCCTTGTACGTGAAGTAAAGAAGTATCAAGATAATCAAATTAAGGAAAACAGAGCTCTTGGTGAATTAGATCACCCTGATTCTTCTGTAATTAACCTTCGTAACGTTTCACACAACGTATTAGAAGTTAAGTGGAATGGTAACGATCTGGTTGGTAAAGTTGAGATTCTCCCAACACCATCTGGTAACATTTTGAAGGAACTTCTTGGTGCAGGAATTCGTCTTGGTATATCATCAAGAGGACTTGGTTCAGTCAAAGAAATAAATGAAAGCACAGTAGAAGTCCAAGATGACTTTGAATTAATTGGTTGGGACTTTGTATCAAATCCTTCCACACATGGTGCATTTATGTACCCTGCTGGTGGTGGTGAAGTTGTTGGTGAAGGTCTAATCAAAGAAGGTGTTGACAAGAAATCATCAAAGAAAGTAGATTCAAAAACTCAACGTATTCATGAAAACATCACTAAGATCATATGTGAAATCGGTGATGTGTGTGAATGTTTATTTGAAGGGAGATAATAAATGCCGGCGTTATCACAACAACAACAGAAAATAATGGGTCTTGCTCTTGCATATAAAAGAGGAGATGTACCTGCATCAAAAGTTAGTGCTAAAGTAAAGGAAATTGCAAAGTCAATGACTATGAAAGAACTTGAAAAGTATGCTGGAACAAAACACAAAGGTCTCCCAACAAAAGTTGAATCTGTGAAAATGCCAGTTTCTGAATTGAAGAAGATCATAAAGAAGAGTGTTAAAGAAGTCATGATGCCAACAGAAGATGTTGAAAAGGTAGAACCTAAAACAGAAGAAGAACCACTTCTTACACCAGAACAAAAGAAGCAATTCATTGAGTCAGTTTCAAGATTCAACGAATACGGTGATGCAATTTATCGTGGTAACAACCTTAAAGAAGCTTACAAGAATATCAAGAAGGTAGTTGAGTTTGCTTCAAAGCACATCACAGAACAATCTGGTGATTGGTTTGATACAGTTACACTTGGAAGACACTCTAAGAAACTAAAAGAGTCTATGAAGATTTTTGAAAAAACAACAGCCGAGATGATTAAGTTACAACAAAGACTAGAAAGTACATATGAAGATATGGGACAAACACTCGGTAAGTACTACGAAATAAAAGAAAAAGATAAACAATAAGAAAGAACAAGTTATGTCAGACAATGTTTACAGCAACAGACCAAAGACAGCACACGTCAAGGTCAAAGGAAATGGAATGAATATCGACCTTATGTTAAAGATATTCAAGAGAAAAGTGAAGGAAAGTGGTATTCTTGAAGAATATAAGATGAAGTCAGAGTACATCAAACCTTCTGAAAAAAAGAAAGATAAACGAAACGCCTCTCGGAAGAGACAAAGAAAGCTTGACCGAGAAATGGAATAACTAACTCGGTTAATATGATACGACTAAAAAACATACTACTTGAACAACCAGAAAAGAGTGACGCTGAAAATCCTGACAAAATGTTAGTTGTCAGTAAAAAGAGCGGTAAGTCGTACTATATTAACAAAGCAAATTTCGATCCGTCCTTACATACAAAACCAGAACCAAAAGAAAAGAAAACAGAAAAACCCGAAGAACCAAAGGGTGAAAAACCTGTTTCAAAATCATCTGATGGAGAACCTTCAAAAGAAAAGAAGGATGATTCTGGTAAAGAAAAATCAAAAGAAGAACCTAAGAAACTTTCTCCTTCTGAAAAGTTGGAAAAGAAGTTGGGTTCTTTTGTTTTTGTAGATGAGAAAGAAAAGGAAGAAATTGCAAATGATGCTAAAAGTCTTAGACCAGATCTAAAAGAAAAGCTCTTGAAATTTGAGTTCACTTCATTTTTCAGAGAGTATGATAATCTGTTGGATCAGTTAGCATCACAAACAGATTCTGGTGATAAAGAAGGTGCAAAACAAACTGTTGTTGCGATTAGAAATACCGCAAAACGTATGCAGGGTATTGCGATTGCAAAGTTAGCTGCACTCTCTAATTTTACAAATGATGACGAGGTTATAAACGCCGCAAAGTATTATCATCGGGGTAGTAACACACTAAATGATTTTTTACGATCAGGTGGTCAAATATCTTGGTCAAAGGAAGATCTGGAAGACATGATCAAAAAAAC
>Ga0129336_10002821_pt1 | contig 10701 bp, 8 predicted proteins | sample CPB6_02_DNA_FD_96878 | JGI IMG/M metagenome (GOLD analysis project Ga0129336, IMG submission 96878) | Freshwater to marine salinity gradient microbial communities from Chesapeake Bay, USA - CPBay_Sum_0.6_0.2_DNA | ecosystem: Environmental > Aquatic > Marine > Coastal | place: USA: Chesapeake Bay...
GTAGTAGTTCAAATGCCCATCCAGGTTGAGCCAAGCCGGCCCGCCGCGCTCGATGCCCCCAAGCCCCCCCTCGCCGCCGGTCCGGCTGGTCCAGCGAAACGAGCTGGCAAAGGTCAGCGCAGCCAGGGCCAGGGTCAGCAGCGAAAAATAGACCCCGCGCCGGCGCAGGATCAGGAAACCCACCAGCAGCGCCAACACGGCCGTGAACAGCAGGGAAAACGCAAAGGGCAGCAGGATCTGCCCCTTGAACCAGTGCAGCTGAGCCAGGGCTGCGGCATAGCCGCCAATACCAAACCAGGCGCTTTGGCCAAAAGAAACCAGGCCGGTGTAACCCACCAGCAAGTTCAGGCTCATGGCAGCCAAGGCCAGGATCACCACCACGGTGGCCGCATCAAGGGTCAGGCCAATGGAAAGAAAAGCCAAGGGCAAAACCACCAGGCTGACGGCGCCCACCCACAGCGGGCGGTAGTTTGGGTTAGCAAAAAAGCTCATGCCAGGGCAGTTATCATTCAAAGCGTTCGATGCGCTCACCCAGCAGGCCTCGCGGCCGCAGCATCAGCACCAAAAACATCAGGATGTACATGGAGGCCTCGCTTGCCGCAGGCAGGAAGTGGGTAGTGATACCGCGCACCACGCCCACCAGCAGGGCCGCCAACACAACTCCCCAGAAGCTACCCAGACCGCCAATCACCACCACCACAAAGGCGACGGTCATGATCTCGGTTCCCATGGCCGGATGCACGATGGCAATCGGCCCAAACAGCACGCCTCCCAGGGCAGCAGTCGCCACCCCCAGCACCACGATAGCGGTCATATAGGGTTGCAGGCGTATGCCCAGGACGGCCACCATGTCTGGTTTTTGCACCCCCGCGCGCACCACCCGCCCGAACGAGGTCTTGTGCAGCAAGAGCCAGATCCCGACCATCACCACACATACCAACCCAAGAATAAACAGCCGGTACTTGGAGAACATGAATTCCCCCAGCATGACATTGCCCTTGAATTCGGGCGGCATATTGGAGGGCAGCGGGGCCGAGCCCCAGACCATGCGCAAGGCCTGCTCGGCCACCATGGCCAGGCCAAAGGTAACCAACAGGCTGAGAATGGGGTCGGCGGTATAAAAACGGCGCAGCAGGAAACGCTCGAAGGCAACACCCAGCAAGCCGACCAGGAGCGGCGTGATCAGAATGCTGCCGCCAAAGCCTGCATGCTTGATCACTTCCAGCGACAGGTAGGCGCCTAGCGCATAGAAGGCTCCATGCGACAGGTTGACGATGCCCCCCACACTGAAAATCAGGGACAGGCCAAGGGCCAGCAGCAGATAGTAGCCGCCCAGCACCAAGCCGTTGACCACCTGCTCCAGCAGATAAACGATTTCCATGAATTTAGAGTCGCAGAAAAAGAGCCGGCACCGCCTGCGGGCGCCGGCTCAGGCACAGTCCCTCTCTACATTGCGCACTGGTTCTCGGACTTGGGAGGCGCGAGTTTTTCCAGCGGCTCGTTGGCGCCTGGCACCGCCTCGCCAAAGAGAAGGAAGTCCTGTTTGTGCTTGGCCTGGCCCTTGGGCTTGACGGTGAAGGGGTAAGCCTCTTGCATCAGCTGATGGTCCCAGCTGCGGAAGTAGGCCTTGCGCGCCTTGAGCACATCAAACTGCGCTTCGGACTCAAAGTAAGCGATCAGTTTGTCGGTGTCCACCGACTTGGTTTCCCGAATGGCCTGGGCCAGCATCATCAGGGACACATACTCAATCCAGGCGTGGTTCTCAGGGATACGGCCATATTTTTTGGTGAACTTGTCAACGAAAGCTCTTGTACCAGGTGTTTTGAGTTCGTGGTGCCAGACTGTGGGCCAGATACCCCCCAGATTGCCCTCGCCCGCCGCCCAGGCGTCGGCGGTGTTGAGGTTGAAGCCGGCCACCGGGAACTGCAAGCCAAATTCCGAGTACTGCTTGACGAAGTTGGTGACCTGGTTGCCCGCCAGGTTGGTGGCGATCAGGTCGGGCCGGGCTTGGCGGATTTTGAGCAGAAGGGGGCTGAAATCGGCCAGATCGGTGGGCACCAGTTCGTCGGCAACCACCGTGCCGCCATTGGCAGTGAAGAAACGCTTGGCCTGGCGCGAGAGGTCATGGCCAAAAAGATAGTCCGAGGTCAGGGCGAAAATCTTCTTGCCCTTGACATAGCCTTCGCGCAGCAGGGCCTCGCCCGCGGCGTTGACCATCACCGTGACCGGAATGTCGACATGGAATGTGTAGCGGTTGCAATTCTTGCCGCGCAGGGCATCCGAACGTGCACCAATGCTCATGAACAGGGTTTTGTTGCGGGCCGCCACCTGGGAAATGGTCAGGGCAGAAGCCGAGTTGATTTCGCCCATCAGCACCTGAACCTTATCGCCCTCGATCATGCGCTGGGCCTTGCTGGAAGCGGTCTGGGGATTCACTGAGTCCTCAGTAATCAAGTCAAGCTTGCGGCCCAACAGCCCCCCACTGGCATTGATTTCTTCAGCAGCCATCTTGATGCCCTGCACCGCATACTCGCCCAGGGCGCCCAGAAAGCCGGTCATCGGGGTGAGGTGGCCGATTTTGATTGTGCCGGCCTGGGCCCCCACCAGGGCTGGGTAGCCCAGGGCGGCACTACCGGCCATCAGGGCACCGGTTTTGAGCAGGCGGCGGCGCTGCGTGCTGAGTTGCTTCTTGCTTGATTCCATTCTTGTCTCCTCGAGGTTTCAGATTGAATGCAAATTGAATGCAAATGCAGCGGCCATGATAGAAGCCGCAGACCTTTAAGAAAAATACTGTTTTACGACAAGGGATATAAGCAGCACTTATAGTACTGGCGCACTGCATCTGTTCTTTCTGGCCCCCATGGATCTTCGTCAACTCAAATACTTTGTCCAAATCGTCGAAAGCGGCAGCCTGGCCAAGGCCTCGCGCCAGCTCTTTATTGCCCAGCCCGCACTGAGTCAGGCCATCGCCAAACTCGAGGCTGAAGTGGGCAAACCCTTGTTGATCAGAACTGCCAAGGGTGTGACCCCCACCGAAAACGGCGCCGCCCTGCACCATCATGCCCGCTTCATGCTGCGCCAACATGACCAGGCCCTGTCCATCGCGCGGCAGGAGCCCGGCACAGCTTATGGCATGGTGTCCCTGGGGCTGGCAGCCACCACGGTGTGTGCAGTAGGCCCCCCCCTGATGCGCCGCATCCGGGAAAAATTTCCAGGCATTGTGCTCAATGTGGTCGAAGGCATGAGCGGCCATCTGGCACAGATGATGCGGCTGGGACAGCTGGACCTGGCGATTTTGTTCAGCCGCGATGCAGTGCCGGATCTGCCCGCCGAGCCTTTGGTGGAGGAAGAGCTATTCCTGATGCTGCCCAGCAGCAGCCGCTTGGTGGCCCCACACCGCAAACAGATCACCTGCGAGGCGGTGGCCAGGCTGCCCTTGATCCTGCCCACAGGAATTCATGGCCTGCGCCGCCGCATCACCACCGAATTTGAGCAGCGCAATCTACCGCTGAATGTGGTGGCCGAGATCGACTCGCTCTCCTTGCTGCTTACCTGTGTGCGTGAAGGTATGGGCGCCACCATCAAGCCGATGTCAGCTGCTTTGCAGGACGGGGCCATGCGGCAGGACTGGCGCGCCTTGCGTTTTTCCGATGCCCAAATGAAACGACCCAACTATCTGTATTCGGTCGAGGCTGAGCGCATGTCGCCCGCTGCCGCAGCGGTGCGCAGCGAGCTGCGCGACACAGTCAAAGACCTGGTGAACAAGCGGCAATGGGAGGGGGTCAATCTTCTTTAGAAATCACCCGGGTACACCTGTGCAGGCTTGGGCTCAGAACTGGTATCGACGTAGGCCGCCGTCAACCGGTATCACTGCCCCGGTGATGTAGCTCGCACGCGGCGAAGCCAGAAAGGCGACCAGATTGGCCAGCTCGGACGGCTCCCCGTAGCGGCCAACCGGGATCTCGTTGTCAGACTGCCACTTTTGGTATTCGGGCGAGTAATTGCGCATGATCTGCTCGGACAGGATACGCCCGGGCGGAACGCAGTTGACGGTGATGCCATGCTGACCGACCATGCGCGACAGGCCCTTGGCCCAGCTGTGGATACCGGCTTTGGCGCAGAAAGCGCCATTGATATGTTCTGGCTCGCTCTTGCCGGTGATACAGATGATGCGGCCCCATTTGTGGTGAATCATCTGGTCGATCAGCGCATCGCCCAATTGACGTGGACGATGAAAATTCAGCGTGATCGCCTCCATCCACTGCGCCTCGCTAACATGCAAATCCTTGAAGCTGCGTGACCCCCCGGCATTGTTGATCAGGATATCCACCCGGCCCAGGCCTTTGGTAGACGCTTGCGCCAGCCGATGCGCGGCATCATCGGCATACATATCCTGCTCGATCAGGATCGGGGGCTTGCCACCGGCGGCCACGATCTCATTGGCCAGATCCTGCAGTTTGTCAGCGCGCCGGGCGGTGATCGCCAGGTGAACGCCTTCGGCCGCCAGCGATTTGGCGATTGCTCTTCCGATCCCGGCGCTCGCGCCAGTGACCAATGCTGTTTTGTCCTGCAACTGCAAATCCATCCATCTGCTCCTTTGGCGTACCGGACTACTGTAGACCAAGTTGGCGCCACCGATCAGTCCCGTGCCGACATGGGGCAATCAATCTTCGTGATACCCGTCAGCCAGCAACCGCAGAGTGCTGCCGCTAGCTTAATCTCGCGCCGATCCACCGTCCCTGCTTGACCAGCTCGCGCACGCAGTCGAGCAGGACCACCCGCGCGGCCAGCGCGGCCGGCGACAACTCTTCCTCCGACAATCCACACAACAAGTTCTGGCGATGCACTCCGGCATCACTGATGCGCGCCATGTAAAAGCGCGTCTTGGCATCTGGAAATCGTGCCACTGCGCTCCAGGGTTGCAGGGTGTCACCCAAACCGGCATCGACCGCTTCCATCAGCATGGCGAGCGAATCAATTTCCAGGACAACCTTGGGTACCAGTTTGGCTCGGGCAAAAGCCGCATCCAGGGTGCTGCGCAATCCGTGTGGCCCGGTTGGCAGGATCAGGTCTTTCTGTTCAAGGGTTGCCAGCCGGAGGCTTTGTTTGACGGGCCGCGAACTTTGGCTTTGAGCGCTGATGTAATACAGGTCCTCTTGCAGCAGGGGCATCACGCTCCAGCGCCGCGCCGCGTTCAGCTCCTGGCTGGCACCGGTTCCCGACTCGAACAATACCGTCAGGTCTAGTTGTCGCGCATTGAGCATGGCCGCCAGGTGGCCAGAGAGGCTCTCCACCATATGCAGGCGCACATCCGGATAACGTACGCGCATGGCGCGCATCAAAGGCAGGGCGAGCACTGCCGCTGTAGTAGGCGCCAGGCCAACGCTGACCGTACCGCTCAGTCGTGCCTGCTGGGCCGCCCGAGCAGCCTGCTCAGCATGGCGTAGGGTGAGCTGTGCTTCACGAAAAAAAGCGAGCCCAGCAGCGGTAGGCACCACCCCTTGCGGACTGCGCTGCAGCAGGCGCGTAGCCAGCTCGCCTTCCAGCCGGCTGATCTGCTGGCTCAGGGCTGATTGCACCAGATCGAGTTCAAGCGCGGCCCGGCTCATACTTCCGAGCTCGACCACACGAACAAAGTAGCGCAGCTGCCTTAATTCCATGGCAACGATAATCGCATATCTATGGGCAAGCAACGCGTGGTGGTCGGTTTGAGCGGTGGCGTCGATTCCGCGGTGAGCGCCTATTTGCTCAAGCAACAGGGCTTTGAGGTGATCGGCATCTTCATGAAAAACTGGGAAGATGACGACAACAGCGAGTATTGCTCTTCCAATATTGATTTCGTGGATGCTGCCGCAGTCGCCGACGTGCTGGGCATTGCGATCGAGCATGTCAACTTTGCAGCAGAGTACAAGGACAGGGTATTTGCCGAATTTCTGCGCGAATACCAGGCTGGACGAACCCCCAACCCCGATGTCTTGTGCAATGCGGAAATCAAATTCAAGGCTTTTCTAGACCATGCAATACGCCTGGGCGCCGAGAAAATTGCCACCGGACACTACGCCAGAGTCAGGCTCAACCCGCAAACCGGCTTGCACGAGCTGCTCAAAGGCCTCGACCCTGCAAAAGACCAAAGCTACTTTCTGCATCGGCTCAGCCAGGAGCAACTGCGCCACACCCTGTTTCCAGTGGGCGAACTGCGTAAAACCGAGGTGCGCGAACTTGCCCGCTCGATTGGCCTACCCAATGCCGCCAAGAAAGACTCCACCGGGATCTGTTTTATCGGTGAGCGGCCATTTCGCGAATTTCTCAATCGCTACATCCAGAAAGAGCCCGGCCCGATCAGGGACGGCACGCCCCAACCCGACAGCAAACACCATGGCCGAATCCTTGGTCAGCATCTTGGCCTGAGTTTCTATACCCTCGGTCAACGCCAGGGTCTCGGCATCGGAGGGGTCAAGCCCAAAGGGGCGTCCAAAGGCGGGGGTGAACATTCGCCCTGGTTCGTTGCGCGCAAGGATATGGCGTCCAACACCTTGTGGGTGGTGCAGGGCCATGATCATCCACTTTTGCTGTCGCAGACGCTGCTGGCGCAGGACGCCAGCTGGGTGTCTGGTAATGCGCCTGAGCCGGGGCGCTACGCCGCCAAAACTCGCTACCGACAAACTGATGCAGTCTGCGATCTGTCCGAAATCAGCGCGCAGCAATTCGAATTGAGTTTTTCTCAACCGCAGTGGGCTGTGACGCCCGGACAAAGCGCCGTTCTGTATGCGGGTGAGATCTGCCTGGGCGGTGGCGTGATCGATGGTATGCCGTTGCCTTAGACAGGATCAGATCAACCCATGCGGGCGAGCAGGGTCTCCACGTCCTTCATCATGGTGTCCAGACCAGCGCGCTGCGCCGCGTCGGGTGAGAGATGTTGCTCCAACTCCTGGGTCATGAAACAGACGGTCATGCGCAGGTAGGTGCTGTCCAGGGCCTTGCGCACCGCGGAAAACTGTTGGCCGATCTTGAGGCAGCTCTCGCCATCCTCAATCATGCGTTGAATCCCACGCAGCTGGCCCTCGGCCCGCTTCAGGCGGTTGAGCACCTCGGTACGTGAATCGGCATCGTTGAGCACACTGGCCTCAGCCGGTGCTGCGGCAGGGTCTTCCGAGACTGGCTGGGCGATCGGCACTTGATTTCCTTTGGGTGGGCTGGGCAGAGAGGGCTTTCCAGCGTCCCAGCAGATCTTTCTCAGCGGCTGCAGGAAGCGCCGTCTTCCGGCACCCCAAGCTTCCTCAACAGAATGGCAGGTGGGCAGAAATTGGTGAAACCAGACTGGAACAGATTCAAGCCAACGAAAGCGGTGAAGGCCAGGAACCAGGCGCTGACAAAGATAGGGCTGGACTCCAGTCCCAATGCCAGGGACAAGAGGACAAAAAAGCCCGCCATGATCCGAATAATGCGCTCAATCGTCATAGAAATCTCCTCAAAAAATGGGTCAGCTCGTCTTGGAAGCAGTCACTCAAGGGGCCTCATCCATATACCCCTTATAGTATAGCGAATAATACAAAACCGGGATCACCACCAGGGTCAGCAGGGTAGACACCAGAATGCCAAAAATCAGGGAAATTGCCAGGCCGTTGAAGATCGGGTCGTCCAGAATGAAGAAGGCCCCAATCATGGCGGCCAGGCCGGTCAGTGCGATCGGCTGGGCGCGTACCGCAGCAGACTGCACCACGGCGTCCTTGAACTTCATGCCCTGACTCACCTGCAGTTCAATAAAGTCCACCAGCAGGATGGAGTTGCGCACGATGATCCCGGCCAGCGCGATCATGCCAATCATGGAGGTGGCGGTGAACTGCGAACCCAGCAGCGCATGGCCAGGCACCACGCCAATGATGGTGAGCGGAATCGGCGCCATGATGACCAGCGGCGTCTTGTAGGAGCGAAATTGCCCCACCACCAGCAAGTAGATCAGCACCAGGCCCACCCCATAGGCTGCGCCCATGTCGCGGAAAGTCTCATAGGTGATTTGCCACTCGCCATCCCATTTGATCGCGTACTGCCGCCAAGTGTCTGCGGGCTGCCTGATCCAGTATTCGCCTAGTTCACCACTGCCGGTGCGGCCGATCTCCTGCAACTGTGGACGAATGGCGAACAAGCCATACAGGGGCGAGTCGAGCTGACCGGCCATGTCGCCAAACACATAACTGACATTGGCCAGGTCCTTGGTGAACAAGGGCTTGTCGATCACGCCGCGCTCCAGCCGCACCAGCTCCGACAGTGGCACCAGTCTGCCGTTGGCTGCGCGCATGGGTAGTGCCAGCACCTTGTCCAAGCCCACCTGGGATTCACGCGGAAGCTGAAGGCGCACCGGCACCGGGTACTTGGACTGGCCATCGTGCAGGTAAGCTGCGTCTGCGCCGGACAGGGCGGCCGCCACCGTCTGGGCCACCGCACTCACCGGAATGCCCAGCGATTCGGCCTGCTGACGGCGCACCCGAAGGAACACCCGCGGCGCATTTTCCTTGAGCGAGGTATCGATGCCCACAATGTCCTCGGTCTGGTCAAAGGCCTTGGCAATGCGGGCCGCCAGTTGCTGGCGCCCGGCCTCATCGGGCCCATACACCTCGGCCACCAGCGGGCTCATCACCGGCGGCCCGGGCGGGACTTCCACCACCTTGATACGCCCGCCGTGCTTTTCACCGATCTTTTCCAGCTCGGGGCGCAAACGCTGGGCAATGGCATGGCTCTTGTCGCTGCGGTGCTGTTTGTCCACCAGGTTCACCTGCAGATCACCTTGCTCCTCCAGTGCCCGCAAGTAATACTGGCGCACCAGGCCGTTGAAAGTGATCGGGGACGCGGTGCCTGCATAGCCTTGCAGGTCCTGCACTTCGGGCTGCTGCGCCAGAAAAGCGCCCAGCTCGTGCAAGGTGGCCGCAGTTTCTTCCAGCGGTGTGCCCGCCGGCATTTCCACCAGCACCTGGAATTCGCTTTTGTTATCGAACGGCAGCATCTTCAGCACCACCCCGACCATGGACGAGGGCACCAGGGTCAGGGCCACTGACACCAGCAAGGCGCCCAGAATGCCCAGCAACAGCCACCAACGCCGACGCACGCTGTCCAGCAAGGGGGTGAGAATGCGCGCAAATAAAGTCTGCAGCTTGCTGCCAATGCCGCCCGCCTGGACGCTGTGTTCCCCATGACCTGTCCCATGCGACTTCATCAGCTTGAGTGCCAGCCAGGGCGTCACGGTAAAGGCAATCGCCAGGGAGATCGCCATGCCCAGGCTGGAATTGATCGGGATCGGGCTCATGTACGGGCCCATCAGGCCGCTCACAAAGGCCATGGGCAATAAGGCCGCAATCACGGTCAGGGTGGCCAGAATAGTCGGCCCGCCCACTTCATCGACCGCCAGCGGAATGATTTCGCGCAAGCTGGCCTGGGGGCTGTGTTGCTGGTGCCGGTGAATGTTTTCCACCACCACGATGGCGTCATCGACCAGGATGCCGATCGAAAATATCAGCGCGAACAGGGAAACACGGTTAAGGGTAAAGCCCCAGGCCCAGGAGGCAAACAGGGTGGCCATCAAGGTCAGCACCACCGCCGCACCAACAATGACGGCCTCACGCCGCCCCAGAGCCAAGCCCACCAGCAATATCACCGAGCCGGTAGCAAATGCGAGCTTCTGGATCAGCTTGTTGGCTTTTTCAGCTGCAGTCTGTCCATAGTTGCGGGTCACACTGGCCTCGATATTGGCCGGAATGATCGTGTTGCGCAAAGACTCCACCCGCTCGAAAGCCGCACGGGCCACATCCACCGCGTTCTCTCCTGGTTTTTTGGTGACGGTCAGGGTCACAGCCGGATAGACCTGACCCGGCGCCATATTTTTTTCGCCATCGCCCTGGGATTTGGCCTGAGCCGCGCCTGGGGTAAACCAGACATAGCGCTGTGCCTGCTGGGCTCCCGCCTCGATACGCGCCACTTCACGCAGATAGACCGGCGCACCGTTGTGCACACCCACGACGATCTCGCCCACATCCTGAGCGCTGCGCAGGAACTCGCCCGACTCTACCGTCAGGGTCTGGGTTGATTTCTCACTGGGCTCGAGCACCGTGCCGCCAGGCATGCCGAAATTGGCAGCCCCCAGGGTACGCTTGAGGCTGAGCACATCGATGCCGCGCTCGCGCAGACGGGTCGGCTCAAGCCACACATGCACCGCTTGCCCTGGCCCGCCAATGGACTGAATCTCCCGGCTGCCTGGCACGCGCTTGAGTTCGGTTTCCACCGCGTGGGCCACGCGCTCGAGTTCGTGCGCAGGGGTCGCGTCCTTGCTCCACAGGGTGACGGCCAGCACCGGCACATCATCAATGCCCTTGGGCCGCACGATCGGGGTCAAGGTGCCCAAATCCCGCGGGAGCCAGTCCTGGTTGGCATTGAGCACATCGTAGACCCGTACCAGCGCTTCAGTTCGGGGCACGCCCACTTTGAACTGAACCGTCAAAATGGCCAGGCCCGGACGCGCCACCGAATAGGTGTGCTCGATACCGGCAATCTGGCTGAGTGCGCCTTCTGCGGGCCGTGCCACCATGTTTTGCACATCCGCGCTGCTGGCCCCGGGAAAGGGGATCAGCACATTGGCCATGGTGACGTTGATCTGCGGCTCTTCCTCACGCGGGGTCACCAACACCGCAAACAGACCCAGCAGCAAGGCTACCA
>Ga0129336_10002822_pt1 | contig 10697 bp, 11 predicted proteins | sample CPB6_02_DNA_FD_96878 | JGI IMG/M metagenome (GOLD analysis project Ga0129336, IMG submission 96878) | Freshwater to marine salinity gradient microbial communities from Chesapeake Bay, USA - CPBay_Sum_0.6_0.2_DNA | ecosystem: Environmental > Aquatic > Marine > Coastal | place: USA: Chesapeake...
GTTATTTGCGAAGTTCTGTTCATTAAAATCTATATCTTCATCTATATTATCGACAAAAATGGTATTAATATTTGTCTTTTTTTTAAGCAATTCCCAATAATTTACAAATGATAAATTTAAATTCACTCTGTCTAGTATATTTGTTCCTGGAAGATTCACTTTTGAAAACCTAATTATAGGTTCCGGTAATGTAATAAAAGATTTTAAAGACGCTGTGTCATTTTCGGATATATTTGTCCTTACTGTTATCATTTTTGAACCAGTTATGTCTACAATATTTAATTTTGATAACGCTGTATTATATTTTTCTATAACAAATCGTCTATTTCTTATTGAGTTTGAATTAAATACTGACGAATATAAATCTGTTAAATTATCTATTACCATATTTATATTTTCATTAACATCTAACTCATTTATTATTCCATCTGTATTTTCATTATCTATTAAATTGAAGGGAGTGAAATATGGTCTTAATTCTGAATATAAAGCATCATATGCGTTTTGTTCATTCGGTAATGTATTTGACCTATATGTTTCAATAATGTTATTGATTTTTTTTAGATCTGTCTTTAAATCCAAATTAATTATATCATTATTTTCTTCATCAATATGTTCAACATTATATATTTTTTTCACATTTTTAACAACAGGTAATAACCAATATAAATTTTTATTTAGATTTTGAAAATATAACGATAGCGGTTTATATCTTGAACCAATTGTTTTAAAACTTTCTACGTTACCATATTGATCAAATAATGAAAAATTTTGTCTCAATTGTTTAAATCTCTCTATCATTATATGAATGTTGTTTAAAACTCTGTTTGTTCTTTGTGTACTAGGAACAGTAGAGAGAATATCATCTAATAAATCGCTTACTTGCGTTTCAATACTATATCTTTGTGCTTTCGATGATACATCAATATATTGTACAACGGGTCCCAGTTCTTCATCACTAAATTTTACTTGATCTGCTTTTATAATGAATTCTCTTATTTGATCTTTTATTTCTTTCACAGGTATAGTAAGTTTAATTTTTTCTGGTTCAACATATATTTTTTCTCGCTCAAGTTCTTCAATCGGTTGAATTTTTTCTTCAACCAAAGGTGTTTCTCCTTCAACCAAAGGTGTTTCTCCTTCAACCAAAGGTGTTTTTTCCTCAACCAAAGGTTCTGTTGGTTTCTCTCTAATTTCAATTAACTTAATTGGTAAATCTTCAGGTAATCCTTTATAATCAAAGTTTAAATATATTAAATCTCCGTCAATTGTTTTTATCTCAATCATATCATTTTCTAAATTAGTTATTTCTCCCGTTATTATTACCGGAAAATCTCCTCCAAAATGTATATTTATCCATTTTCCGGGTAAGAGACCATTTTGTCTCGCATAACTAGGACTATCACTTCTACTTAATATTGCTATACGTGTTATATTTCCGTCACCCATTATTCCATCAGGTGATATTGTAACCCTTATATTATTAAGCGTATCGGCATTTATTAAGTTTACTTTTGTTTTATCTATATAATCAATTATAAATGTTTGTTCATTTAAATTGTCATTTAATGGATTTGTTATATGTATAATATCGCCTAATTGTAATTCTAATGTACTTTCATTTTTATTGTTTTCTGTTTTAGTTTCTGACATTTGTTTCTATATTTATATTAGATATTTTTATACTTAAGTATAAATCTATTATAAATATAGTTTAAAGACAAATTATTAATTATATTTAATAGACAAATGATATCGAAATATATATTATCTGATATACCTGAATTTATGGGAATGATTACTTCTAATAATATTAATAATTCAAATATACTAAAATTAAACAAAATTGAATGTAGAACTGCTAATAATATCCCATTTAAAGTTATTAGATACGACAAAAATTTTTTAACTTCTGACCTATTCTCTAGTTATGGATTATTTCGTTCTGTTATTGTTAATAATGATAAGGTAGTCGGATTTGCACCACCAAAATCTTTAAATTGCGAACATTTCATTAAAAAATATCCAGAAATTACAAAAGAAATTGTTGCTGAGGAGTTTGTTGAGGGGACTATGATTAATGTTTTTTGGGACCAAACTATCGGATTAACTGGCGGATGGGAATTGTCTACACGTAATACTGTTGGCGCTACTTCAACATTTTATAAAGGAACTAAATCTCAAACATTCAGAGATATGTTTTTAGAAGCTGCCAAAAATAATAATCTCGTCCTCGATACGTTAGAAAAAGATAAATGTTATAGTTTTGTCTTACAACATCCAAATAATAGGATTGTTGTGCCTTTTACTAAACCACAATTGTATATTGTCGCATTATATTCAATCAATCATAACAAAAATCAAATAATCGTTAATTCTTATGATGTACAAGAATATAAACATTTTTTTCATGACGTAATTAAAACCAGTATTCAATTTCCAGAATTATATAAATTTAACAATTATTCTGAATTAGTTGAAAAATATGGTTCAATGAATACTCCTTATAATATTGTTGGTGTGATTTTACATAATAAAATTACCGGAGAGAGAACAAAGGTTCGTAATCCAGTATATGAACAAGTGAGACACTTAAGAGGCAATCAACCTAAACTTCAGTATCAATATTTATGCTTAAGAAGTGAAGGAAAGGTTAAAGATTATTTAACGTATTATCCTGAACATAAAAGTGATTTTTCTAGTTATAGAGATCAAGTACATTTATTTACCGATACATTATTTTCAAACTATATATCATGTTACATTAAAAAGGAGAAACCATTATTAGAATTTTCTGACCAATATAGAACGCATATGTTTAATATTCATCAAAAATATTTACATGAACTTAAAGATAAAAAACAATTTGTAACCAATACAGTAGTTCAAAAATACGTTAATTCATTACATCCGTCTTTATTAATGTATTGTTTAAATTATAATATGAGAGTTAGAAATATTGATATTGTCAAAACGGATATGTAGATTTATATACAATAAAATACGCGACAATCATATTTATAACTAGTATAACGCAACCTAATGAATATATTATTATATAAGAAAACTCTGATTCTTTAATAATATTTTTATAAATTTTGTTATTTTCTTTGTAATTAATATTTTCCATTTTATATATGAACTTTATTATATATTTTACTTTTTATCTAGATAAATAGTTAAAAAGTAAAAAAATTATAACTTATAAATATTTATAATACTTATTTATATTTTTAATTTTTAATTAATTTTGTAAAATCTTTCTTTAGTTTTTCATATATTTCTTTTGAATCATTAATACATTCTTTTAAATGACCTTTAACAGTTGATTTTTCAACCGCTTCTTTATAAGCAATACGAATTAAACTATAAGTATCATGTGGATGTAATTTCTTAAAACCACAATATGTCAAAATATTCGTTTCGAAAAACTTTGAATATAAGAAATATTCTAAAACTTTTCCAATGGTATAATCTTCATTTTCCAATATAATATCAAAACAATTTTTCATCGTATTATCTGCATTATTTATTTCCAATTCATCTTTCTCAATTAACTCATCAATAGCGTCTAATTTACTAATTAATACTTTACAAGCTATGTCTAAAATTTCATTGTTTGTATAGATGCCTATTGATTCTACAATAAAATCAAAACTATCTTTTAAATATAAACGTTTACCATCTAAAAGTTTCCAATTTTTTGTTTCAAAATCTATCTCTTTTTCGTTTTTCCCTTCGTCTTTCCATTTTTGTATTTTTTTTACTAATTCCGCTTCTTGGAGCGCTACATCTGGTGTAAATCCATATGAACATGTCGATACTACATTGAACATTCCATCTTCTTTTGCCGTGCCTATATCAAATTCACACGTTAAATTAATTTTTTCACCCGGAATCTCATCCGATATTCTTGGTCGCAATCTTAAGAAATCAATATAATAACCTGTCATGTCATTTGGTGGAAAAATCTCTCTAACTTTATCTTTAGAAAGATATTTATCATTTACCAAGTCCTTTATATTAAAATTTTCAGTTGTAACATACATTATAGTATCTGTATTGTTTTCAATATTTACTTCTAACATATAATTTTTTAAAGGAAACTCTGTTGTTTCTTTTATATGAATTGGAATACAACTTAATCTATGTTTTATTATTTCATTATTAAATCTGCTAGTATTAGAAATAATATTACACTTGTTATTCTCGTTAGGCGTCGTTCTAAATACTACAATCGGTATATCAGATAAAATTGTTCTTCTGAGAGCGTTAGCTAAACTTAAATTTAATCCACTTAATACAAAACTAAGTGTATCATTATCTGTATTGATAAGTTCTATATTTGGGTTCATTATATCTAATATAACTTTATATTTAAATTGTAAATTTAAATCAATTTTTTTAAAATAAGTTAAATATTACTTTTTAATTAAATTATATTACATTATGAGCAGTATTTTATATTACAGTAAATATTGTGAAGTTTGTAAAAAATATTTACAAATACTATCGAAAATGAATGTACAAAATGATACACATTTTATTTGTATTGATAAAAGAATTAAAGAAAACAATAAAACATATATTGTTTTAGAAAACGGACAAAAAATTATATTGCCGGATAATGTAACAAAAGTTCCTGCTCTATTACTATTGACAAAAGGTTATCAAGTTTTATATGGAGAACAAATTTTATCCAATTTTAAACCTAGACAAGAAGTTGCTGTTAGACAAGCGACTCAAAATAATATGGAACCTATGGCGTTTTCTTTTGGTGGAGGAGGTGGATTTGGTGATATTGTTTCCGACCAATATAGTTTTTTAGATCAAAATGAAGAAGACCTTAAAGCAACAGGTAATGGTGGTATGAGACAAATGCATAATTATGTGGATTTAAATACCGCTTTTAATGGACAAGTTTATCAACCCAATAATGATAACGACAATTATAATACTACAATTAGGGGAGCACAAAAAATGGGCGAAGACGTTTCAAATCAAGTCATGGAAGACAGAATTAAAAAAATGAGAGAAGAAAGAGAAGCCGACATTCGAAATATTACTGGTAATAGACCGCCCATGAGTTATTAAATTTATAAGGTGTAAAACGCCGACTTTCTTCTTCGAAGAAAAAAAAATACAAAAATGTAAAATCTATATTAGAATTATCTTCCGTATAAAATAATTAAATATAATTTATTTATAAATAATTTAAAAAAATAAACTAATAATAATTAAATGTCTAATATATTAACCGTATTTAATGACCATTTTATCGAATTTTTAAATGATGTACATAATGTCTTTCCGGATGACGCTGATATTTTAACGGCGCAAAACGCATTAATCGCTATCAGGAAAGCAAACCCTAAAATGATTGTTAAAATTTGGAAGAAATTTATTGCCGAAAAATACAGACCTCAAATTGAACTTGGTGATATTTCTTTCTTTGTTGATAAAGATTATTCTTCTGATGTATCCAACACTCAAAATTCTGACAAAATAATGGACTCTATTAACAGATTAAGAGAACCCGTTAGAAATATGAGTCCCGAAAATCAAAGTAAAACTATGAAATATATCCAAAATTTAACGAAATTATCGGATTTATGTGATTAAATGATTTTTTATATTGAAAATTAAAATATATATTCAAAATTAAAATATATATTTTAATATTAGTTTAATTTAAATATAATATATTTTATATTAAATAAATGACCGACGAACAAAAATACATTCCTGATGAATTTGCTAGAGTTATTAAAGATTTTATTAGAGACATAAAAACTACCTTCCCCGAATATCATCCTCTTATCAATAAATGGTGGAAAAATGAAGAAGATTATAATTACATTGAAAATGTTAGTGATAGGAACGCTGCGTATGAAAAATCACAACAAAAATCTATCAAATTGTTGTTTGATTTTAGTAAAAAAAAATTCCCACCTAGGTTCTTCGATATATTATATCAAAATGAAGATATTTTTAAAGTTGAATCTGATATTGATACTGAATTTTTACCCAGTATACATTTCAAAAACTTATGGCAATGTGAAATAACTGACAAAACTAAAGAAACCATTTGGAAATATCTACAACTAATCACATTTTCTATTGTCGGTACTATCGATAATAAAGATGCATTTGGGGATACCGCAAAAATGTTTGAAGCCATTAATGAAGAAGAATTTAAAACGAAATTAGAAGAGTCATTATCTCAAATACAAGAATTATTTGATTTAAGTAGCAACTTTGTTGAAGGTCTTGGAAATGGAATCAACGCTGATAATATTCCTGACGCTAACGATTTACATAACCATATTACGAGTATGTTAGACGGTAAATTGGGACAACTTGCTCGGGAAATTGCCGAAGAAGCCGCATCTAATTTAAACGTAGATTTCGAAGACGCTACTGATATGAAAGATGTATTTCAAAAGTTAATTAAAAACCCATCTAAATTAATGGGACTAGTTAAAACTGTTGGCGACAAATTAGACACTAAAATTAAGTCTGGAGATATTAAAGAATCCGAACTTATTGCTGAAGCAACCGAAATGATGAACAGAATGAAAAATATACCTGGTATGGAAAATATACAATCCATGTTAAATAAAATGGGAATGGGTGGTCTAGGAAAAGTTAATACCGGCGCTATGGAGTCCAGATTAAATCAACAACTTAAAATGGCCAAAACTAAAGAGAGAATTCGCGCTAAAGCTGAAGCCAACGCGAAGATTAGAGCCGAAAGAGAATTTGCGCTTTCACAACAACCCGTAACTACTACACAACAACCACAACTTAATGATGAAGAAATACTTAAATTATTTAATACTGGTGAAAAAGTAGAGAGAACACCTAGAGGACATAATCCACAACAAAACAATAATAAAAAGAAAAAGGGTAAAAAATAAACTAATCTTAGACTCTATTTTAGTTGAAATTATATTGTGAGGATAGTATTTTTTTTTAAATCATTATATATATAATAATGACAATTCAATTTTGGATTAATGAACCAACTATTTTATTTAATAAAGAATACATACTTGAATTATGGCCAACTAACTCTATGTGTTATGAACAAAAGTTAAACGCAATCACTAGATTAATCATATTAATCACTATTTTAGGATATATTTTAACTATGTCTCAACGCATATTAATTATTGGAGCAATCACACTTTTCATTATTTTTATTTTATACAATATGAGAAAGCAAAAATTAACTAAAGAAATATTAGAAAATTTTGAACTTCAAGGCAATGAAGTTACTGGAATGTTTGATAAAAAGTCTAATACATATACTAATCCGGTTACTTTAGATGAGGTTTTAAAAAGCGAATTTAAAGAAGGAAATAAAAAAAATCCATTTAGCAATGTTTTATTGACTGAAATTATGGACGAACCCGATAGAAAATCCGCACCACCTTCTTTTAATGTTGATGTCGATGAAGATATTACGAAAAATGTTAAACGTTCAGTCCAGATGATGAATCCTGGTATCAAAAATACAAATAACCAATTATATGGTGACCTCTGGCAGCAATTTGAATTAGATCAATCTAATAGGGTATTCTATTCAACACCCAACACACGTGTCGCTAATGATCAAGGCGCTTATGGTCAATTCTTATATAATAATCTCAAATATTCTGCCAAGGAATCTACACCAGAAGGTGCTTTCGCGAGAGTACAAGATAATTCAGTCGCTAGATGGATAATGATGTAAAATTAATTACACATAAAAGAATTCAAATGATAAAAAAATTGATTACTTTATATTTTATTATTTTATTAAATAACTCGTAAAATATGAAGACTGAAATTATATTTATAAATGAAATCAATAGAGAGATTATTTTCTATATAGGAAAGTCACAAACTGAAAATGTTGAAGTTATAGATAATGGTACATATTCTGACTTATGGTTTCACGCAAAAAACATATCTTCGTGTCATATTGTAGCGAAAATACCAGAAGATATTAAAAAAGATGAAATCAAATATATTATAAAAAAAGGTGCGTTATTATGTAAAAATAATACAGCGAAGTTAAGAACACAAAAAAATCTTGAAATAATATATACTAAATTAGAAAACGTAACAAAAACTAATATTCCTGGTAGCGTAATCGTAAATAATGAAAAAACAGTCAAAATTTAATACTAATATATATAAATGTTATGTCAATATAAAGACGCATTAGGTGAAGTTGGTAAAGGTGTCCATTCATATAGAATATTTAATATTGCTATTGTCGACGTTTTATTGACTATATTAGGCGCATACATTATTCATTTATTCACACCAAGCTATTCTTTTATTAGTATATTAATTTTTTTATTTGTTTTAGGCGTCATTTTACACCGCATATTTTGCGTTAGAACTACGGTCGATAAAATTCTATTTAATTAGGTGAAATATATATTTTATTTTACCTACTTAAAGACCGGATACTACATAATGTAGGGGAATTTGGGGATTTTTGGAAAAAATGGGAAATTTTAGGTCCCTTCACATGAAGTATCGATTTTTTTAATTTTTGGTAAAAGTTTTTTTAACTTTTGAAAAATGGACAAAAAAAATGTCCAAAATTCAAAAGTCCTTCAATTCCCTTGCAAATTTCGTGAATTGTGACGATAAAAAATTTTTATGGTGTGGTGGCAAAAAAAATAATTTTCATTTTGTTACGATAATTTTTTTTTAAATACTTAAAAATAATGTCTATTAAAAATATATGGAAACTTTAGGAAACCAAATTATGCCAAAATTATGCCCGAAATATTTTTGCGAATTTTGTAACTATGGAACGTCTAAAAAAAGTAGTTATGATAATCACCAATTGTCTAGTAAACATACAAATCGCATAAAAGGAAACGTTTTGGAAACACATTGGAAACAAAATATGCCGAAATTATGCGATTTAAAGAATTTATCATGTGAAAATTGTAATAAAGAATTTAAAAATCGTTCTGGATTATGGAAACATAATAAAAAATGTAGCACTAATAAAAATTGCGCACCAATAGATGAAAAAAATAATGATTTATCGGACAAAGATAAACTCATTATGATGCTAATTAAAGAAAACTCCGATTTTAAATCTATCATAATGGAACAACAAAATATGATGATGAAAGTTATTGAAAATAATAATATTAATCACATTAATAACAGTAATAATACTACTAATTCTAATAACAAATCTTTCAATTTAAACTTCTTTTTAAATGAAACATGTAAAGACGCTATGAATATTAGTGAATTTATCGATTCTATTAAATTACAGTTATCTGATCTAGAGAATGTTGGTGAATTAGGATATGTACAAGGTATCTCAAATATAATAACTACAAACTTAAAGGCGTTGGACGTTGAAAAAAGACCTATTCATTGCACCGATAAGAAGAGAGAAACTTTATATATTAAAGACCAAAATAAATGGGAAAAGGAAGATGATAATAAAAATAAATTAAGGAAAGCCATTAGAAAAATTGCTAATAAAAATGTTACATTAATTCAAGATTTTAAAAAGAAGCATCCAGATTGTATCAAAAGCACATCGAGACATTCAGACAAATACAATAAAATAATTGTTGAAGCAATGGGTGGTTCTGGCAATAATGACGAAGAAAAAGAAGATAAAATAATTAAAAACATAGCAAAAGAAGTAACAATTTCTTCAAAAAATAATTAAAAAAATAACATAAAGAAAAGCAAATATATTTATAAAATGACTAACACATTTGAAATTAATAATTATTCTATTTTATGTTCTCTCAATGAGAGAACTATTTATTTAAAAATTACAGATAAAATAGCGTTTTTATCTTATGAAGGAAATATCGATATGAAAGATTTTCGTTTATCTCTTGAATTATGCGACACTTATAAATTAGTATGTAAATGTTTTTTACAGGAAGAAGACCATAGTGTATGTTTTACACTTAATTCGGGAACATTAAAAGTAACCTTTAACGCTACTGTTGGCGGATATTTAAAAATAAACAGTGAAATTATATTGAGAGAAAAAATTATGTCTAATGATAGTCAATTAACTTTGAATTTTAATAAATTAGAACAACAATACATAAATTCTATAAAATTGCTTACTGATAGAATTACACATTTAGAAAAAATGGTTGAAAATCTGTCTAATGCTGATATTGTGTTAACAGATAGAAAAACACCACATTTTCATCATCATGGGGTACCTTGGAATCATAAGTTAAATATAAGTGAACTAACATTAAGTCAAGATGGTTGGGGATATTCTCGCATTAAAGAATTTTATAATCTAAAATATTTACTCATAGATAATGTTCCTGAATTTGATATAATAAATAAAATAGAAAGTAAAACATTAGAACATTTTGAAAAGAGACATCATAATATTCATTTAACTGGTATACAAAATTTACCGAATTTAAAAAAAATAGAATTTCGTCATTGTAATCTTAATGATTCTTTTAAATGTTTATATTCTTATAAGCATAACATTAAAGAAATAATAATTCAAAATTGTTCTGGTATTAACCAAACCGAAATAACTACCTATTGTACACAAAATAATATCAAATTATCATTGACATAATTATAAAATTGATTTAAAAATTTGATTTAAATATTATAAAATAGAATACAATATTTTATAATGTTGTTTAAACCTGAATATAAAGTGAAACTTA
>Ga0129336_10002826_pt1 | contig 10693 bp, 8 predicted proteins | sample CPB6_02_DNA_FD_96878 | JGI IMG/M metagenome (GOLD analysis project Ga0129336, IMG submission 96878) | Freshwater to marine salinity gradient microbial communities from Chesapeake Bay, USA - CPBay_Sum_0.6_0.2_DNA | ecosystem: Environmental > Aquatic > Marine > Coastal | place: USA: Chesapeake Bay...
ATTAGGTGTGTTGACTAAAAAATTAGATAAAGAATTAACCTCTTGAACTATTGGTTCTGGTCTCTGCCAGTTATTATTAGCAGGTGGCTTATTATCAAATACATCATTTAAACTTTTAGCGGTATTTGGGGGAGTCCAACCAGATCCAAAAGAATTTTCTTTAATTATGTTTACATCAATAGTTAGGTTTGGATTTTCAGCAGGTAGAACAGAGAATCCAAAACTTGATATTGTGTAAAGAAGATCGTTTATCTTGACGGGATTTGCTACAATTTTTACCTGGGGAAATGTTTTTCCAATATTAATTGCTTGGTTTGTTATAGCTACAACTATTACGTGATAGCCTGCTCCTGATACTCTTCTTACAAATTCGAATACATTAAGATTTGGATCATTAGATGGTAAATTGTCTGAGATTATAAATATAACTTGATTAGGATTTAAACTACGAAGCTCAGGTGAAATTGCTATATCTTTAAGAGATACTACATCATTTGCTGAATATACTTGTGTTACATTTTGAGTAGTTTTTAGAAAACCGACCAGCTGTGATACACCCGCACTTAATATATAAAAATTATTCATATTACCCCTTACAAGCTACGCTAGACTCGTCTCGACAGATCAGATCTTTTTCTGTTATAGTAAAAGATTTAATTGGTAAGGAATCTTGATTTCTGAGAGCAAAGTACAATATTCCGCTATTTTCTGCCGCAAAAAATTTTGAAACATCTTCTGCTTTTACAACAATTATATAGGTACCTCCTATTGGATCGTTAGGAATGTAATCAGATAGATTTGAGTCTTGTGATTGAAGCTGAGAAGCGGCAACAGAATCTATACTACTTTGTGGCAAACTAACAGATAGTATTTTTATATTCTGAGCTAATAAACCTGTATTACCATCAACAACAACAAAAACATCAACAATATCCCCAGATTTTACTGTTCCAGCAATTGCTCTAGATGCAGAAAGTGAGATAGCTATTTGCCTTTCGTCTGGAGCTAAATTTCTATTTGGTAAACCTGTACCTACTCCTGTAAAATAATCTGGCCTAATTTGCTGGCCTTTAAGAAGGGGATAGAGTGTTGTTTCATTTATAATATTTTTGTATAATAAATCAATTAATTTTTGTGGGTCATTATCAGTATAAGCATTTTCTTCAATTACCTCAGATGGGAGTGCAACTACTGAGAATTTATCAAACACGCTATCAGTTATAACAAAACCTGAAGGTATAGAATCGTCAACTCTAACAACATAACTTAGAGAACCAGAATCTGTTGATACAAAAATATATCCAAATATAGCTAAGATCGCAAAAAATGTAGCAATTAAAAATTGATATTTAACTCTTCTTTTTGTTGTTCTATCAACGCGACCTTTACGTTTTCTTATATTTTCAGTATCATTTTCTGAAAAGTTACTATCATATCTGCTCATAAAACCTCCATATAAAAAGTATCGGTACAGGTTATTTTTTAACAGATTTTAAATAATCATCAGAAACGCTAGATAAATGAGTTAATTCTGTTCTAAAATGTACAGGAGCTGATTCGGTATAGTCATCTTTAGCATCTAATCTTGCGATACAGAAACCTACTCCCATCTCGCCTAAATATCTATATTCTCTAACTTGTTGGTTTAGAATATTAGACCAATTTAACAAAGAGAATGCTTTTTCTCTATCTTCGCTGTGTCTTAATTTATGAATAAATACAGTAGAGACGTTTGCAGTAACAGCATCTGGAAGTTTAGATGGTTGCTGAGCTACAGCGATCAATCTAAGACCAGACGATCTGGCTCTTCTAAACATTCCTTCAAAAATCTCAGTTCGTTTAGCAACAGTAAACTGATCATCGCCTTTATCGATAGAGCCAAACAATTCATGGCTTTCTTCCATAACAACAAAGCAACCAGGACCTTTACCATCATGATCAAATACACCATTACCATTATGAAGTCCGTATCTATATATAGATAATAGAAGAGTTCCTAGGATTAATCTTCTTGCTTCAATATCTAATCCATCAGCTTCAACTACTGTAACATATCCTTTATCTGGATTTACTAAATCTTCTACTTTTAAGGTAGTTCTAATTTTAGGCGAACTATCACATGCTAACAAATTATTATATTGATTACCTGGTGCAAAATACTGCATTCTTCGCCATAAGCTCTGTAATCTATCTCTCATAGATGTACCCATACTTCTACCACCCTCAGTTGTTGCTGCATACTCAACTTTCCCTGAAACAATTGCAGCAAGATGAGCTATAGATACACAATTAGTTAATTCAGGATAAGTGAAAGCATTTACAAATGGTTTACCATTTTTATCATATTTAATATATTCTTCTGGGATATCAGATGAAGGTATGGCTTCAAGAATTACAGGCTCTTTGATTCTTTCACCAGTTAATTTATCGATAATTGGTTTTGTTATATAATAAGTCTCAAGTCTATTTATTGAATATAATTCAGTTAAAAATTCTGAAATTAGAGATCTACCAAATTCACCCAATGAGAAAGCAGCGGTAAAATTATCTGCTAAAGCATTGAGCCATTCAGCTGTTGTCATGCCAGTACAAGGAATTGCTAAGGGATTATACTTAAATTCACCTAACTCTGGTTTTAATAAACTATAAAATTTAAATCTATCAGAGTTTGTTAATGCAGGTAATGATCCTAAATCTCTCATGTTTTTCATCCAATCTAAAGCTAATATAGATGCTTTAACTTTTTTAACTTTTGGAAATGGTTCATCAACTGTTGGAGGAAGTATGATATCTTTTTCAATTTTAGAAACTTCTGAAAGTAATTTCATCAAAGTAGATGTCTTTCCTGAACCAGTTGTACCTGCAATTAGTGTGTGAGTTATTTCATCAATATTTAAACCAAATTTAATATCAGAAACTACTCCTCTTTCACCATTAACTAAATAGCCTAATGGTATTTCACAATTATTTCTATTAGAGGGCATTCTCATTATTGGCATTGAATCTATTGTTGCTAATAAGCCAGGACCTTCGGCAGTTGGTGGGTGTGCAAATGAGGCAGCTTCAGAAGGGGTTACATAAGTTGAATATAAGAATGGTTCAATAAACTCTGTTCTAGGTTCTCTTTTTTTATAAGATGTAAAGGCTCTAGCATGTGATAGAAGACGTTCTTTTTCATCATCTTCAAAATCTACGATTGAATGAAATGGTTGAGGCAATTGACTATTTGCTTGTCCTGAACCCCAGAATGCAGATTTTAATAAGCCTGCTCCTCCTACTAAGGTATTTCTATCTGGAGCTATTAAGAATAATTGATATAAAAACGCACCACTCTTAATGCCTTCATTGTATCTGTTCATTTGAGCTTCAAGAATTTTAGCAATAGTATCTTTAGCAGCATCAAAAGTTTGTCTACTAATTGTAACGCCTACGTTAGGTGCTACAGCTAAAGATCCAGAAGCAGCTTGTGTTCTACTTATAGCAACAGCATACGAGTCGCTAATTCCTTGATTAGTAGATAAACTTCTATTTGTTCCGGTTGAATTTTGAATTGATTGAGCCTCTGAATTTGATGTGCTATTACCAAAAGCTGTTGAAGAGGTAGCTCCAGATGATTGTCCAATACTTTGTCCATTAGCTAAAGACTGGCCTGATGTTTGGGAATTTGCAAGTGAGTATGATTGGTTTGATCCTATAGATTGCATTGTTCCAACTGATTGAGCATTTGATAATGATTGAGAATTTGTAAGGGCATATGCTTGACTGCCACCAAGTGTCTCACCTAATGAAACGTTTTGATTCATAGCAGCAGCACGACTTGCATTTACATTAGTAGAATCTGACGATGAGCTAGCATTAGAAGTACCAAATGAGTTTGCCGACGATACGCCAGCTGTAATACCATCAGAGGTACCGCTTGAGTTGTTACCGCCAAGACCAATAATCGGTAAACCACCTTGAATGCCACTGGTTTTATTATTAGTAGATGAAGAGGCATATGAATCGCCTTTAGTGTTGGAATTAGAAGTAGTATCAGTAACACCTGTACTATTACCAAAAGAGTAACCTTGAGTATCTGTCATAGATGAACCATAACTATTAGATAGATTATTGCTCCAATTAGAAGAATTAGTTGCTCCTGCTGATTCAGATGTTCCAGCAGTTAGTGTAGAGCTTTGATTAATACCTTGACTTGTATTAAGTCCTTGTGATTGAGTATTTGATACGCCAGATGTGTACGAGTCGGTTAGTGTAGAGCTCTGACCTGTTGATAATGTTTTACTTAGTGCATCACTAATTGTTTGATTAAGTCCTTGCGAGTTTGTATGAGTTAAACCATGAGCAACAGAAGTGCTTGTACCTTCTAATGTGCTAGTTCCAGCAGAGGTGCCAGTTGAATGAGTATTACCCGAAGTATCACCTTGAGAAGTACCTAAAACCAATGGAAGTGCAACGCCAGCATTTACAGATCGCGAACCATGAATCTCTGATTTAGCATCAGTAACTTTCTGTGATATATTTCTCCATGCAAAAGTTATCTGTGCTGGAGATAGCGGTATAGTGATTAGCGTTGAGATAAAACTACGATCAACCATACCTCTTATAAAACTTTCAAGTTGATTATTAGTTGCTTCAATATCGGTTCTATTACCATCTAATAAAGATACAGAACCTAAGGTCGAACCAGCAGGCATAGGAATACCGCGACCCATAGCTATATGATTCCATTCTGCTTGGTATCGTGACAATAACTCACCTTCTTCAGTTGTAATTGGTTTGTACATTAGTTGCTGATAAGTTCCATTTAACTGCATCTCTAATACCGAGTAAGCTTCATCTGCTTTAGCTTTAGCTGTTTCAAGAGAATCACCAGTTGCTTGTACGCCATATGCAAATATCAATGGAAGAGATGGACTTTTTGCAATTAAATTTATAAACAAAACTTCTTGCTCTCTAATAGCCGCAAGAACATCTCTCATCTGTTCAAAAACCATATTTGGACCTGACATTGACGTAGATTGTCTTAAATATCTAGGAACCCTAGTTAATCTTATAAATCTTACAGCTTTGTAAAATCTATCACTATATTGACTCTCGCCAGGATTTCTTTGTGATAATTCGAAAAGAAAATATTTAACACTTTGTGGCTCATTTTCATGATAACTTCTCCAAGATTTATGAATGATCAAATCATCAAAATCTATTTCATTGTACATCGGCTCACCTGATAATGTTGATTTATTAAAGTCTCTTAAATCAGGACGGCGAAAGACGCCTTTATTAGATTTAGGGTAAATTAGTTTTTGATTTGGATTAGTAAAAATTGACATAATTATACTAATAATTGCTAATAATTATTTACAACTATCTTTGTAGACCATCTTGTCTAGTCCATAAAGTTACAGCTTCTTGATCGTCAAGATTTGATTTATACAATGAGCGAAGCCCAGTCATTTCCTTAACAAAAATAAATGATGGTAAAACAACAGTAACTAAAAATATAACAGGAATAGCTAATGATAATGTAGAAGATAAGGTGTCATCTCCCCAAAAATTTTTAGTAATATTTAAAAATCCAGCTAATAGGGTTCCTGGTAAAATTACAATTCCGAATATATAATGTCTAACTTTATGAATTATCTCATTACGTAAATTTGCATAAAATAGAGTAGCAATAGCACCAGTAAAACTAATTGTAGTTGATGATAAAAGCATATAAAAACCACCACCATCTGCATACGAAATATCATTTGTTAATGCTTGAGTAAAAGCAGAAGCTATGATTACTAATAAAAAATATGATATATATCTTAGAACTAATGTAGTTCTTGTTGTAAAACCTCTTATACCTTCTACATATTTTATTTTTTCTGCATAATTTGTAATTTTTGAAGTATAAGATTTTTTACTAGATAAATTATTTTTAATTGGTGCTCCATCTGAGATAAAATTATTCATTATTAATGCCTGCCTATCTCTGGTTTGCTAGACTGCCTATCAAGTTCATCGAGTTCAATTAGCATAATCCATAATAATGATATAAACATTACAAAAGATAATATGAAAACAGGTGAGAATAATTTATTTAATAGTAAAATAAAACCATTAATAAAAGATATAAGAGCATTTCCAAATTCTAACATATATTTTACAATTGTTGCAAATGTTTATTTTACTAATTTATAATAAGTTTTGCTGATGTACCTCTATCATCTGCAAATTCCCATGTAAATGCTGTAACTATTGCAGAATTTGGTTTAATACTATTTTCTACAAAATAGCTTGTTACTGTTTCTGAAATTCTATTTATTATATTTTTATCTGCTTTTATTGCTAAGATTACTAAAAGTGATAGATTTTCTGTTTGAGAGCTACTAAGTAAATTTTTAAAATTATTTTCCAAGTTAGTATTTTTATCTATATTATTTAATATAATAATAAGTTTAGTGATACCTCGTGGAGTTTTTATATAAATTTGTATGTAATTATCCTCAATTTTATAATCTATAATATCATCGTATATTCTCTTAAAGAGTACAGCTAATTCATATAAAACGGCACCTCTGAATTTTTCAACAAAATTTGACCAAATTGAGTTTGATGTAATAGTGTTTTTATTAATTACTAAACTTCCCAATTGTTTGTATCTATTTTTACTAGAAAGAAATCTGAAATTACTTTTATCTATATTATCTCTATGGGTTTTCTCCCAAGTATTTAATGTATCAATGTCTCCTGCTAAAAATAATAAATCATTTGTAAATATAGGTTTATCTGAATTGGCAAAGTTATTCATTTCTTCGAATTTGTTTTCATCTATTGATATATTTATACTAGGAGGATTCGCTTTTATACGTTTATTTTTAAGGTTAATATCTACTTCGTTAAATAATTTATTATCATTGTCTAAAATTTTATCATCAATATTGGTAATCAATTCATTTTGAATAACTTTACTTTTTTCTAAATCTTCATTTGATTTAGTTGTTGAACTATTCTCTAGGACTGGAATATTTTCTATCACAACTGAGTTATTCATTATACTATTAGCAAATAGTTCACCTAAACTTGTTAATTGTTTTTCTTCTATAACAGAGTCATTATTATATAAATTAGTTGCATTTTTATTTATATTTTGAGAAATTTCCTCTAAAATATCAGGTAAGTTGTTTGACTTTATAATTATATTATTTAATAAAAAGTAATTTTTAATTTCAGATATATAATTATTTTCTAAATTTGCTGTAATAGAGTTGTTATAAATATTTTCTATAAAATGAGTTAAGAAAGTTAGTATAATCTCGTCATCGACAGAAGTAAATCTTGAGCCTAAATTTGATTCAGCTTGGTAAAAGGCGTCTGGAAAAAACCTTTTCATGGTTAAAATTAGTGAATTTCTAATTCTACCAGTACGTTGCAAGGCTTCTGCCTGGCTTCTAGCCATTTCATTTAATGAAGATTGAGATCCTTCGTATAAGCCTTTATATACACATTTATCATTACATTCATTACTTTTATTTTTCATTATCATTTAACTCAATTCTAATATTATTATCTTTCGCAAATTCTGATAAGTTTTTCGCAAACTCAAATAGCATAGATATAATTAAATTATTATTTGCAACTATTGAATTATATTTCTGGTCACTTTCTTCATCTAAAAATTCGATATACAAGATTAAGTTTTTTCTCTGTAAATCGGATACTGCATTTATCTCTTTATAAAGATCATAAAACTCATCTTTTGGCAAATTTTCCGATAAAACAGGGTTACGTTTTTTTGAAATAACTTCTGCTTGTTTTGAAGCATCAAGAAGTATATTTTTCATAGTTGCAAGTTGTTCTTTAGGATAAGAAAGTAATGACTGATTTTCTTGAATAATAATTGCTTCATTTTTTAATTCAATCACCAAATTATATATTTTGCGTTCATTTGAGAATATAAATGTATTTTTACCTTTTATTTTTATTTCATTATTATATCCAAAAAAACTTGAAAAAGATGATATAATTATCATTAAAATAGATATAACTTTTAAGTATACTGATACATTCTTAAAATCAATTATTACCTGACTATATATTAATATAAAAAATGATATGCCTATAGTGAGATATACAAAATTTATATCAAAAAGCGAAAAAAAATTAGAAATTAATAAAACTATACCTAATATTATTGAAGATATTAGCGAAAAAAATAAAAATACTAAGTTTTTTATTGACATTATAATTAAATACACCTCCATTTAGCAGTTTCGGCACAGTATTATTATTGCTTACCGAAATAACTTTTATATGGTGTGGTATTTTCGTCGTGTATAATAATTTCTTTTTTATCACTATTATCTATATTTATTGCAATCCAGAACCAATTGCTTGAATCAAGAGCATTTTTTGATTTTTCAATTCTTTCTAATGATGTAACAGAAAATATAATTTTATTATTTGGTATTCGAGTTGGATTTTCATTAATATAGTGAGCAAAACCTTCTAGTAAATCAACGTATGATTTTAATCTTTTTTCACTTGAAACTACAAATCTAATTATTGCTCCTTCAAATATATATAGGTTTTGATAGACATATGCCAAAAATTTTTCTATATGAAGCCAACCATCTCTTCTATTTTGAAATCTTTCAAATTCTAATATTGAATAATATTTTATATTTTCTATTGTCTCATTATAAAATGCATCTGGCTGATAATATATGTGATTGTTGCTATTATCTACACAAATTATTTTACCATTTATTTTATCTATTTTTATCTTAAATTTTGGCTCTGCTGTTATATTCATTGGATTGATAATGTTTGATGATAGTATAAATTTAGCTAATACTTTTTGAACTTCTATATCGTGATCATAATCAGTAGCTCCTGTAATTCCGATTCTTGCTGGGTTTACATTTAATAAGTATTTTCTTCTATCTAGTTTAAGTTCTTTTATAAAGATTTCACCGTTTTCTAAATTTTTAAGTATATATTTTAAATGTTTGGTAAATTTATTATTAACCCTATAATGCGGTGGAATTATCTCTCTTGCATCTGAAATTTTATTAGGTAAAAGCTTTATATATCCATTTTTGGAAAAAATATCAGTCCAATATCTTATATTCTTTATAGGTATATTTAATTTTTTACTAACAAAAGATAAACTTATACCTTGATTAGAAATATTTTCATCTAAATTAAGAATATCTAAAAAATTAATTATATTGTTTATATTTCTTAACTTTATTTTTGGATAATAATCAGTAAGTATTCGAGAATCATTTTTTATATCTGCTAAAAAAGATTTTCCTTTATTAGTTAACTTGAAGCGTCTTTGGGGTTTAATTTTTTTATCTACTTTTTTCCCTGTTCTTGAATTATATATGATACCATCTTGGTAATCTAGGAACCCTATTTTATTTAGTTTAACTAAATATTTATTTAATCCAGGGTAAACCAAATCCAACGATTCTATCAAAGGTTGGTAAATTCTTGGAAACGAATATAATAACTTAATAATTGGATATTCCCAATTATCAATTTTTTCTATTCTAATAGTATATAATTTTTTCTTGTTGCTCATATACTATACTATTTATTTTTATATGATTAGTCAATAGTTTTTAGTAATGAGTTAATAAAAATTTGAAAATTGCCATTGTCAGAAGCTCCATATGACATATCAGACACTACTTCTAATATGTACTCTTGATATTTTTCTTCTCCGAATTTTTCAATAAAAATATTTTTTATATCAATTGACAACAAATCATAGATATTATCATTAGAGTTAGTAAATATAATTGGGTATCTCATTACCTTTTCACCAGATAGTCTTGCTAGTATTGCTGCTATTATGATAACAGATGAGCTTCCTAGAAATACACTATTTTCTATTTTATCTGTTCTTAAAATTTTCTTCCAAATAAAAAAAGATATAGAAGCTATAAATTTATCATCATTATTGCAATTAACGTTAATACCCGTTTTTTTAAAGTATTGTACTAATTGGTTATAATTACTTTTATAGTCAAATTTTTCTTCATCTAAGTTAATAAAATTTAAACGCCATGTAAATAACAATAGTAATATTAGCGGTAAAGAAATATAAAAAACTGAATAACTTATTATTATAGCAAAAAGAATTATTATAGTTAGAGAGATAGTTTCTATTATTTTGTTTTTTTGTAATCCTATTTTTTTATAAATTAATACAAGTATTACAGAAAAGAAAAAAGAAAAGATTATGTTTGTTACACCTGTGTATAATTTTGACAAAAAATTATAAAATGATAAATTTACAAAAAATACTAAACAAAATAGCAGTATTGTTCTAATTTTTGATAGGTGTTTTTTTATAAAATACTTATATCTATTTTTTTTATTATAATTTAACTGATCATCAGTGTTATCTCGGTCAAAAATTCCCGTACTTTGCACACTATCATATATAGCCCTAAATTTTTGATCAATAAGAGCTTCAATAACTAAATTATTTCTAATTTTTGAAAATTTATTTAGAGATTTATTACTAATTGATAATAGAAGTAAATCTTGGTTTGATATATCTTTATTTACACCTATTAAATCGTATAAACTTATATTATTATTCATTATATCAATCTCAATAGCAATTTATATATATGAGAAAAAATCGGGGGTAATAATAAAAATGTGACGATAATAAGATTATGGCAAA
>Ga0129336_10002828_pt1 | contig 10691 bp, 9 predicted proteins | sample CPB6_02_DNA_FD_96878 | JGI IMG/M metagenome (GOLD analysis project Ga0129336, IMG submission 96878) | Freshwater to marine salinity gradient microbial communities from Chesapeake Bay, USA - CPBay_Sum_0.6_0.2_DNA | ecosystem: Environmental > Aquatic > Marine > Coastal | place: USA: Chesapeake Bay...
ACTTTGCGTCCCCAACGGGATTTGAACCCGTGTTAACGCCGTGAAAGGGCGACGTCCTAGGCCACTAGACGATGGGGACAGTGGAAGACCTAAGGGTATCGGTTGAGTTAAGTTGGGCAAAACTAATAAACAAAATAGGCCCAATATCTTCTCCTGTATAGGTAGTGCGACAATTAGGCACCATGACCATAATCTCTAACTGCACAGTATCTGTAATAAAAGATGCTACTGCATCCCTAATAGAAGGAAATCTTGTGGCATTTCCAACTGAGACTGTATATGGATTAGGCGCAGATGCCTCTAATCAGCAGGCTGTTGCCAGAATCTATGAGGTTAAAGGCAGACCAGCTGACCATCCATTAATAGTTCATATCTCTACTGTTAATAATTTAGATAGATGGGCAAAAGATATACCTGGATATGCCGTAAAACTTGCTAGAGCTTTTTGGCCAGGACCAATGACCCTAATTTTACCAAGAACTAAATTAGCTAAGGATTTTATCACTGGGGGCCAAGATAAAGTTGGTATTAGAGTGCCAGCACATACGGTTGCCCTTTCACTTATTAAAGAGTTCGAAGCCCAAAATGGTTATGGAATTGCAGCTCCAAGTGCTAACAGATTCGGTAAAGTATCACCAACATCAGCTAATGATGTTAAAGCTGAGTTATCTGATTACTTATCACCCACCGATTTAATTTTAGATGGTGGTCCTTGCGTAGTTGGGATTGAATCAACAATTATTGATTGCACACAAAAACTGCCAGTAATAATTCGTCCGGGTGATGTAAGTACAGAGACGATTGAAGATTTGCTATTAATAAAATTACCGACATTTAACACCCGAAGCAATAAAATCAAAGCACCTGGTCTACTTACTACTCATTACTCACCAAATGCCAAATTGTTTCTCACCGGTACACCAGCACCAGGTGACGGCCTGATTGCATCTATCGGCTTTAAAACCCCAGATGGAGTCATAAGATTAGCTTCTCCTAAAAATAATGCTGATTATGCACGCACTTTATATAATGCTCTGCGTCAGGGTGATGCTCTAGGTATTAAGAATATTTATGCAGTCCCAGCCGAAGATTTTGGCATTGGCATTGCGATAAATGATCGACTTAAAAAAGCGGCAAATAAATGACACAAAATCCAGCGGAAATTGAAACTTCGGACAAAGTTAATGCGAGGCCTTATCAAGTGTGTGACTTTGTTGACTAAAGGTGGCCTAAGATATAGTTCTCAGGTTGGCTTATGAGTCAAAGGTTAGGCCTTTTCAAGGCGATTAGCTTTTGATACTCACGATCTAATCTGGTTTTTGCACCATTAGGTGCTTGGGGCCTTTAGCTCAGTCGGTAGAGCAACAGACTTTTAATCTGTGGGTCGTCGGTTCAATCCCGACAGGGCCCACACTGGTATAATTTGGCGTTACATGTAGGTAATGTCCGATTTATCCTATCTCCGCTACAAACACCCACCGAATCCGTAGAGGGGAGTAGAGGTAGCGACGGCTGGCTCTGGAATACAAAACCGGTTATACAAAAGGAAAAACCAAAATGGCATTTAAGGCCAAGAAATCCAAGGCAGTTGAGTCTTCAACTCCTGCTTCCTGGAGTGTTGCCCAATTTTCATCCTTCTACACCCAAAACCGATCTGAACTCATCGCCCATGCCAATCGGATTGTCAAAGATAAGGCAAAGGCTGAAGAGATCACCCAAGAGGCCCTTGTTAAGTTCATGCTTGCAGCCCCTGAGTTAGAAAATGATAAACACGCTCTCTCCTACTTGCACCGCACAATAGAAAACCTATGTATTGACCTGTTCCGGGCTGAAAACAGACGCCCAAATCTTGTTGCATTAGATGATGCCTCGGCTGAAGTTGAATCAACTTGGCAGGTATCAGGGGATCACTCACTGGCAATATCTGCTGCAGAAGATGCAGCAATTGTTCGTCAAGCACTTTCACTATTGTCCCCAGCAGAGCGAGCCGCTCTGGTTATGTGGGAGGTTGAAGGACGTTCAACCGCGGAGATAGCGAAAGAGCTCGGCATCAAAGAGTCAGCAGTTCGCCACACAGTATCCCGCGCCCGCGCATCCCTTCGCAAAGTTCTATCAGAGCTTGTTATTGATGAGGCTCGCGGCCTAACTGCCCTAGAGCTTTTATCTACTACCTATAAAAAGGCAGCAGAGCTCGCTGGTAAATCATCAAAGATTGCACTGACCTTCATTCTTGTTCTAACTGCATTCCTAGGACTTAACTCTCTAACCGGCAATGAACCAAATACCTCTATTACTGTCTCATCATCTCAACTTTCAAACAACCAGGATATGCCAGTAGTTGCAGCCCCAGTAACTCCAGAACTGTCTGCTGTAAAGCCTGTAACAACTGCAACCAACACAATTTTATCTAGTGAATATGCTGATCACATGCAACTCTCGTTAGCACAACTTGAGACTATGACTCTAATGCTGGAAGTACTAGAGAAAACAGGTAGTGGGATCGCTCTCAACGAATAAATAGATTTCCGGCTTCATTGGCATTACACGTGTGTGCCAGGGGGGACGGAATTAGAAGACCCGAAAGGTCTTCGAGCCGAGATAGGGAAATTCCCTAACTCGACTAACGAAAGGAAATAAATGTCTACAAAGACAATAAAGCAACGCATTGCGCAAGTTGCAGTTATGGCTCTTTCAGCAGGGTTTATCTCTGTTGTTGTAGCACCTGCAGCAAATGCGGATGCATTCAATGCTGCAACAGCCGCAGGGTATGTTCAGATTGCAACTGTAGCTGATACTGATGGTACCCCAGATGTTTCAAGCGGTATCGCATCTACATCTGTAGGCTGGATTGTTGATACATCCTCAACAGCAGCTTCTACTAACTCCACTACCATTATCGCTTCTGGTGGTCTATCAAAAACAGGTAACATTCTGGCTGGTGCCAAACTTGGTATCATGGCATCAAATACTTCATCTGCAAATATGAGTATCGTGGTTACTGGTGGAACTTTAAGTTCTATCAGTGATACAGCAGGAGCAACATCTACTACCGCTTTGAATGGTGCTGCAACTACAGTAGTTACCACTTTAAGCGCATCTGATAACGTAACAACAGGTGCGATATTCACAGTCTCAGCGGCTGCGGGCTCAACTGCAACTATTGCTGCATATTCAGGTGCAAGTAATACAATTACTTCAACCTCAACTGCAACTGGTGGCTCATTATTAGGTCTATGGACTCTAACGGTTGTATCAGCATCAGCATCTGGAACACTTTCAATTGCCGATAGTTATGCTGTTCAGCAAGCATGTATTGATGCCGGTAGCACAACTGCTGGTACCACAACAACTTATGACACCACAACTAAGTGCACAAACGGTCAGGTAGGTCAGATTTATGTTGATCTATATGATGCATACAGCGCACGTGTTACAGGTGGAGCATTAGCTGCATCAACAACTGCTGGTAATGTAAATGTTGTGAATTCAGCCTCAGTCACAGCAGCAAATACATATCAAGCAACTGCTGCATTTGATAGTGAAACTATTAACGCTTCAGGTGCTAACTACATCCTTGTTACACAACCAACTGCAAATACTGCTGGTTCAGCAACTGTAACAATTACTTATAAGGGCGCAGTTGTTGCAACTAAAACTATTTCCTGGACTGGTGTAGCGGCCTCGATTGTGGTCGATCCTGCCAATACAGCGAAGTCTTTTTACGCTGGAGCAGTTGATACCTCAACTACCTATTTAACTAACGTTATCTATGTTGTTAAGGATGCAGCTGGAAATGCGATAACAACCACCACAAATCCAACAGTTGCAAATGCAACTGGCTCAATGGTTGGTGCAACGCTATCGACTAGCGCAACTTCAGCTACTGTCTATGCGAATGCAACTCAGACTTCTTCACGTGGTTATGGTGTTACTACAATGTTAGTACCATCTGCGACTGCAAATAAAGGAGCCGGTACATACCAACTGAAGTTTGTAAACTCAGCTGGTACAGCTATCTATTCACAAACTATGAATGCAACTGTTTCTAACGGTGCTACTGCATCATTTGCAGCTAGTTGGGATAAGGCTTCTTATGTTCCAGGTGATATCGCAACCTTGACTATCACAGTGAAAGATGAATACGGAAATCTAATGGCAACAGGCCACCCGCTAGGCGGACTAACAGATAATCTGATAGTTGCAAGTGGCTTCACAGCAGTAGGTGGAAGTTGCACATCATCAAGCACTGTAACTGATGGTGTAAAGACTTGTAAGTACTCTGCAGGAAATACAGCAGGTTCTTACTCATGGAGCGTAGATTTAACTACTTCTCCTGCAAATCAATCTGCAGTAGTTGGAACTCTGAAAATTACCGACTCTGCAGTTTCAAATGCTGACGTTCTGAAGTCAATTGTTGCGTTAATTGCATCAATTAATAAGCAGATCCAAGCATTACAAAAGCTAATACTTAAGAGGTAATTAGCAAATTAGAACTAGCGGGGCGGATTTCTTTTACGAGAATTCCGCCCCGCTAGCTTTTATAAGGCAGTTTTCATATATAGGAATTACAATTAGCTCATGATCCTGTGGATATTGCCAGTTATGTTTTTCGCAATCTCTCCAATGCTAAATGATGCTACAACCTTACTGAGAAGTGGTATTATCTCATTAATTCCACTCCTATATGTTTTATTGAGACCAATAAAAATAAAAAAGTACTTTATGCTTTTAGTAGTATTCATATTAATAAATTTAAGTTTAATTATCTCTTGGTATGTTAACAAGCAAGAAATTTATAGTTTCTTAGTTGGATCATACGGTAGAAACTTAGGCTTGTTAGCGCTAAATGGGCTTTTTTTAATTTCCTTTATCTTTGCCAATAAAATTATAAATAACGAATTTGGATTAATCAAATCTATTTACATTACAATAATTGTTGCTCAGGCTTATGGCATAATCCAGTATTTTAATTTGGATCCATTAGATTGGGCTGATAAATCCTTTAAAATACCATTAACGTTGGGTAATCCAAATTTTTCAAGTGCATTTCTTGGAATCACTTCTTTGGTACCTCTCTATTACTTTATGCGTTATAAGAAAAAAATAAGATTTTTGAATTTGGCAGTTTACTTAATAAGTGGTTTTTTGATTTTAAACACTCAATCATCTCAAGGATTTATCATTTACATTTTAAACCTACTTTTATTTATAATAATTAACAATATAAAAGTGTTAAAAAAATATTTGAAAACTGCTCAATTATTTACAGTAATATTTTTAAGCTCTATTTTGACTATAATTTTGATTCAAGCACTTACTTTTAAGACGATGTTTGATGCTCTTTCAAATGCAATTAACCTTCAAGATAGATTGAATCACTGGTCATTAGCGTGGCGTATGTTTAGCGATAAACCATGGTCGGGCTTTGGGTTTGGCGACCAACAAAAATATAGTGCTGAGTACCTAAATTTTGAAGATGCTAAAAAATGGGGTAATTATTTACAACCGGATAAAGCTCATAGTGTTCCATTTGACTATTTTGTAGGAGCTGGACTTGTGGCCGGATTGTCTTATATTTTCTTTATTACTTTGATTTTTTATTACGTATATAAAATATCTAGGTTTACTATTACAGTAGGTGATTCAGATTTTGTTAAATTAATTGGATTAACATGGGGCTGTTATGTTTTTCAAACATTATTCAGTCCAAGCCACATATACCTAGATTTAATTGGATTTGTATTGGCTGGATCAATTATTGGAATTTATTTTAAATATAAAGAAACTAAGATTACTAAATGAAGCACTTACGAAAAATTTTGCTCTTTTTACCAATAATTTTTGTAACGTTAGTCTATTGGAGTGTATATACGTTTGACTATCAAGTTTCTAAAGTTGTTCGATTTAATGACACATCTGATGCTACAGTATCAAAAGTTTTTGATTTAAGCTCCTACTATGCACCAGCTGAGAAGGTTTTTGTAAAGTATTATCAATCAAGAAATATAAATGAACATGATTGCAACTTACTTTCTAAATACTCAGAAAAATTATTAAAGAGTAACTCCAGAAGTTCTCAAGCTTATTTCGTTAAAGCAGTATGTGATGAAAAAATTGGAAATTTGAAAGGTGCCTTAGGAAATGCCTACTTAGCTTTAAAATACGACAAATATAATACAACTTATTTATTAACTATTGCGATTTTGCAATTAAATTCTGGGAATCTAATCGAAGCTGAAAAATTCGTAAATTTAATTGAGGAAATTGACGCCAATACCAAAAATTTAGATTTGGTTAAAAATGCTCTTCAAGCTAATAAGTAATAGTTTTGATGCTAAATATAATTAAAAACTTGAATTTCTGTTAATGTATACCATGGGAGAGAGTGTCATATATTTTGTAACTGATGTTACTGTAGCAAACAAATTTGGACTTGAGCAAATAAGATATTTGTCAAACAGTAATTTAAAAATTCATTTAGTTTGCGGTCAGGGATATCTAAGTCCCGAATTTTTAAAAGTTTGTGACTCGATTACACAACTTGATAGTTTGAAGCGCCCAATTGAAATATTTAGTGATATTAAAACCTTTCTCCTAATTGCAATTTTAATTTATAAAATTAAACCAGCTTGTGTGATTTACTCAACGCCTAAAGCTTCACTAATAGGGGCATTGTCGTCTTATTTACTGGGTGTTAAAAATAGAATTTATCAGATTTGGGGAGCTCGATGGGAAACTTTATCAGGAATAGATTTGTTAGTAGTTAGAAACTTGGATAAGTTAACAATTGGATTATCGACTTCGATTATTGGGGTCTCTAATTCGATCGCGACTTTATATAGAGTTATGTCGAAAAAAAAGATATTAGTTCTAGGTAGTGGAAGCGCTGTTGGAGTTGACAGTAAAATGTTTTCTATTCCAAAAGTGAAAAATCAATCATTGAAAGTGGGATACGCAGGCAGAATTGCTAAAGATAAGGGGATAGCCGAACTACTTGAAGTATTTAACAAATTAAGCGTGATTTACCCAAGAATTACTCTAGAAATTATTGGAGATATTGATTTAGAAGATCCAGTGGATAGTGAGGTATTAGAAGTTATAAAGAATAACATTCAAATTAGGTGGATTAAACACTGCCATAGAACTGAATTAGCCCGCTACATGAAGAATTGGACATTACAAATTTTTTTGTCGCGTCGAGAGGGTTTAGGCAACGTAATAATTGAGGCCGCAGCATGCGGGGTTCCAACAATATGCTGGGATGTCACTGGCGTAAGAGATGCAGTTCCAGATTTTCTCTCTAAAAATCTAATTGTATATAATAACATAGATTTAGTGTTTGAACGCATCAAAGAATTTGTAGAGAATCCTTTATCAGAGAAAGAATCTGGTGATTTATCAGTCTGGGCAATAAACAATTTTGAAAAGAATATAGTGCTTCGGAACTTTTCAAGTCATGTTAATAACGAAATATTTAAGTCAGGATATTAGGTTGATGGCAAGCATTTACCAAAAATTTTGGAAACGCGTTTTTGATATATTTTTTGCACTGTTGATTTTAGTGATTTTATCACCAGTAATTTTATTGATAATGGTGATTCAAATTTTAATTTATAAAGGCGATATATTTTATATTCAAAATAGAAACACACTTGGAGAAAAAGAATTTGGATTGATTAAATTTACAACTATGACGGATAAAAAAGACGCTCTTGGTAATTTATTACCGGATCCAGATAGATTAACAATTTTTGGCCGGGTGTTAAGAAGGACTAGTTTTGATGAGATTCCTAATCTATTAAATGTGATAGTTGGTGATTTAAGTTTTGTTGGTCCTAGACCACTACCTACAAAATTTTTACCCTTAATGAGTCAAAGTCAAAAAATAAGGTATAAGGTAAAATCAGGCATAACTGGATTAGCACAAATTAATGGAAGAAATGATTTAACTTGGAAGGAAAAATTCGAATTAGATGCAATCTATGTCCATAATCAGACCTTTATAAATGACTTAAGAATTCTATTCAGAACTACCTTTATATTTTTCAAAAAAAGCATTAATAAAGATTTGAATTCTAATGGAATTGATAATTACAAGCCCGATTTCAATTTTTGAGTTAAAAATTGACTAAATGTGTAAATTCATTCCAAGTATTTAGGGAAATAGGTAACGAGAGTGGTTCAACCGTTAGTTTTAAAATATTTTTATTGTCAGTGCTCAAAAATTCTTCATTTTCACCGATCAAACTTTCGTGCAACTTTTCTCCTTTACGTAAACCCGTAAACTGAATTTCAATATTCTTATTACTTGCCAAAATAAGTTTTTTAGCAATACTTTCTATTTGTATTGGATCGCCCATATCTAATATAAGAGTGTCTCCATTATTACCTTCCGCCGCAGCTTGAAGCAACAAATGAATAGCTTCTTCTACTGTCATAAAAAAACGTGTAACGTCTGGTGCTGTTAGAGTCACTGGTCCACCAGTCTCAATTTGTTTGTTAAATACATGTAAAACGGAACCTCTACTTCCAAAAACATTACCAAATCTCACCGATAAATATCTTGAATCTTGAGTCTCCAAGGAGGCAGCTTTAGTTAAACGTTCCGCACATAATTTACTTTTGCCTAGTACAGATATTGGGTCAGCAGCTTTATCGGTTGAAATATTTATAAAAACTTCTATATCATTTTTTAAACATTGTTGAAGTAGAAAGTTAGTTCCCGACACATTAGTTTTTATCGCCTCATCCGGATTATTTTCTAAAATGGACAAATGCTTGAGTGCTGCAGCATGAAATACTATATGGGGTTTAGTAGTGGAAATTACTTCTTTAATCCGCTCATGATCACGAAGATCAGCAAGAATGAGATTACCTTGATTAATTGATCCCAAGTTATTTATAGTTAAATTAACTTCTAATAAATTTGATTCATCACGGTCCAACATAAATAATTTTTTAGGATTATAACTATTAATTTGCCGGCAGAGTTCAGATCCAATTGATCCACCGGCTCCAGTTATAAGAATAGTTTTATTCTCGATAAATTTTTGTATACCCCTAGTACTTATAGTTATTGAAGTTTTACCAATTAGTTCTTCTTGTGAAGGACGTCGAAGATCATTCGTAGAGAATTCTTTGCCAGTGATAGCTTTTATTGGCGGAATAATCAACAATTCGACGTTCAACTCAGTACAAATTTCCTGTACTTCTTGTAATTTTATATTCGAAATTTGAGAAAAAGTAATTATAAGAATTTGAAAATTATATTCTTTATAAATTTTATGAATACCGTTATTTTTCACCAACTTTATTCCATTAATTTTATTAATCGATTCATTTAAAAAGTCATCAATAATAACTACTGGTCGCCAATCTAAGTATTTATCACTAAGTATTTTTTTGATTAGTAATTGGCCTTGTTCGCCTCCCCCGTAAACTGCTACTCTAACTGAATTCAATTTAAGTTTATTTTTAATTAAATAAAATTTTAAAGTTTTATCAAAGGCAAGTACCAATCCAAGTGCCAATATAGAGGCTAGAATCGGGAAGGATCTCGGAAGAAGAAAATTTGGATATATGAGTTGTCCCATGAGAAAAATTAAACCTGTACTAATAAATCTTCTAACAATAGAGATAAATTCCTCAAAAGTTAAACTTGAGGTGGTTCCAAATATTACAATATCTATAAAAGTTACAAAGTAAAAAGTAAAAATTAATATAAAGGTTGAAATAATCAAATTTAAGTAAATATATTTCGGAATTGAGAATTCAAAACGGAATAAAATGCTGATATAACTTGATATTATCCAAGCTACGCTATTTTTTAAAATATTTAGCACATAAATATTTTTTCTATTATATGTTAGCAACCTAAAGAAATTTTGAATACAGGCTCCGAAATTCAACCTCACATTCTTAGCCATATAAAGTGTTTCCTTACTCGGATCATTATTTATAAAGCATATCTTACTTTGTCAAGATGCCGTTTGCCTCAACTGCCATTGAATTATTGCATTTAAAATTAAATTTTGATCCAATTATTCGAGAGTTGGTGTAATTGGAATTTCAGGGACATAATTACGTTATGGATCTGTCAAATCACACTTTAAATTCTGCAGAATTGCTTCAAGAGGAGAGTGAGTTAATATTTGACTCACTCACTGTGATCGATTTACTCGAAATTGGTCAAATTTGTAAAGATATTGGTCTCTCGAGAAATTTGCCAGTAGCTGTTGAGGTTCGTCTTGGCGATTGGGTAATCTACCACGTGTCCTTACCAGGATCTAAAGCAGAAAATCAAAGCTGGATTGATCGAAAGGCACGAGTTGTTTTATTAAAACACCACTCAACTCTTTATGAAAGAGTAAGTGCTGAGGAGCTTGGGGTAGATTGGCACAAAGAGAATAATTTATTAGATGAGACCCATGCTATTCATGGTGGAGGTTTGCCATTAATTACTAAGACCGAAGGATTTGTTGGAGTATTACTAATTAGTGGATTACCACAGGTGGAAGATCACCTACTAGGAGTTGAGGTATTAACTGAGTACTTAGCCCGCAAGGGTGAGTTACTTTGAGTAATCAAGTTTGGGTATGTGGTGAGGTATTAATAGATTTAATTCCAGATGGCACAGAGCGCAAAGCTGTTGTTGGAGGAGGCCCAGCTAATACTGCTAAGGCGTTAGCAAA
>Ga0129336_10002831_pt1 | contig 10684 bp, 9 predicted proteins | sample CPB6_02_DNA_FD_96878 | JGI IMG/M metagenome (GOLD analysis project Ga0129336, IMG submission 96878) | Freshwater to marine salinity gradient microbial communities from Chesapeake Bay, USA - CPBay_Sum_0.6_0.2_DNA | ecosystem: Environmental > Aquatic > Marine > Coastal | place: USA: Chesapeake Bay...
CTGATTACCTCGAACATTTATAAAGTTGCCCACACCATCGCTAGTAGCAATCACTAGATCTGCTTTACTCACAGAAATTGTAGAAACTTTGGCATCCAATGTTGCCGGAAAGGCACTGGTCGCGGGGTTTAAAATTTCAGATGACGCATCAACTGTTGCTATTTCTTCCCAAAGAGTCGTCGAGTTATTGAGTACAAAAACTGCACTGTCGCCAATTGATCCCACTATTGCCTCTAGGGTCTCACCTTCTACAGAACTCGCAGGGACAATCATGAAAGTGACAGTTGTGAAGAAGTCAGACTCGACTACTTCTTTAGGCGAAATACCCGCCGCCCCAAATTGATTGTGTTCTTGCGGCATCAAATTTTGCTTGCAGTATTTGAATATCTCCGGCAAAACCGATTTAACTTGTTGCTCCGTAATTACATCTTGATCTTCAATCATCGCCGCCAAACTCCAGGCCAAAAGTTGAGAAGTACGTCTTGCGCCGTATTCAGAATGCTTCGCGCTACTCATACCATCGCATAAAACAGCAACCACATATTTTTGCCCAGACAGCGACTGCGTTGTTCGTAAACTAAATGCATCCTGACATGGTTCGCCACTGACTTTATGTTTATGGCCGCGCAAAGAAGCAGCGGCAATTGCCACAGTCCCAAAAGTACCGATGTCGCAAACAACATCACTCGACATCCCAAGTGGGGAAACTTGACACCATTCTCGATCTTTATCCCACCAATCATGTCGAGCAAACGATGATGGCTCGCCGATCTGCGGCGGTTGGACAATTACTCGCTCATTTGCACCATGGTCTGTTTTAGTTTCAGTTTGAGATTGTGGTTGCGCCTCTGAGGTCGATGACGTATTCGTAGTTGCAAGTATTGGTCGCTCTACTTTGGCGGCTGTCGGCGCTGGTTGAGGTTTCTTTGCAAGCTCAGGTGTCGCCACTGGTTCGGTTGGCTTGACGAGCTCAGACGTTTTAGGAGGTTCACTCACCTTCCCTTTCTCTTCAAACCTTGTTTTTCTCTCTTCGAGAATTGGCTTAGAGCTTGGGAATACAGTCGTCGTCGATTTGGATTCGCTAGTTCTAATCGTAGTTTTAGTGATTTGCGGGGCTCTTGAAGTACCCTTGGCAATTTTTTCGTAGATGAAATATCCAACCAACGCAATCAAAATTAAAAGAGCAGTTAACTGAATCCAGCGAGCCAACATGTCACCACCATCGTCACTAGTTATGACATCTGATTCCGTCGTGGACTCTGATTTGTCACTTCCGACTTCACAATTAGTTCGCAAGGCGGCCGAACTTACGTCGTTACACCCTGCAGAAGCAGATACGGATGGCGCCACAACACCGACTATGTTTTTATTTGTTGCGAAGGTGCTTGATGGCGCGACTGTTAGAAATGCGAAAAGTAACGCGACACCGAGTATAAATTTATTACGCTGCGAATGAAGCGGCTTTGTCACAATAAGCATTTAACTTCGACAGAAATAGTGTCGAGTTGTCTTTACATCGTGTCAAGCGGCACTGCAGTTGTGCCGGGTGGCGCTTGTTGAACGATCAAGGTCGGCGATGACGAGCTACTTGAGTTCACAATGGTATTTGTAAGCGATTTCAAAATTTCTTTCAGCGCATTACCTGGGTCAACTCCTTGATTTGCGATGAACGCAGCTTTTGTGCCGATCTTTCCAATCACAGCTGGGTTGGCGCCAGCCACACCAAACGCGATTATGTGCGGGGCTTGAGGATTTACATTTTTATCAGTTAATGCACGATGATTCGCTTCCCAGTCATCTGTAGGTTCACCGTCGGTAATGAAGAACACCGCCGGTCGGTATACCTGAATGCCCTGAGACTTCATATTTGATATGTCTCGAGAGATAACGACACGTAACAAGTTAAAGGCCTCGCCATAATTTGTCATACCTTTCGCAGCACAACCAGGCATCGCTTGGACATCTGAAAGATTCGAAAGCGGTAACAATTCTTCGGCAATATCCGAAAATGTAATTAATCCGATTCTGCACTTGTCAGAAACCAAGGGGTCTCCAGCGATGGTCGCATGAAGTTCTGGTAAACCTCTGTTTACCGCATCAATTCCGCCATTGGCATCCATTGAGCCAGATTCATCGCACAAAATGTAAAACGGTAAAACCGCATTACCAGCTGTCTCTTGCATAATCTCTTTCCTTTTCTCTATTTATTGTTTCGGCTTATTGGGCATTTGGATAGACGGTCGAGCCCTCGGAGGCGCAGGCTGAGCTGGTGGTGGTGACTGTCGAACAGGATTAACAGGTTGCGATGACGCTATGTTCTGACTTTGGCTTTGATAATTCGCGCCAGAAGTGTTTAAAGTCCCGCTCTTCTTGCGGCCAAGTATCAAAACCGTATTTCCAACTTGTAATGTGCCGCCCACTGGCAACACTCCATTTTGAGTTTGTTGTCCATTGATTAGAACTGGCGACGCTCCGCGCAAACACTCGACACTTAATCCATTTGTAGATTTCGTAACTCGGACATGTTGCTCGGTGATCAGTGGGTCTTTAGTCAAAGTCACCGCAACTGTGCGCGCACAACCGATAACAGATGTCTGATCGAATAGCACGAACTGCATTCCGCGAGCCTCGCCACTCACCAGCTCAAGATAGAAGTCGGTGGATGCAACGTCGAGCAGACCCATGAATAATCCCATGAGTAAACCAATCAGAACGATGCCGATAAATCTTGAGAGACTCGCACTACCATCGCCAGAAAGTTGATCGAACAACAAGCCACCAATTAGTCCGCCGCCTAAGCCACCTAAAGCACAGTTGCGAAGACGAATAGCTGAACGAAAGCCAATACCGACTGCAATTCCTCCAAGTCCGCCAGCAATGCCCCATGCAATAGTCCGGGGAACAACCACGTTGTCATTGCCATCAAGCATTGTTTCATAAACTTTTTGAGCGATCGCTCCGGCTATCAAACCTCCCACAATCAAACCTGGCAACGCAGTCAAGATATTTGTTTTTGACTTTTCAACATTCTTTTCCCGCACACCCTGCGATGCACTAAGCGCAAGACCAAGTCCAACAATGATGAACATGAACCAAACCGCGGTCTGCTTAATCAAGTCACTAGATGTGCAATTTTCAATTTCGCAGTTGAAGAATGTTGGCGAGTCGGGATTCTGAATTACCTCAGAAAGAGCAAACCCAGCAACACCACCAATTGCGCCGGCAATTGTCATCACCTTCAGGACTGAATTCGAAGCCGACGAACTATTTAGCTGCTTCCCTATTGACGCAAAATCAAACGCCATAACTCCCCGCCCCCTAGTCAAAAATGACCCTACACCCCACAACTGGTACTGGCAAATCAGATTTGCTCAAAACTGACTGCGTAACTACGATGCGCGAGTGAGTTTTCATTGGCGAATTCGAGTCATAAAAGGTATTAAATAGTCCTATGCTCACGCCACAATTTCCACGAGTTAGTCGTGGCGATTTTGTAAATAGTGGTGGAATGGGCTCGGTTTACGCAGATCCCCGCAACAATGACCTTTATCTAAAGCAATTCAATACACCCCTCAAAGGTGATCAGGCTGAAATGCTTTTAAGGCTGATTGAAGTCCAGCGCTGGGCGCGTCCCAGCGACAAAGAAATTCTGCTGACACGATTTAGTTGGCCAACTGAAGGCTTTGGCACACCGGACAACATCATCGGTTATGCAATGCCAAAAGCTCCTCGAGACGCCTACTTCAGCCTGACGGCAGCGGGGCGCACAAAAGAAGTATTGCTTCAACTCAAGTATCTAATGGACAGCAGATACTTTTCGGGGAAAGCAATTAGCTCGGCGAAGCCAAATGTCAGTGAGCAAGACAGGCTCGAAATTGCTATCGAGTTGGTTGACGCGATTCAAGTTGTCCACCATCATGGCTTGGTATACGGCGATGTTTCGAGCAACAACATGTGTGCTCGGCTCGGTGACTCACCATCTGTCTTCCTCCTTGATGCCGATTCAATCGTTACTCCCGACATACGTGCGAAAAATCCAGTTCGTACTCCGGGCTGGCCAGTTCCAGACAATTTAGATCCAGTTGAGGCAGACCGTAGTTTGATCTCACTTTTTGTTTGGCGATTCATGCTTGAAGATCCAAACGCGCTACCAAATATTTCGGCTATTCCGAGATTCCACTTATCTGAAGCTAAACAATTTGTAAGTACGTTGATCAGTTGCTACGAGTCCGGACGAGAGTCCGACTTCCTTGAGTTATCGCATGGGCTTCGCCTAGTTCGTGATGACTCCAGAGACTCCCGAGCGATTTTACGTGCCGCTAATTCTCATTTTGCTCGAAACGTCATTCGCGAAGCGATTGAAGCCAAGTCAGATGCCGACAAAAACATCGTTGCCAAAGCCCAGTCACAGGTTGTATTTGAAAGACTTGTTGAAAGCAGCACTGGTACCCGTCAGAGAATTCTGATTTCAAGATCAGTTCACCGGGCCGACGGATTCAAACTCGATTTATCACCGACAATTACTGCTTCAGCGCCTCCGGCGACAGAAACTGAACTGCGCGAAATGATTCTTGATGCGCGTGAGACAGAACTTGCTTTACACTTAGCAAACGGTGACTTGAAAGGTCTCGAGTCCGACACATGGCTTCATCGCGCAATCGAGCACGCCATTATTGAGGCAGGCTTCGCGACCCTCAGCACTCGAAACAGCGTGGAAAGCTCAATAATCCATTGGACATGGCCAGCTGCGCCATATGTGAATTACGCCGAGCTTCGCATCAAATTAAGTTCTGGCAAAGTCTTAGTCGAGAAAATCAACCGAGATCCGCGCAAGCCCGACTCTGAGCGCTCCCTTCAACTCAAAGGCGGCGGAAAACTACAAGTCGATCTTGTCACGGGAGTGAAGTCACCCAGCCAAAACATCTACTTTGCTGCTGACAAGCTTCGCCAAGACGTAACTGTTCTTTCACCACCAAGACCAACTTCAATTGCTCTAGCCCCACAACAAAACGATGATGATGCCGCCATTATTGATCTTGAGGAACAACAACGACTTAGAGATCTCGCCGAAGCCAACGCTAAACGTATTAAGCGAAACAAAGTACTTGCGGCAGCCGCCTTAATCGTAATTATCGCGGGTGCGGCCGTTAGCTACACACTTTTACCAACACCAAAGTCGGAAGATTTCTGTAATGAAATTTCAATTGTTGACCTCAGTAACTGCTCATTTGCAGCAAATAAAGCTATAAGTACACGTGACTTCTACAAAATTTCTAAAATTGGGGATTTTGTGGTACACAAAGAGACACAAAAAATTAAGCAGGAAGGGTAAGAAAATGCCAGTTTGTCAAAACGGTCACGATCAACCCGACTTCGCCAAATTTTGTGGCACCTGTGGTTCACCAGTGAATGCAACCATAGTGCTCGACCAAGACGCTGACGATGCTCAGACAACTAACCCTGGTTCGATAATGCCAATTGATCTTGACTTAGTGTCTGACGAAAATGACGCGACGAGCACCACCGAAGATAATGAAGTGCAAGATGACTCGGATGATGAAGATAAAGAAGACGACGAGAATACCGATAGCGATGACAATAGCGATGACAATAGCGATGACAATAGCAATGACTCAGACGACAACAGTATTGACGATGATACGAATACAACCGTTGACTTAAATGATGACACCGATGACGCATCAACAAGCCCCGCGCTTTCGACAATCTTTGGCACAACCGTCAACGCGTCTGCCATGCAGCTACTTCAAAGTTGGGCCGAAGAAATTGACGAGCTTGATGACCCCTACGTAAAAGGTCTAACGACTGCAGTTGCACGCCGCGACGACTTATCTGTTTGGGCTTCTTTAGACCCCCTTGAGCTACTGCCGGTTTCAAGATCAAAGTCATGGAGTCGACTTGGTCAAATCTCGAATGTAATTTCCGCAATTCGAAATATTTTGGTTTTCGTACCAGTACTTCTCACATGGTTAGCAATTGGTCGGGCAATTAATGCCTTTGGTGAATTTACAAAAAGTTATGCAGAGAAGAATCCCGGGACAACAAAAAACCTCAGCTTCATTGAGTTCTGGCAAGACCCAGATGGCTACTTAGAAGGATGGTGGCGCCAAAATGGAAACGGCAAAACACTCCTTGGCGAATTCTGGCGAATTGGAGACGTTGCTGCTCTTGATGCATACATAATTCTTGTAATCATTTTGCTAACTGCAATCAGTGGCGCAATTACTTGGTTTGCTGAGAATCGTGAGAGTATCGCACTCGAAAAGGCTGACCGTAAGCGAGTAGAAGTTGGCTTAGCTATTGCATCCTCCCTACACGGAAAGCGACAGGCTAACCCCGAGTCAATTTCCGAGGCTCTCGCCGAAGCATTGAACGATTTGACCCAGGCGGCTAGGGACGTTAATGAAACTGCGAGCCGACTGGAGCAAGCATCAATTGGCGTTGAATCCTTGACACCGAGAATTGAAATCCTCAATAGTCACACCGAGCAACTAGTCGCTCAGACCGCAACCTCTGTTACAAAGGCTGTAAGTGACCTTGTCGCTTCAGTTCAGAATCTAAATTCGTCCGTCGGCGGAAATGTAACAACGCTATTCACTGAAGCCGCAAACACCCTCGAAGAGGTAAGCAAACAGCTTGCTCGTACCAGCAACTCAGCTGAATACGGAATCAAACAGCTGCGTGATGACCTCGATGCCATCCACAAACAACTTTTGTCCTTGACCAAGGGGGTTCGACCATGAAAAAACCACAATTCTCAAAGGCAGTACTACTTGCATTAAGCATCGCAGCTCTCGCTGGTTGCTCTTTAACTGAAGCCGAACCTGATGGAAGCGACTTGGCAGCCCAGTCCTGCTCCGGAAACTTATTACCATTAAGCGCATCATCACAGATTGTTCCAATTGGAATTAGTCCAATATCTCTCGATTCACAGATAATTTCTGTTGACGAGATTCAACAGCGAGCTGAAATCGGTCAAACCCGATCATTACTTTCGGCAAAAGCGGCAGCGGTAAACAAATATTGGCAGCCCCTAGCTGACGCTTGGGCACTTGAAGAAGCGTTCGTGAGAGCTGCACTCAAGTCGCTTAAGAGCGAGAAAATCTCCGACGACGCAGGTTTGCAGAAAATTGACACACGTATCTACGACGATTTTGTCACAAATGTCAACATTGATTTTGCGGCCGTTACAAAAGACACGTACTGTCGAATTGCATTTGTGAAACAAAACATCGAAATTAAATACGAAAACTGAGCCGATGGCTAAGCGCTACCAAGCGAAAAAACGCGCAACCGAAGACGCTTCGGGTTTAGCGGGTTGGTTATTTACTGACCTACTTCTTGGTCTCGTCATGATTTTTCTATCCGCTGTTGCATTCACCGCTTTTAAATCCAAAGATGAGGTCATTAGTGCCGAAACTTTCGAAGTTTGCACCGAATATTTCGCGGCGTATGACGAGGAGCCACTGATTCTTGATTTCAAAACCGAAGAAGAAGCTTCTTCAATCGATGAGAAAATCAAAATACACATTACTGAAAAATATAAGTTTGAATCTAAGCCCGAAGTTGCAGTAGGCCTGATTTACGGCTACTACGGCGGAAGTAATGACAACGAGGGCAATAATCGTGCTAAGTCTTTCTATTCGAAGTTTGTGGAAAGCGACCCTAAAAATTTCCCACCATTTGATGAAAAACGCGAAGTCAAGAACATGAGATTTTTTGGATCGAAAGGTCGATTTGCACCAGTAAATGGCGTTCAAGCACAGCTATTTTTTGTTTACAACGCGTGCGGAAACACAGAAATAGTTACTTCGACGACTTTGCCGTAGAACGTTTTAATACTGCGCGGCTTAAGGCTTTTTAGTCTGAAGTTTTTGCAGCTCAGAAACTCGCGTAGGTAAAGACTTTTCCAGCAGTGGATAAACAAATTTACCGGGACAGACAGTCGCGGACATATCTCGATGGCCAGAAATAGGTCGAGCATTAACCGTCACCCCCGATTTCCATTTATTTGAACCGCGGGAGGTAAATGAAACTAATTTGGACTGATCAATCACAATTTTGTTCTTAGTAGCGAGCCAAGCCAAGGTCGCAGCACAACTTTCCATCATTTCCTTCGTAGGTTCGCTTGTATCAAAGTTTCCAAGCAAACAAACCAACTGTGCAAATCCCTGACTGCCGCCCGTCGCATCAGCCATCACCGCCGAATTAATACTTCCTTGTCGACCTTCCCAAACTTGGCCAAATCGGTCAACAAAAAAGTTGTAGCAAACATCAGCCCAGCCTTTCGTCTTACCAGTATGAAAGTTGTAAATCTGCCTAATCTGATTTGGCACCTGCTCAATTTTGTAGTTGGTCGTGCCTGCTGTGTGATGCACCAGAAGAAACTTCACTGATGTTTCTGGTTTCAGAACCCCTGCTGGTTGAGCTTTAGTCGCCCATGCAGTTCTCGGGAAAATTTTCAATCCCGGTGCAACGCTGATCGGCTGAGCTGGATTTACATTCGATTTCACACGACCAAATGCAGAACTGATAGTGACTGCCGGTAGTAACAGCGCGCCTTGAATTAAAAAATCTCTACGTGAAGGATGCTCACACTGCAACTCACACATATTTACTAGCTGTCATTTGGCCCATATCGAACTTGCCGGTCGCTCTCTTGGTCAGTAAGCGGTGCGACATAACAGTTTGCTTTCTTTGTTATACCAAGCTCTAGACATTTATTCTGTGCCTCGAACCGATCTTGGTAAGGTCCATAGAAAAGTACATAAATTGGCTGACCCTTTAGTGAGCCACTACTGAATGTTGGATTTAGAGACGCACAAGTAATGTCAGTGCGTAAATAGCTTGCTTCGGGATTCGCAGTTACACCACTAATAATTCCGCCAGCGCCAGCTCCCATGACAATTGTTATGAAACTTCCATCGCAGGCAGGCTGAGCCATTTCATATCCGTCAATCCAATATTCTTCAGGTGCTACGTCGGCAATACTCGGCAACTCACCCTCAATCAATAATTCAGAAGACTCAATTGGTTCTAGATAACCAGACTCAAGTAAATCGGCTTCTTCCTTATCAAGAACCGTCTTCTGAACAAACCAACGATCCGATTGCATATAGACGCGGTAATGATTAGTAAGAGTGCCACAACACATCGGCTCGCCATCTCGATACGCATACTCAGTTAGTACAAAAAAGTCACCTGCAGCCAACGGACGCATTCCCTCGCCGCCAAAATTTGCAAACAAAGTGGGCAATCCGTTCCCGTTTAAACCCCATATCTCGTAACCCGAATAGGTCCGGCTGCCACCATAAATCCTTGACTGAACGATGACCACTTCACCATTCGCAACTTTTAATTTTTGTAGCGCGACACCAAGACCAAGCCCGTTTTCCAAGTTCTCATTTCGCACTGAAGTGCCAAAAACGGATGAGGCAAACGATGAACCGCCATTTTCGACGTATTTAATGACCTCGAAGTAGAAGTACTCAAAATTGTCAAGCTGGCTCGGACGTTTTTGCACAGTTACCGCGAAGCTTCCTCGAAGCGTTGTACTCGACATACATTCGTCAAACTCAAACGAAATAGCCAGAAGATCACACGAGAATTCAGTCATCGGATATTGAGGTGAATTGTCTATCGAATCCCAGCTATCAATTTCAATCGGCTCAGCATCTGATGGAATTACAACAGAGAGTTGATCGACCGCTGCAACAGTGTTGCTCGATGGCACCGCTTCGATATCTGTCGCAGGTTCGGAGTTTTCAGTTGACTTGCCTTGACTCATCGCAAAGACAACACCAGCAAGTATCAACACCAATAAACACAAGGCGATCACTAGCGGTGATGACTTACTTCTGCCTTGTTTAGATTTGATCGACGTTGAGATTACTGATTGAGGCGCTACCGGCGTACTTTGTGTCTGTACCTGCGGCACTACTTGAGATTTTTTTTGAGAATTAATCTCTTTTCCACAGTGAATACAAAACCGCAATGCTTCCGCATTCAAACCACCGCACTCAGAACAGTAGGCCAAGCATTACCTCAATATCAACAAGTGGAATCTCGAGTGGAGTAATACTTACCTAAACTAAATGCGTTATACGGGTAAAAAATTGCGATTAACTGATCGGCCCCAACTCTGTCAAACACACTATTGCAGCCGTCACTCTCGCCGACCGAATAACCTTTTGAATACCCGTCGCCTTTTCCGCGTTCGTATCCTTTTTCGTAACCGTCAGATTCGCCCGAGTTATAACCAATTTCGTATGACTGCTTCTTTTCATTCGATAGCCGCTTTTCGGTATAACGATTTCCGATAATTCCGCTAAAAACATTTTCTGAAGTCAGACCCGCCCCCAAAACGAAGCTAAACAAAACCGCTATCAGCAGGATTGCAACATTCTTACGTGACGCAAACCCGACAGCTTCTTCAAGATTCTTTGAGCCGGCACTTGCCATTGTTGCACCAGCAGGCTCTACAGGCGATTCTTTAGCTTGCGAAGCCGAACCAGAGTTCATTTTCCCACCGCACCCAATACAAAATTCATTATCTTGTTTATTCTGCACACCGCAATTAGTGCAAAACTTCAATACATCGCTCACCATGGCGGTCCAAACTTGTTTGGTGTCTTATCGCCCTCGGTGCACAGCCATACAAGAA
>Ga0129336_10002832_pt1 | contig 10682 bp, 6 predicted proteins | sample CPB6_02_DNA_FD_96878 | JGI IMG/M metagenome (GOLD analysis project Ga0129336, IMG submission 96878) | Freshwater to marine salinity gradient microbial communities from Chesapeake Bay, USA - CPBay_Sum_0.6_0.2_DNA | ecosystem: Environmental > Aquatic > Marine > Coastal | place: USA: Chesapeake Bay...
GTTCCAGCTCTACTTGAAAAGGGAGAGTCTGTTGTAACTAAAGAAGCTACTGCTGGAAATGAAGGCGCTATTGCATTTATGAACGCTGGCGGAAAAATTCCTGGCTTTGCCACAGGAATTGTTAGTGTTGGTCAAAAACTAAAAGCAATGAATGCTGCTAGAAAAGCAAAAGCTCAATCAAATGAATATTATACAGACATGGGTGGAATGAGAGGCGTTGGTGCAAGCGTTGGCGGAGGTATTGTTGGTCAAATGATTGGTGGTCCAACAGGAGGATTAGTAGGATCTCTTATTGGGCCAGCTATAGTTGGAAGAATTGGTAGCGTCATAAAAGCCTTGGGAATGGGAATTAAAACTGGTGCTGGTTTTGTAAATACTTTAAAGATGATGAGTACAGCTTTAAGGCTAACTCCATGGGGTCTAGCAGCAACAGGAGTAGCGCTACTTGGAGCTAAAATTTACAGTATGTGGAAGACAGCAAAAGCACAATCCGATGCTGCTGTACAATCTTTTAAAGCTGGAGAAAAGGTAGCTGGACAATTAGGAATAAAATACACTACTTTGTCTGGAAAAATTAAAGCTGCACAGGAAGATGCTAAGAGACAAAAAGCAATACTTGAAGCTGTTCTAGAAACAAATAGAATGGCTGGCGGCACAGGCGGACTTTCAATTACAATTAAAGAGCTTAAAGATTTACAGGATCAAGCAAAGAAGTCTCAACCAGACGTAATTAAATTGTTTGATGCAATGGATAGAAAAGACGTTGTTGCAAATGCAGCAGCAATGAAGACACAGCTTGTTGCAAATGGCATGGAAGCAGACAAGGCTGCAAAAATGATCTTTGCGATAATTACACAATCTAATAAAGCATCTCAAGCAGTTGCTGCTATTTCATCAAAACCATTTATGGAAATTAAAGATAAGGCTAGTGCTGCAACAGTTTCCGTAAACACATTTAATAAGTCCCTTGGAGTATATGGAATAAACGATAATGAGCTTGCAGCACAATTTGAAGGTGCCATGGATGCTGTTGACGCTTACTATAACAGTATTGTCGGCACAAAGGATGAGACTGGTAAAGTAATCTCTGAAACAGAAGCTTTAAAAATGACAATGGATAAATTAAATAGTTCTGCTGCAACAAATAGACAATTAGGACAATACAATCTAGATAATTTGTTAAAGCAGAAACCAGAGCTAAAAGGTATTCTTTCTGCTACAGATTCAACAGCAGATGCATATGCAAAGATTAAACTTTATACTTCTGGAATAGTTGACGATCTTTCTAAGATAAGCGGAGCACAAGCACAAGCAATGCTGGCCGTACAAGCAGCCTTGCAACAAAGCGCTACATCTTTAACTTCAGATACTACTTTAAAAAATAATCCACTTGCCGCACTTGCTGGTTTAGGGGATCAAGCGGCTAAAGCTTCATCTGCTGCTGCTTCAGCTGCAGCAAGAGCATCTAAGGCGGCACAAAGAGATATTCAAAAAGAAGCAGACTTAATTGACAAAAAGATTGCTGCTATTAAAAAAGAAGCCGATGCAAGAAAGAAAGCTCTTCAGCAACAGCAAGATGCTGCAGACGTAGGTCTTGCTATACAAGAGCAACAGCTCAGATACCAGAATGCCTTGGCTACTGGAAATATGTCAGAAGCTGCCAGTGCACAAATTGAAATACAAAGACTTACTTCACAGCATCAAACAAAGTTAGCACAAGAATCTATTGATGATAAAGCAAACAAGGATACAGAAGCACTTCAGTCTAAAAAAGAAGGACTCCAGGCCTCTCTTGCAGCTGCACAAAAAGCCGCTGCTGCCGCCGCTAAAAAGGCTAGCGAAGCAGCAGAAAGAGATGCAACTATTAAAACTATTCAGTCTACAATAGGCACACTCATTACAAATGCTGGATTGACAACAGATAAAAACAAGATTGAAGCTTATGGCTATCAGCTTAGAGATCAGTTAGAAGCGTTAAGAAAGCTTGGTAAGGCTGGTGTCGCAGCAGCTAATGCAATAGCAATGCCTACAACATTAGCATATGATGGCACTACTATGAGAGAAAAGCCACAAGATTATAGCAAGGTAATTCAAGAGTTAGCTAAAAAGAATGCTGAATCTGCAATTGCTCAAGGTAAATTTGGTGGATCTGTAGATACATTCCAAAAAGCAGTAGCCGAATTCCAAAGAGCTGCTGGTGCTGGATCGTCTAAGAGTAGTGCAATAAGAGTTGATTACAATGCCAAGTACAAGCTTGACCCTAAGAAAACAAATATATTAGATGATGATTCAAAGAAACAAATTGTTAAAGATTTTGGATTTAAGGCTGGAGAATTCTTTGAGTATAACGGAAGAACATACAGAGTTAAGTCTGCAACCGATATTGTTGCACAACAATATTCAGACGGAGGAGCTGTTTTTGGCGCTGGAACATCAACATCTGATTCTATCCCAGCAATGCTTTCTTCTGGAGAGTATGTAGTTAAGGCATCAGCTGTTCAAAAATATGGTGTAGGGACAATGGATGCAATTAATTCAATGAAGTATGCATCTGGCGGAATGGTGTCATCTTATGGTAATATTGGTAAGTACTCTTCTGGAGGCAGAATTAGATACCACGACGGCGGACCAGTTGGAAGTGCAATAGGAACAAACGTTATTATCAACAATGATATTCAGGTTAATGGAACCAATTTAACTGGACAAGAAATTGCACAGGCAATTATGGTTGAACAAAACAGACAAATTGCAATGTCTGGAAAGACAAGGAGCTTCTAATGGCAACAATATATTTACCACAAGGATCTATCCTGTATTTTGACAAGTCAGCAAATAGCACACCAGACTGGCAAAAAATAACAGAGCACAACAGGTCCCCATTTGCCATAGACACACAAAGATTTGAAAAAACCCAAAGAATGTCAAATGGGACACTTAGAAAAATATTTATTGCTGACAAAAAGAATTTCAGCACCTCATGGTCAATGCTACCTTCAAACAGCACAATGACGGTAGACGGTGGCTGGGGTGCGGAAGACCTTAGAACCTTTTATCATGGAGACAAAGGAAAGAAAACCTTTAAAATAAAAATTGCTTACAGCGAATCAAGAACTGAAGAATTTACTGTCTCTTTTACAAGTTGTAATTTTACAATTGTAAAAAGAAATGTTAAGGCAAAGACATCTGACGCTGCACAAGAGTTTTGGGATGTTAACATTGCACTGGAAGAAGTATAATGATATCAGTTCCACAAATACAGCAAGTAAAAGATCTATTAAATAAAAATACATCTTTGTCTATGGGCGTCGGCGCAACAATAGATATAAACGTTAACTCTATGGTTACTTTTACTGCTTCATCAATAACTGGAACTCCATATACAACAATTAATAATAGAGAGCCTTTTAAAAAACTATTTCCATTAGATACCATTATTAAACCTTCAAGGCCACAACTGGCTGGCATTAAATATGGAATATCTGATGATGTCCAAGCAAAAACATATGCCGATCCAAGATCCGTTGATTATAAGCCTTCAGCACAATCAGGTAATGTTGTAAAGTATAGAACTTATTATCCAGGCAATTCTGTATATTATAAGTATTGGATAACTCCATACGGAGAAGATGCTTCTATTTCTATTACATATCCAAAAACTGTATATGCAAATAAAATTGTTTTAAAGTTTGAAATTGGCCACTCCATGCCAGCTTCTTGGTCTGTAAATATTGGTGGGCAAACAGTATCTGGTTCTTCCTCAGACATTAAAAGCTTTACAAGTACAAACAATGACGCAGGAACCCTATCTTTGTATTATAATGGAACAAACTGGTCTACAAATAAATCCAGTTTAAATTTAAACGAATATAAGTCTTTTACCACCCTTTCCATGACAGCAGATAACGCAGGCGGATATATTGGAGTTATTGAGGTTGCCCCACACCTAGTTAGAGATATATCACAATATATAGTAGGATTTGATCTAAGAAAAGAATCTTCTGCTAGCACAGAAGCATTGGTTCCAGTTGGAAACATTACAGCTAATTCATTAAGTATGGAATTAAATAATTATAAAGACACTTTATCTGGCGGTTCTATTAAATTTAAATCGTACTCAAAGTCTGATGTAATAGATTTGTCAAACGTATATTTGTCTAAAAATGCAGAAATAGATTTGTTCATTAAAATGTACGACTCAAATGGGGAGTCATCAGATTTGTCTGGAAACTATTATAAAATTCCACAAGGAATATTCTATTTAGATTATTGGGAAATAGACGAGTTTGGTTCCGCATCCTTAGATTTGTTAGACGCAGCTAAAATTTTACAAGACACTTTAGCCCCAGATCTTTTATGCGAAGGTTATTCGTCGGTAGGAATTATTAGAAGGCTTTTGGATTCTGTTGGATTTACAAACTATAAATTTAACTATGTTGAAAACGATAATTCAATTATATCTCCAAACTACTGGTGGTCTGATAGCAATGCAACAGTGTGGGAAAACCTTCAATCAATTTGTAGAGACTCACAGATGAGTGCATTTGTTGATGAAAGCGGCACTCTTCAATTTTACACAAGAGAGCACCTCTTTGGAACAAAGGATACTTCTTGGACATTTAGGTATGACCCTTTAAAAGATGCACAGCAAAATATTTTAGAGTATTCAAATATAGAATCTTTTAATAAAACAGATCTTCCTTCAGCAAATCAAGTAAAGGTTGTTTACTACAGCACAGTAACTTCTGCATATGAACAGAGTAGTGCCCCTTTATGGTCTTCTGGCACTTCTTGGTTAGCCGCCGCAGCTTTAACTGATAACCTGTTGTCTACTGAAATTCCAACCCCGTCTTCAAAAGTTTATTTGTCTTTGTCTCCAATTACAATTAATGATCTTTCTAGCGAACAGACCGTGTACAGTTTTGCTGGACATTTTTTAATTGGTTCAGAAATCATTGAGTACGACGCAATAGAATATCAATATGTAGATATCACTACTGGCTCTCCAGTAAAAATTGATATTACTGGAGAATCAGATTTGTTAAAGTATCGTGGCAAAGCTGCAATTGTTCAGCAAGGACCAAAACTTTCTACAACATTTGTTCCTAGCGGCAGATATAGAGTTAAAAAAAGAGGAGCATTTGGAACAACAGCAATAAGCCATTTTGTTGACGCAAAACAAGAGGCTGCTGGTTGGTCTGGTAAAGTTGGGGCGGTGTGGAAATAATGAGACCTGATGATTTAAGCGGAGGATGGGCAAACCCAGGAACTGATACAACTGGAGTAGTTGGTTTAGCAGATGCATCACAAGAACAGTATGATGGAGTAGAAGTTCTTTCTTATACAATCAATAAAGAGTTTAAGGTAGAAAAATCATTGCTAACAATAAGTACTGATCAAAGTGATACTACAGTTTCTGTTATAACAAAAGATACTGGTATTGCAACGACTGGCTCCTACTATGCATTTGGCACAACAATGTTCTTTAAACCAACCCTAGAAGATCTTAAGCAAAATGCAGGGATGGGATTTTTTATTAATTCTTCAAGTGGGGGTTCTACTGGATACTATGTCCAAATCAGAACAACTTCAACTGCTGCTGCACAAGGCGGCAACGAATTTAAGTTTTTAAAAGTAAACAACGGAAGCATATACCAGCTTGAAGATTCTCAAGGAGTTTCTGATGCTGCAAAATTAACTGCCGTATATAGTGGATCTGCTTATAAGATTGATGTTTATGTAAAAGTATCTTCAAATAGAGTTGATTTAATAGGTTATGTTAATGGATTTAAAATTACAGCTTCAGATACTGGAACAAAAAATACTGTTGGAAATACAACTGTAACTGTTCCAAGATTTCCTGCTTCAAAAATTATTGGATTGTATGCAAGGAGAGGAACTGTAGCTTTTGACTATGCATATGCAATTCCAATTACAAAAGAACAATATGAAAGTGCAGAGCTATTTAATGTTTATCAAAATCAATTTGCTAAAACTGTTGTGTCTAATGCTTACGGGGATGTTTTTGTAAGCGGACTAGAAAAGGTAGAGTCTTCAGCAAATGGATATATTGAAGAGTTTGGTCCAGTAGCAAGAGAGATTAGAAGCATTAAAGTTAGATATGATGCTACACCAGCTTATCCAAAATATGCTACAACTGGAGTTAACAAAGGTGTTTCTGTTATTGCCTCAAACCTTTCTACATTTACTGGAGAAATGTATGTATTAAATAATTCTGGAACCTATATTCCTTTAGATGACGCAGCAGGAACTTCCTTTGCTATTATTGGAAATAGCGTTGTTCAATCAAGTCCTTTGACATATACAGAAGAAAGATCAGACCCATACTCCCCAGAGGAAGCAGTCTCATTTGATTCTCAATGGATTCAAAAAGCAGACGATGCTAAAAATCTATATGATTGGATAACCAATCAATGGAAAAATAAACAATCGGTAATTCAAATAAAAACTTTTGCAAACCCCTTGATATCGGTTGGAGATGTCATATCTGTCAATTACCCATTTAATGGTTTAGATGGAACACAAAAGTTTGTTATAACAAATGTAAATCAATCATGGGAGGAAGGTTTAAATACCCAAATAACAGCTAGATCTATTTATAGCTGACAAATGGTATAATAAAAAAATGAGCAAAGACAATATTTCTACAAATGAAGTGGGCAAAAATGCTCCCATATTTTTGGTTGATGGATCTTACGAACTAGTAGATCTAGACCCTTTATTTGTTAGAAAGCTTGGATCAGGAAAAACTTCTGGATATGGAACAGGCGGACTTTTTGGGGCAGGTGACTGGGGTGGAACTAGCGGCTCTGGACTAACTCCACCAGGAACAACTCCTACTGGAGAAGGCGGGGACGAAAGAAAAGGGTTCCCAATATATCCAGATACAAGTAAGCCATTATTTCCAGAGTATACTTTTAAAATAGGATACCCAGCCCCAGATCTTTCAGACATTGAAATATATAAACAAGAAATAGATTATAGCGTAACCCCTCCAACAGTAAGTATTACTTTTAGAGTTAGAAATTCAACTGGATATCCAGTAACAGGACTAAATGCAAAGGTGCCAAAACAATGATAACTAAATTTGGAAAAAGATTTATAGCACAATACCTAGCTGGAAATGTAACTTTCCCAGCACAGGATCTTGCCGTAGGAATAGATTCTACTGCGCCAAATGTTGACGGCAACGATACAAGACTTGGTTTTGAGTTTTATAGGCTTCCAGTGACATTAGGCACAATAGATATTCAAACAGATCAAAATGGAAATAGCACCTATGCAGTTGTTTACAAAACAACACTTCCACAAGATGTTGCTGGACAAATAAGAGAAATTGGTTTGTACCCATCATCAAGAATATCTGTAAACAATTTTGATAGCAAGTTTATCTCAGACTTTGAAAATAATTTACTTTGGTTAGACCCTAATGATAATAACCCAGAACTTGTAACAACACCTGTTCCAAGAATCGGCGCAACAATGTCAAAAATATCAGCAGCTTCATCTTCAAGTATAGAATATAAAGCAAGATTTGGATCTTTAGATTTATCTGGATATAGCTCAAACGATACTTTAACTCTTGCATTAAATCAAGAAGACGCCAACTTACAATCAATTAAAATAAAGTTTTACAGTTCTGACACCGCATATTCATACATAACCTTTTCTAATTTAACTGGAACAGGAAACAAAATAATTTCATCCCCGCTATCTGCAATACAAACCTTTGGAACCCCAGACAACACATCAATAACTAAAGTTGGCATAGAAATCACTGCAAAAAGTACAGGGGCTACTTCTGTTTGCTTGGACGGACTAAGAATTAATGATGAAGATACTTTTGATCCAAGATTTGGACTAATCGCAAGATCTGTCATTCCTTTGCTAGATAAAAAAGCTGGAAGGCCAGCAGACATAGAATTTAGGTTAGGTATTGAATTTTAATGTCAGAAAATTTTCTAGTACCAGCAGACCTTAACTTTACTGGTTATCCAGACCCTAGTGATAAAAACTATTGGGACGTAAAGATAACTGGTCTCAAACCAAACACTGGCTACGGCATTCAATTTCAATGGGTGTTTGCTAACGGAGAACTTGGTGCATGGTCTGCAACTAGATATGTTTTAGCTAATACAATTCCAGCCCCAGGAGAACCAGGACTTGCAGCAACAGATGTTGTTGGAGGACAAGGTGTAATTGCAATTACATGGAATGGAAAAGATTCTGGCGGGAACACAATACCAAATGTCTCTAGAGTAAATGTGCATATATCTGGAGGTAAATTTGGAGATGGATCAACTCCAGCAGATTACTTTCTATCTCCTGGAACAAAAACAATTGCGGCAGAAGCTGGAACATATTACGTTCAACTAAAAGCAGTAGCAGCAGATGGAAAAACAGTTTCTGTATTTAGCCAAGTAAGAAGTGTTACTGTAACTGGCACCTCTGTTATTGTTGAAGCTCCTACTCTTCCTACTGGATTAAGCGTGGTATCCATACCATTTGGATTAAAAGTAAGTTGGAATGGATCTTATGTAGACAATACCTTTAAAGGTTTTCAATCAATTATTGTTTATGCTGCAACTTCAAATTTAGGTCCTTCAGTAACTTCTGAACCTGGAATCCCAGTTGCACAATTATCTGTAAATAATACTACAAACTCAGCAAACATAGCCCTTGGCCCAAATGTTAGTTACACTGCCGATACATATCTTTATTATATAGCAACAAATACTAATGGAGATTTGTATAAAGACAATGGTGTTGCTACATGGACAAGAATTAATTCAACTGGCATAAGGCCAACTAAAGCTAATAAAATAGATTTAGAAAATGGTGTGATATCAATTGAAAACCTTGTAGCTGGCAATGGAGATTTTACAACATATCTAAAAGCTGGCGCAGATGGTGGGGCAAGAGTAACATTAAGCGGACTTACCACAACAACTAATGGTGTTCTTCCAGGACTTACAATTTATAAGTCTGATGGAACAACCCCTGCAATGAGAGCAGATTTTGCAGGAAATCTTTCTTTTAGCGGAGATATCAGCGGTGCAAGTGGAACATTTAGCGGAATTACGATTGGTTCATCAGGAATAACATCAACTAATTTTAATTTAACTTCTAGTGGAATTATAGAGGCAAAGTCTGGAACAATTGGAGGACTTACTCTTTCAGCACAATCAATTGGAAATCTAGACAACACTTTTAAAATTGACAAAGACGGAATCATAACACTTGGAGCAACAAGCGGCAACCATTTAAGACTTGCTTCTAGTGGTTCAGAAGCTGGAATATATTATAAAACAGACAACAGTACTGTTGGAAATTTTAAGATTACTACATCTGGAACAATGCAGCTTGGTAATGATATTGGTACACAAAATTTCTTAACATGGAATGGTTCTTCTCTTACTATGCGTGGAAACCTAGAAATTATAGGTGGGCCAACTAAAACCGCATTAGATGATGCAGCATCAAAGGCTCAACAGGCAAAAGATGCGGCAGAAGGAGCAGTTGGCAGTCTTGCAGGACTTACCCAAACAGTTAGTGGATATACAAACAATATGACCCAATGGGAAACCTTTAGAGACGCTGTTATTAAACCAAATAGCAATTACACGTTAATTAAAGGTGGTTCAATTAGCACTGGCGTAATCAGATCTAACGGGGAAATATCTTCTGGGGTTCCTTATACAGCCATTGATTTAGATAGTGGAGATTTTTATATTGCAGGCGGAGCCTTAACATTTGATGCTAACCCAGTGGCAAATTCATTTGTCCTTACTTTAGGTAATATGAAAATTGGTAGAAATGTTATTATTAATGGAGCAACAAAACCAGTAGAAGGAATATATCTAGACAACAATGATTACTGGCAAGCAGATGGAAAATTTAGATTTGGTAATGCTATATTGGAATACGGTGGCGGAGCTTTAGCAAGACAAAACCCATTAATTTTTAACACAAAGTATGTTAAGTTTAACAATGCAATAGATGGTGTTGTTGACACAGATCAAAATAATTATGGTGGAGACCCCTACCTTGTTTTAAATACTAACGGTGAATTAACAAGGGGTAGAGCATTGCACTATGGAGGAACTACAGTTCCAACATCTGCAAATACTGGAAGATGGATTTATAATACTTTAAAAGAAGAACAGGGAAATTCTTTTCCATGGGATTGGTTAACTTTTAAAGCTGGAGACATATGGATGACGGTGGACTAAAATGGCAATGTACAGAAAGACAACTCCATCGAGTTATCCAAATACTGCCGCATCAAATTTTACCGACTCTTCAAAAAACTGGAGAAAACACTCTAACTTTTATAGAAGAACAAGCGGCGAAGAAACAGCTTCTTTAACTGCAGTACCAGGAAGGTACACAGATAGCACCAGAACCTGGAGAAGAATAAAATCTTTATGGAGATACACTGGTTCAGTTTGGCAAAGAATACATTATAAGAATGCAAACCAGCCTCTAGCAACTGTTGCTCCAACAATTAGATATAATTCTTACAATGGTTACATTGTTGATACTTATGAAACCGATGCTGAGGCATGGTGGGCAACAGATCCATATCAGCCACAATGGGCTCAAATGGGTCCTGGTCCTTCAGGAGTTGGTCAAGATACATGGTACTTAGACTCTAATGATAA
>Ga0129336_10002833_pt1 | contig 10681 bp, 16 predicted proteins | sample CPB6_02_DNA_FD_96878 | JGI IMG/M metagenome (GOLD analysis project Ga0129336, IMG submission 96878) | Freshwater to marine salinity gradient microbial communities from Chesapeake Bay, USA - CPBay_Sum_0.6_0.2_DNA | ecosystem: Environmental > Aquatic > Marine > Coastal | place: USA: Chesapeake...
CGGGCGGCTGAAGGTCTCGGCCGTGTCAACAGTCCAATCTCCTAGGGATTGCCCCGCTGTGATTTGGGTGCTGAGACCTTTGGTGAGGGCCTGAAAACGATCCTTGGGATAGCCGTGGTGCTGAGGAGAGATGCGTTCGTAGTCCCCCATCTCGAACATCAGGTTGGCTGTTTGCGTGAAGCGCTCAACGCTGAGGGCACCACTGCTGAGTAGCCAGCCCAGCAGCACACCTGTCCGCCAGTCCGCCGCCAGCTCCTCTTGCTTGACCGTTAGTCCCATGCCCCCGGCGAAGGGACCACGACCCTTTTCGCGATTGACGTGGTGCCCCCATTCATGGGCCAGCACTGCCAGATCCAGCAGGAGCAGTTCCTGCTCTGAGAGGCCTTTGGCTGAACGCACGCTTTTGCGCAGATCCAGAGCCATGGCGATCTGTTGGCTGGTGGGGCAGTAGAAGGCCATCGGGTGCTCCACCGTCTTGACGCCGCAGCCGCCGGCCTGATCCCCGGCAAAGAGCAACTCGGGTTTGACCTTTGTTCCCCAGTAGCGATGCAGCAGGTCATGGGCTGCTTTGAGGTAGCGCTTTCGACCCTCCACGCCGCGAGACTCCAACCGCAGTGCCTCGAGGGCTTGGGCCTCAGCCGGCTTCACCACGGTTGGTGCCGGCGGTGGTTCCTGGCCAGGCGCCCATGGCTGCGCCTTCAACCACCCCCCGCTGAGCCAGAGCAGGAGTGCTGCTCCAGCGCTGCAGGCTCTCAGGCCTGGCCCAATCGCTCGCAGCTGTTTCATGGCCCCTAGTTAAGTGGATTCTCTGGCGACGGCAGCGGCGGCAAGGATTCCACCGATAAACCCCGACGCATGGCCGATCCAGCTCACCCCAACGGGGGAAAAGATCGGCAAGAGGCTCGGAAGGATTCCTCCGTAGCTGACCAGGACCACCACTGAGAGCAGGATCGAGCTGGTGCGCTTTTCAAGCCAGCCGATGCAGAGGAGATAGCCCAGCAGTCCATAGACCACGCCAGAAAGACCGTGGCTTCCCCTTGGCCACCACAACCAGACGGGGATCGCCATGGCATAGACCCCAAGCCAGACCGCCAAATAGTCCTTGCGGCTTTTCAGCAGGACCAACCAGGACAGCGGCACGAAGATCAGGCTGTTGCCCAGCAGATGTCCCCAGCCGGCATGACTGAACGGGGCCGTGAAAACCCCCAGAACAGAGCCGCCCGGTTCCATGGGCAAATTCCACCTGCCCGCAAAGAGCAGCTGATCGAGGGCTTCCTGTCCCCAAGGAATCAGCAGGATCAGCAAAGGGAGCAGCAGGTTCGCCCGCAGGTCCCGTATCAGCCTGCGCATCAGACCCGTTCGAGTGTGAGGTGCATCAGGGCCAATGCTTCATCCGGTAGCCCGAGGAATTGATTGAGCCACGGGTCCTGGCAGGGCTCAATGGTCGCCACGCCGACGAGGGTGGCGCTGCCATCGCTGGCGAGGGGACGTCCGCTGCGGCTGTGGCGCTTGCTCTGCACAGAGCCGCTGGTCAGCTGGGTGTCCACCAGCAAATCTGAGGCCTGATAGAGGGGGCGCTTCGGCGAGCCGACGGTGAAGCGAAAACGCGAGCGGAAGTGAAGCCTGAGTTCACCGCTACTGATGTTCAGCTCTCCAGCCAGTTCATCGGGCTGGATTTGGATGCTCACGCCTGGCGGCAGCGGCAGTCCTAAAAAGCGTCCCCGGCTTGCATCGAGAGGGGGGATCACCAGGCCTTCAGCGGCAAAAACCAGGGGCTGCAGGTTCTCCTGACCGCGGATCTGGGGCCTGCTCAGGCCGCCTCCACCGGTGGCGTCGTATCGGAAGGATGGATAGCGGCCAATGATCAGCTCGCAACCAGCCCCCGTTCTGAGCTGCCAGCGCTGCTCAGGTTCCACGGCGCAGTTGCTGTAGCTGTCCGCTGCCGTGCCACTCAGCCAGAGCCTCGTAACCCCCAATCAGCTCCCCATCGATCCAAATCAGCGGCAAATCTCCATCCGCCGAGACCGTTTCAAAGGGGATGTCCAGGCTGCGCAACATGCGCAGGGCGCGCTGGGACCAGGGGCAGTTCTCAGCGGCAGCAATGGCCACCCTGGGCTCAGCGCTCGCTCTGATGGCACTGTCAGGCGTTGCCTTGAGGAATCCCACCAGCAGGTCGGCCCCCTTGAGGATCAGGGAGCCATGTTCGAGATGGCCTCCCCAGACCTGGCATTGGCCGTCCGAGAAGCTCAAATGCAGATGTACCCCTTGGGGGGAAAGGGTTCCCTGCAGGGTGATGATCTCCAGCTCTCCTCTGAGTGTTGTGGGGCCGTCTTGGCCGGGGCAGGCAAAGGCAGCACTCTTGAGATTGCCCACCACACTCAAGACAAATCCGCTGGCTTGTTCCTGTCGAGCAAGATCTTCAAGCGCGCGGCGCACATCCGTGCCGGCGGGCAGATGAATGGGCAGAACCCGCATCAGGCTGAGGCCCGCAGTTGCTCCGTAGGAACCCACTGGGCCAAGCGTTGTTCGTGGCGGACCAGCTGATAGCGGTTGAAATCGTTGGGCTGGTGGCCGTAGCGCCGCTGCAATTCCCCCAACTCATGGCGCATCGAGTGCAGGACGGGGTTGTTCTCGTTCACCCGAGGCCATCAAACCTAAAGCCAATCTTAAGCCCCTTTTGGCCGGAATGGCCATGGCCTGGCTAGGGGTGGGGTAATTCCGGGATACGAGCGATGGATGACGCCTTTGCTGTCTTGGTGCATCCCCAAGCCGTTGTGGCTGCGTTGGGGCTGTGCTGCCTGGCTCTGGCTTTGAGCCTGGAGGCCGTAGTGGCCTTTCTGACTCTGAAGTCGGCTGTCTCCGTCCAGGCTGCCGCCGCTCAGCCAGAGCCGGTTGAGTCCTACGACTGGCTCTATGAGTGAGCCCTGCACCCTGATCACCGGGGCCTCCAGTGGCATTGGTTCGGCCCTGGCCCGAGCCCTCGCTCCTGAGGGCCGCTCGATGGTTCTGGTGGCCAGGCGCCGGGAGCGGCTCGAAGAGCTGGCCTCCGAGTTGCATGCCGCCTATGGCATCCAGGTGTGGGTCTTCGCCACTGATCTGGCGGCCTCTGGGGCTGTCGAGCAGTTGCTGCGTGACCTGGCCGCCAGGCACTGCTCGGTGCACACCTTGGTCAACAACGCGGGCTTCGGGTTGCGCGGTGGCTTTCAGCAAGCCTCCTGGGAGCAGATGCAGCGGATGTTGCAGCTGATGGTCGAGGTCCCGACGCAGTTGATCGCGGCTGTGCTGCCTGCCATGCGCACGGCCCAGGAGGGGCGCATCATCAATGTGGCGTCCTTGGCCGGCCTGATTCCTGGTCTGCCAGGCAGCTGTCTCTACAGCGCCTCGAAGGGATTTCTGATTCGCCTGTCTCAGTCTCTAGCTGCTGAGAACCGCCCATGGGGTATCCGGGTGATGGCCCTTTGCCCTGGCTATGTCCACACCGAGTTTCATGCGGTGTTGGGGGTCGAGGAGAGGATGCGCCGCCTGCCTGAACTGTTCTGGATGGAGGCGGATCAGGTGGCCGCCATTGCCATACGCGCTCTGGCCGGGTCACGGGTTGTGGTGGTGAATGGCTGGCTCAACCGCCTGATGGCCGCCCTGGCGACGTCCCTGCCGGAACCGATGGCGGTCTGGCTCAGCAGCGCGTTCTCCCAGCGTTTTCGCCGCTGACGAGGCGGCTTCGATCTCCCTATAACCAACCTGGTTCAACGGGGAGCGATGCAGCGTCCTGTTCTGCAGAAACTCGATCAGGCTCTCTTCGATCAGATTGCCGCTGAGGCCCGCTCCCGCCCGCGGTTGCGGTGCAATTTCAACTTGCATGACGAGCCGGACGCGGTTCAGCGTTTTCTGAACGTGCTCCAACCCGGTACCTATGTGCGGCCCCACCGCCACAGGCGGGAGCGCTGCGGTGAGGGTTTCGAATGCTTTGTGGTGCTTCAAGGCGCGATCGGTCTGCTGCTGTTCGATGAGCAAGGGGAGCTGCTGCAGCGCGAAACCTTGCGAGCCAGTGGACCGCTGCGGGGGATCGAGCTCGCCGAAGGTCAGGTCCACAGCCTGGTGGCGCTGGACATCGACTCGGTGATGTTTGAGCTCAAGCAGGGGCCCTACCAGCCGCTGAGCGATAAGGATTTTCTGGCCTGTTTTCCCCAGGAGGGCACCCCTGAGGCCGTTGCCATCGAGCGCCAGTGGCGGGACCTTTTTGAGCAGGGTGGCGGGAGCTGAGGCCATGGCTGATCGCGATGCCTTTCTGCGCTGGTGCTGCGCTAATCCCTATGCCGAGGAGGTCCGGGAGGCCTACCTGCACTGGTTGGTGCTCCATGCCCTGGAGCTTGAACCCAAGCCTGGGCAGGTCCGCCACGAGCAGCCCTGGCGAGATCAGCTCATCGCGCTGCGTGATCTCACGTTGGCGTTGAGTTCAGCGGCCTACATCCAGCACCCAGAGCAGCAACAGCCCCAGTCGATCAGCTTCAAGCTCTGGGCCTTTCAGGCTGACTACCAGGTGCTGGGACTCCTTGAGGGATCCACGCCTCAATCCCTTCAGGGCTTGGATCTGTTCGATGTGACGCAGTGGCGCTTCTGGGTTGTGCCAAGCCGTGACCTGCATCCGGATCGGCGCTCGATCGGTCTGAATCCCCTGCGGCGCTCCCATGGCGAGGGACTGGTCTACGGAGAGCTCCCGGCTCACCTAGAGCGCTTGTGGCAAGAAAAAACCCCGTCTTGCGACGGGGTCTGAGCGATCGACCTGGGTCTGTCCTTGTTTCGACCGAGGAATCGCTCGCTCCTCACACACCACAATCAAACCGCCGTTTTGCGATCTCGACCAGGGCCCAGGTGCGGCTTTTTAACTGGTTGTCAGAGTGGCCCTGGCGTTGCGGGGCAGAGAAGCGGTGGATCTGGGTGTTCGGATCATCCGTGATGACGGAGAACGCGACCAACTGGCTGGACGCTGCTTTGCCAGCTACGACGAGGCCTACGACGAATTGGAGCGTTACTACGCCGATTTGTGCTGCTCCGATGATCGGATTTTTTATCGAATCGTGCCGCTCTGTTCAGCCCAGTAGTGCTCCAGCGCTTCTTGCAGGGACGGCGCCAGGGGCCGGCGGCAGCCCAGCTTGGGGCTGAGCCATGCGCCCTGCCTCAGCCGTTCCGGATGAGCCAGGCTCAGGTCCGCTCCCTCCAGTAGCTGCAACTGATCGAGGGGGACGCTGAGATCAGCGCGAAAGACATGCCGGATTCGATCGCCCCGATGGGATCGGTACCAAGGCTTTGCCTCTTGCAGTGGGAGTCGAATCTCCTCCCAGAGTTCGCGCCGCAGGGCCTGCTCGGGTGTCTCGCCAGCTTCGAGATGCCCTCCAAAGAGGCCCCAGCACCCCGGCGCCACGATCCCTGGAATCTCATCGCGCAGTTGCAGCAGCCAGTGCTCGCCTTGCTGCAGGACTGCCAAGGCCACCTCAACAGGCATCGGACTCTTTGGTGCTGGGGCAATGATGAGGCGTCTTCGGTAGTGGACTGGCGATGAAGCGTTGGGGTCTGGGCCTGCTGAGCTGGATCGCGGCAGCCTCGCTGGCTGCACCGGCCCGGGCCCTTGAGCAGGTGGTGTTGGAGCTTCCCAACCTCAACAGCACCTTCACACTGTCCATTTCCGAGCTGCGCAACCCGGAGGCCTTGATGGCCGGCGACAGTGATTTAGCGGAGCTGGATCGTGCCGCTTCGGGAGCCATCGGGCGCTCCATTGCGGCCTTGACGCGCCATTCGGTTCCGGTCGCACTGACGAACCTCACCGAGGACTCCATCGGTTCGCCATTGTTGGAGCAAGCCCTCCTGGTGGTTTCCTCCTTGGGCCAGGTCGAGGGCCAGACGGTGGACCTCAGCGGTGAACGCTTTAAAGAGGCCCTGGCCGCCGCAGCGAAGCGCTCCGGTGGCGAGCAGCCCACCCTGCTCGATGTCCTGGAGGCCATTCCTGGTCAGCGCGTGCGCGTCAACCTCGCGGAGGCTGCAGCCATGCTCCGTCGCATGCTGGAGCAGCGGCGGCAAGCAGACCGTCTGTTTGCCTCGGCCCCACCGTCTGCTGCGCCTACGACGGAAGCCGACCTGGCGGGTTCGAGCTCTCGCACCCTTCAGCTACCGGTTGCCCACCGTCCGGAGCCCCTAGAGGTGGTTCTGGTGCAGCCGACCGGACCGTCGAATCAGCGGGTGGTGCTGATCTCTCACGGTCTTTGGGATACCCCTACGAACTTCCAGGCCTGGGGCCGTGCCTTGGCTTCCAAGGGCTACACCGTTGCACTGCCCCGCCATCCCGGCAGCGATAACCGCCAGCAGCGCATGGTCCTCAGCGGTAAGGCCGCCCCTCCCAAGCCTGCTGAGTTGGCGCTGCGGGTCCGTGATCTCAGTGCCATCACGGATGCCCTCGCGGCCCAGCGTTTCCCAGGGGTGGGTGCCGTCAAGACCGATCAGGTTGTAGTCATCGGCCACTCCTGGGGTGCCACCACTGCGCTGCAACAGGCCGGCTTGAAGCCCATGGCCGCGTCTCTGCGTCAGCGCTGCGACAGCACCACGGACCCCCAGCGCAATCTCAGCTGGACCCTGCAGTGCAGTTGGCTGGATGGGGTGGGCCAGGCAGACCTGAGTGATCCACGGGTTGTGGCCGCTGCTGCTGTCTCCCCGCCGATGTCTTTGCTCTTCTCTCTCAAGGAGGTGCAGTCCAACCCCGGTCGTCTCCTGGTGGTGAGCGGTACCCATGACTGGGTTGTGCCGCCAGACCCTGAGGCCCTTGCCCCGATGCGACAGGCTGCCGCTCTGGGGCATCAGGTGGTGCTGGCGAAAGGCGGTGATCACTTCAACCTTCGCCCCGGTAGCCATCCCCATGGCGGGGTGTTGGCTGCCCTGCTGGTGCGCTGGGTGGATGCGGTCTATGGGGCTGGATCAGCGGTTCGTCCGGCACCCGGTGCACCGGGCCTTCTGCGCCAGGGGGATTGGGGCCACGCCTCCATCCCCCTTCGGGATGTCTCCTCGCAACTCTGAGCTTCAGCCCAGAGTCAAGCAAGGGTCGCAGGTACGACCTGCCGCCAGCCACCCCGTTCCACGACCTCGAGTGGCGTTTCAAAGAAGCTGCTCAGGGGCTGACTCTTCAACAGCTCTGCGCAGGAGCCCTGGGCGCTGATCATCCCGTCCTTGAGGAACACCACGCGGCTGATCTCCGGGATGATGGCCTCAACCTGATGGGTCACCAACAACAAGGTGGTTCCCCTCTGGGCCAGGCTGCGCAGGGTCTCGAGCAGTTGATGCCTGGACTTGATGTCGAGTCCGTTGGTGGGCTCATCGAGGACGAGCAACTCGGGGCCGTGCACCATGGCGCGGGCCAAGAGAAGCCGTCGCCGTTGCCCATCGGAGCATTGGCCGAACGGGCGGTGGGCGAGGGAGGTCAAGCCACAGGCATCCAGGAGCTCGGCGGCTTGCTCCCGTTGCTCTGGTGTCGGTTGTTGAGGGCGGCCCAGTCCCATGGAGCCAAAGAGACCCGAGAGCACGACCTCCAATCCCGGAGTGTCGGGCCGGTGGTTGGCCTGCAGGTCTGCTGAGACCAGTCCCATCCGCTGGCGCAGATCCCACAAATTGACCCGGCTTTCACCAAAGATCCGCAGGGCTGATCCGGGTTTGACCACGGGGTAGAGCTCGCGGCTCAAGAGCTTGATCAGGGCGCTTTTCCCGGCTCCGTTGGCGCCAAGCACCACGGTGTGCTCGCCAAGGTTCAGGCAGAGGCTGAGGTTCTTGAAGACCGGTCTTGGCCCAAGCCAGCTCTCCACGGCCTCGAGCTCGAGATAGGGCTGACGTTCCACGGCACCGCTTTCGGGGACTGGCCCACGAGGCACCATGGCAGAGGCGCATCCGTGGATCTCCATGCTGACCCCGCTCAAGGATTGGTGGGATCAACCCCACCGCGATCTCCTCTCAGGGCTGGTGGTGGCCTTTGCCTTGATCCCCGAGGCCATTGCCTTTTCTGGCATCGCCGGAGTGGATCCGCAGGTCGGTTTGTTCGGTGCCTTCTGCATCGCGGTGACCGCCTCCATCGTTGGCGGACGGATCGCCATGATTTCCGCCGCAACGGGTTCAACGGCCCTGTTGATGACGTCCCTGGTGCAGCAGGGCAACGCCATGGCACCCGGTCAGGGATTACAGCTTCTTTTGGCTGCAGGTGTTCTCACGGGGGTCCTCCAGATCGCCTGGGCCTATCTGCGTCTGGCCCATCAGATGCGGTTTGTTCCCCAGTCCGTGCTGGCGGGCTTCGTCAATGCCTTGGCCCTCTTGATTTTTCTGGCCCAACTGCCGCAGCTCGGTCTCAATGCCTTCCATCCCGAGAAGGTCTTGGTTCGGCCCGATCAGCTCCCAGCCGTGTGGGGGTTGATGCTGCTCACGCTGGTGATCATCTACGGCCTACCGCGATTCACCAGAGCAATCCCATCGGCCCTGGTCGGCATTTTGGTGGCGACCTCCCTGTCCATGGGCCTGAAGCTGGACGTCCCCACCGTGGCCAGCCTTGGAACCCTTCCGACTGGATTGCCCAGTTTTGCGCTGCCGGATGTTCCCTTCAGCCTGGAGACCCTGGGTTTGATTCTGCCGACGGCCCTGGCCATCTCTTTGGTGGGCTTGATGGAGACATTCCTCACGCAAGATCTTCTGGACGATGCGACAGACAGCACATCCAGTAAGAACACCGAGGCGCGCGGTCAGGGCATCGCCAATATCGTCAGCAGCCTGTTTGGCGGCATGGCCGGTTGTGCTCTGGTGGGTCAGTCGGTGATGAACATCAACAACGGTGGTCGTACGCGACTCTCCAGCTTGAGCGCTGGTGTCGCCCTCTTGGCGATGATCTTGTTGGCTAAGGATTGGGTGCAGCAGATTCCCATGGCCACCCTGGTGGGGGTCATGTTCATGGTGGCTGCCAGCACGGGCAACTGGTCGTCGTTGCGTGAGATCCGTCGAGCACCGAAGAGCGATACCTCTGTCATGGTGCTCACCCTGGTCGTCACCTTGATCACGCACAACCTGGCCCTTGGTGTTCTCTCCGGTGTGGCCTTGGCGGCCATCCTCTTCAGCCGGAAGGTGGCAAAGGTGATTGAAGTAGAGCACCGGGATGCCCCCTTACCCAGTGGTGGTCGGGAGCGGTGTTACTTGGTCAACGGTCAGATCTTCTTTGTCAGCGTGATTTATTTCAAGGCTGGGTTTGATCTGCATGACCACCCAGAGCGGGTCGTGATTGATCTGAGTGCGGCCCATCTTTGGGATCAAAGTGGTGTGGCGGCCCTCGATCAGGTCATCCGCCGCTTCCGCGGCGCAGGCTCGGTTGTGGAGGTGGTCGGTTTAAACCCTGCCAGTGCAGATTTGTTTGAGCGGGTTGGCCTCTCAGGCGTCCACGCCTGAGCAAGAAAAAAGCCGGGTGTCCCGCCCGGCTTCGCTCCCCCATGCACCCCACTGGTGCTCGCAGCCACGCTATGGATGGTGCCTGGTCTGGCTGTCAGCCACCAGGAAAGATTTCGGTTTTCAGCCTCGGCGGCCCGGCTCTCCCCCTGCGGCTGTTGCGTTGACAGTCCTGCCTGGGCGCAGCATTGTTGCGCCAGCGGATTGCACGATGTCATGCACAGTCTTCCGTTTTTGGGCCATGCCCGGGTCAAGATCAGCTGCGACATGAGCCTGTCGCACCTGGCCCGTTTGGATGCCTTGAAAGAGCAGTGGGGTGTCGACTCCCGTGCGGAGGCACTGCATCGCCTGTTGGATGTCTGTTTCTCAGGAGACGTTGCTTTGGAGTGAGCTCCGGCTTGCGCTCCTTGGTTTGCCTCATGGGCAGCCACAACCCTTACTCCGATGCCCTGCTCCCTTGGAACATCAGCTAGGACGAGCCTTCTCCATCGAAATTGCCCGCCGCGAGATCGAAGCCATCACGGATCTTGATCAGGCAAAGTCCGCCGCTCTGCTGTTGCTGGAGCAAGTGCGCTTGATGCGTGAAATGGCAGATCTGCTGGTGCGCAACGACTGGTTGAGCTCCCAGGCGGCGTTTCTGGAACGCCCACACAGCGAGCGCGATGAGGATTGTGCTGCTTAATCTCTAGGCCCCTAGGGATTCAGCATGTCGTTGGTGGTTTTGAAGTTCAGTTCTGAGGACTGCGGCACCTGCCATCGGATGAGCCACTACGACGCCCGTGTCAGCGAGGAGCTGGGGTGTTCGTTTGTCAGTGTGATGCTGCAGGACACGGTTACCTATCGGCGCTACCGCAAGGTGCTGATGGCCCAATACCCCAATAAGGAAGGGATGGGTTGGCCGACCTACCTCCTGGTCACGGATCCGGAAGGTGAATTTGAGATCCATGGCGAACTGAAGGGGGGCATGCCCAAGGGCGATTTCCGGACACGGTTGAGCGCTCTGATGCCCAATCTTTGAGTTTTCTTCCGCTGGGGCCATTGCCCTGTGCTCAGCTCTTGGTTGGAGTGGCTCAGTGCTCTACGCACCGATGCCAACACCGAGATCTGCGCCGTGCTGGTTGCACCGCGGCTGCTCCGTCTCCCTGGTGGGACGTCCCAATCACCGGGATGCCTACCTGATCCGTCACCGCAGCGGTGTGGTGCTGGGGACAGCCGCCAACCTCGACGCTGC
>Ga0129336_10002834_pt1 | contig 10678 bp, 7 predicted proteins | sample CPB6_02_DNA_FD_96878 | JGI IMG/M metagenome (GOLD analysis project Ga0129336, IMG submission 96878) | Freshwater to marine salinity gradient microbial communities from Chesapeake Bay, USA - CPBay_Sum_0.6_0.2_DNA | ecosystem: Environmental > Aquatic > Marine > Coastal | place: USA: Chesapeake Bay...
AGGCGATCAAAGGCAACCATGCGGGCTGCTTCTGATCCTGCGCCTACGGGCTTCACAACGCGAAGACGGTCCACATCCAAAGCTAGGAATGCTTGGAGGTAGCGATCTTTAGCGCCGAATCCTTCTGCTCCGCGACGAAGCAGACGCTTGTGGAGTTCGACGACATACTTTCCTCCCGGCTCTTGGGCATCGTAGTCTTTCCGCTTCATTCTGCGAATCATCTCACGAACCAAGGATTCCCAAGGATCGAAGAAGAGATTCAAAGCCGACACGCTCATCTTAGCAATATTGCTAAGTTCAGCGCGCACTTGTGTAGCAGACTTCTCTACGGATGTATTGATAAGCGATTCCGTATTGTATGCAGATGTTCTTTCGCGGAACAACTGGGTAAACGCATTAACAATCGGCAGAGTGCCGTTAGATACATTGGGAACTATAGTATCCTTAATGACATCAATTCCAGGAGAAAGCAAATTATAGACTCCATTCGGGATGAACTGCATTTCCTGCAAAGCAGTCTCGTCTTTAGGTTGGAATGTAGGCGCACTACCGAAGGATGCAATCTCCAGCAATGAGCAATACGCACGGTTTAACGCGCCGTTGATAGCGAAGACATCGTAGCCTTGGCCGCGAACTCCGTGATAGTAACCATTAGTTCCAACTCCGTAGGTGAATACGGTGTAGGCTTGGTAGGCATTTTCAAACCTGCCAACCTTTTTAAACAAGAAGTCTTGAACTCCGTTGTCGTCGTTGATCATGTAGTGCGATACACGATTGTCGAACTCCGTTACCCACAGGTGGACAACGCGAATGGACTGCTGGTTAGCAGCCTGAGTCGTGAAGAACAAATCGTTGTTGCGAAGCTCCATCTCCAGTTTCTCCCAGTCATACTGGCGGAAGTTGTAATAATTGTTGTTATTATTGACAGAGGAGATGATTGCTTTGCGGCAAGCCTCGATGTTGAATCCGTTGATCCTTGCTGTCTCCTCGTCCTTAATCAACTGATAAAGCTGTGTAGGGCTGTAGAAGCGCAAGCAGGCGGCTACATCAATGTTGTCCTGACCGATCTCCGTCTTGCGGGGTATCTTAAAGTCGGACATATCCGTAGCCTTCCAACGCCAATCCCACTCGTCGTTGAACAAAGCAATACCAACACCATGCTTGATGAAGCTGTTGCAGAGCTTGAGATAGGTTGGGAAGAAGTTGCGCCAAGAACGGATAGCTGCCGTTACCTCCTGAGCTACGACTTGCTCTAGCTCGTCTCGCTCCGCTTGAGTTCCGTAAAGTGTAGGACAGCGGAAAAATGTCTGCGGTGCATTGATAACATCTACATAACCAGCAAGCGCAGTATCCAATACTTGCTTTGCAAAGCCCCACGATACATTAACCCGATAAGCCTGCCCCGCATTGATGAGGGCGCGTTCGTCGTAAGGTCTTTCGTTATCGTATGCAGCATCAATCTTGCTGCGGTCAAATGCCGAAACGGCATCCGCTCGTCGTAGAGTCTCCCAAATCTCATAGGCTGATTTAGCGTCTTTAATACGGGATACCGGAGGCTTCCCGCTTTCTGAAAGTGTTTCTAATCTATCGCTCATTTATTTTCTTCCTGTGGGGTTTTCTTTTGGAAGAACTTTAAGTTGGCGAGTCGCTTCTGATAAATCTTTAGTTTTCTATCAATCTCAGATTCGGTTGTTTCAACCTTATCTTCAATCTCATCGGCGATCTCTGTAGCTTCCTCAACTGTCAAGTTCGTTGCAATCTTCATATCCTCATTGCTGTTATTGTTCAACAACAACTTAACAAGCGAGTCATCTTTACATCCATGAACGAGAACTGCGTCCTCGTTTACGGCTTTGTTCCAATGAACATCCCAAGCTAAATTGGCTACCGAATCACATACTATTTGTCCGCTAGAATAGCGATAATTTTTTGTTCTCCAGTTGTTTTGAATCAGCGGAGAATCCTTTAACTCCTTAACGACATACCATTGGATTACATGCGTCCAGTGACGAGTCGTCATAGACAGGGAGTTCAATACAGGTGCATCGCATATTTCTGTGGAATACACTCCAACCTGCGCCATCTTGTGACCCGCTACTGACTCAGGAACTAGCTCGCCATTCCTGCCTTCATAGACTCGTTCCTTGGCTCCCATGTAAATCATCGGATCGCGCTTCTCCTTAACGGCCCTAGTTGTATCCGAGTAATACTCGAAAGAGATTAGATCAAGCCAGCCTTCTTTGACAGGAACAGTGTCCAACTCAAACCACATGAAGGCATCCAGTTCTTTGTCCTTGCGGAGATGAGCGCAAGCCTGCTGGAAGTAGAAGTTGCAGGACATCGGCCAACCCAGCATCGTATCTGCAATGATGTTAGTTTCCGAGGAATCGAACAGATGTTTGATCTGCTTCTCGAAATCTAGGATGACTTCTTCGTTTTCCTTTGAGCCGATAATCAAGAGATCATGCTCTGTTCCCATTGGGAATTTATCTAGGCATTTGACAAAGGTTGGGATCAAATGACGGTCATGCTTGGATACAGGTATAACTAGCTTCATAGAATTAAAAAATCATCTCAAATTCAGCAGTGAACTTGATAGGTGAGGATGGCGGCTGATCGCCGAACTCTAGGCAACTTACCTTCCTCCACACCCGCCGAGGCATAAAGAAAGCAAACTGGTAAATACCGCGAGAAATAACGAGAGCTTTAAGACCCGCTCTTTCCACCCGATACGGAGTTCCGTCAAGTGACCTCTGCAAAGCCAAAGCAAGAGGAGACTTTGTAGGGTGGTTGCTTGTTCCATTGACATAATCTTCGGGTCTAACAGTTATATCGAATACAACAGTCGGACGATGCTCGTCAATATAAAGTTCTGCGTTTGTTTTCTTGAAAAGAAAATCACCGAGTATGTTCATGTCTGTAGGCTAGGATAGTATAACATGACTTATTTGCAAGAAATAATTGAAAGAGTTTTATATTTTTGTAAAATAAACAGGAATGACTTCAGCACCAATTTACGGTGATCCAATCGAGGGTTATCTTCATTTATACGGGTTCAACTGGAAAAAAGGCACACATCAAATAGCTGTCGAGCTTGCGATGTTTCGTGAAAAGATTAAGGGCCGCATTCCAAAGGATACCGGAGGATACGATATATTCCATCACTTCAAGCGGATTGCTATTGCTCTTTGGCCTGAGAAGGATAGCAAGGCGGCAGTTAATTTCATCTGGCATCCTTGGGCAGAACGAATGATCCGAGCAGCCTGCGATCACGAATACCTAGCTATCGCTGGCTCCGGTGGCTGCGGTAAGTCGGAGGCTTACGCAATCTGGGCTATCGTGAATTACCTAGCCGATCCTGAGAATACAACGGTCCTTGCTACCTCCACAACGATCAAAGCATCTAAACAGCGTATCTGGGGTAAGATCACGAAATACTGGGGAGTCTGCGAGCAGCTAGGACTGCCCGGCAAGCTGGTGGATTCTGAGAATAAGATCAGCTTTGTAGCGAAAGACGGCAAGCGATCTGACCTATCTGGTATCGTTCTCATCCCCGGTGAAAAGAAGAAGGAGCGTGACGCTACAGGTAAGATGCAGGGTATCCACAACAAGAATGTTATCTTCGTTGCTGACGAGCTTTCAGAGCTGTCTGAGGCTATCACCGAGGTTGCGTTCTTCAACTTGTCCAAAGGTTGCGAGCGATTCCAGTTCATCGGCATCTCTAACCCTGCCTCGTATGTGGACGCATTCGGGAAGTTCGCTAAACCTAAAGACGGGTGGGAGACAATCACCGTTGACGATGACGAGTGGCAGACTGTTCGTGGAGTCTGCTTACACTTCGACGGGTTGAAGAACCCAAACATGATTGCCAAGAAGAAGATTTATTCTTGGATGGAAGGTCCGGCAGACTTTGAGAAGATTCCAGAGGAGGCTAGGAATACAGCATCATTCTGGCGGATGTATCGCGGCTTCTGGTGTCCAGCAGGCATCACCGATCAGATTTATTCAGAGATAGAGATATTAAATTCCAAGGCGACTGATAAGGCTATCTGGCTGGATAACGATAAGGTTAAGGTTGCGTTCCTCGATCCGTCATTCACGAATGGCGGTGATAGAACTGTTCTCTATTTCGGGACTGTTGGCAAACTAGCGGAACCACATGGATACAAGGGGCTGGAGTATGACGAGTATCTGATCTTCCAAGAAGATGTCACCGACCAATCCATGACGAGATCGCAGCAGGTTGTGCAATGGTTCCGTAATGAATGTATGGCTAGGGGAGTTCAGCCTAGAAACGCAGGCTACGATAAGTCTGGTGCTGGTGGCCCGCTAGGTGATTTCATATCGGTAGCTTGGTCGAAGGATGTGTATGGCTTGCAGTTCGGTGGCAGAGCATCTGAGAAGCCAGTATCAGCCTACGATCCCACTCCGTCTCACGATAGGTATGTCAACTCCGTCTCCGAGATTTGGTATTCCGCGAAGGAGTATATGCGGACTGGTCAGATCAAAGGTATCGGCGACGATCTGATGCGAGAGATGTGTATGCGGAAACTCGATCCTAACGGAGAAAAGAATCTTGCCTTACGCATCAAGGTTCTACCTAAGTCTGAGATGAAGCAGCGGTTCGGTATCTCTCCTGACATTGCTGACGCAGGGATGGGGCTTTTAGCTCTTGCAAGGGAGCGTCTGAACCTAGATAGCACAACTGCGACAAAGGCTCTTAATCCTAATAACAAGTCGGAGAACAAGGGATGGAAGCAATGCTTCAGTAAGTTTAAGGCGGTTTACCGTTAAACAATAAGTCCTTGAAACTTGTCTCTGTGGAATATCACGGAATTACTTCGTATCATCCTTCTGTCTCTAGGGAACATGTGAGGCTGGCATCCTCTTGAATAATCTCCGTATGAATGCTGGATTAGTGAGGTGAATGATACCAGTGGTTTGATGTGATTGATAATCCATCCATCCCATCCGATCTTTTCGATGCCAATAGGAATCAGCTTGCGAGCTATTCCACCATACACGCCGATGCCTCCGATAAGATCGTGTGGAGGATTGGAGTCGCTGGACAGCATGATTGGTTTCTTTAGCTTGATGTATTCAGCCTCCAACTCCCGCATCCAGTCTTTCTTTATCGGAATGCTGTCAGGCTCCAACCAAACGAAAGGCTTATCCTTCATAACCCCGAAAGCCTGATGCAGTGCGTGATTATTTCGTTCTGGGTATGACTTAACTTTGTCGCAAGCGTCAATGACTAGCACTCTCGTTCCATCTAATCTCTTGCAGTGCTTAACAAGTTTATCGACTTCCTTTGCTTGCCGTTTAGCGCGAACTATTACAGCTTGCATAGAACTAACTCGATAAATGCCTCAACTCCATTTGCTTCTACAAATGTCTGGTCGGTGTCTTTGCTTAGTGTGTAGTTGTAATTATTGTCAATCAGCATGGCCCTCTTCGCGTATGCGTATGGCTTGATGTGTTCCAAGAACTTTGGGATATAGACATGATGCTTTGCTGGGCTTGACTCATGCGTGAAGCTCCATGTGCTTTTGTGGTCTAGATTGTAGCGTGAGGGCCATACTCTGCCTTCGTAGAGAACCCAGTCTGGAATGGATACAACTGCGTGTCCACCACTCCTAACGATCTTCAGCCACTCTACGATAGCCTCAAACGGATTGTGCATGTGTTCCAAGCACTGCGAGGCGTGGAGGTAGTCGAACTTGTTGGAGAAGTATTTCGAGATAACATTCGCGTCTCCATGCTCAAGATCAAATGCCCTGCAACTATCATACCAAATCTTGTCAGGACCGCAGCCTACATCAATCCCGCTGCCTGTGAATATCTCGCTCCAGTTGAAGATGCCTAGCTCGTCTTCAATCAGTCTTCGGCGCATTGCCTTGCTGGCTTCGTTCATCCTATTAGGTCTTTTACTCGTTGAATGTCGTGAGACAGTCGTTCAGATATATTGTTTCCGGTGATGCTTGGCAGCGTCTCTTTTACGATCATATCCTCGATCTCCAACTTTGTTCCCGTAACGCCTTTGCTTTGTGCCTCGATGACTAGCGCATCCAGTGCATAGCTCTTAATCGTCTTGCCGTTGACTGTTAGCCTCCAGTTGCCAGCAGGTGTTTGAGCCTTGTTAATGTTTGTAACCAATAGGCCGCTTTGCAGTTTTATACTAGTTCCTGCAACATTCGTATTGATCGTGCCATCGTAGCAGAATGTAGCGTTGTCTCGTTTATAGATACAATCCGGTTGCCACAAGCAGACTTCTTGAATCGTTCTGTGCTTTAGTCCCTCCGCAACGCAGTTCGATGAGCTTTGATTTCCGATGAAGCAGTCCGAGCTATTGATGGCAATAGCAAGCTCTAGGTAGTCTTTGATGATGAGCCTTTCGACTCTGCCGAATCTCTTGCAGAACAACTCGTATTCGTGATCGTGTCCTACGAATAGCATCCTGCCTCCGATTAACTTCACAAGTTCTGTCCAAGGGAATATCGGGTTAGCGTATCTCTGTGTCTTGTTAACAATAATCCTACCTTTAAACTTGTTGTCTTTTGGAACGGATAGCCAAGGCTTGGAGAAATCTGTAGGTTGTTTAACCCATCTAGCGTGAAGCTCTGCAAGCTGAACACCCCAAGGTAATCCTTGACTCCTAAATTCAACGAACGACTTGTCTATTCTCAGCAGATTCTTTTCGCTACACTTGTTGATATATGGTTGCAGTTCTATCAGGGGCTTGAGCATCCTGACTGCATTTGGATTGTTTTGAATGTAGTAGTTGCCGCCTCCAGCAGCTTGAACCACCGATAGGCTTAGTATGATGTCGCCAAAGTCTCGTTCATGTAGAAAATTCATTTCTCAACTCTCTTCCAGCAGTATTTGATTTCGTCAAAGTCGTTCTTCAGTTCCTCACTCAATCCTTCTCGCTGCACATCAACCGGGACATGCACCGCAGCTTTGAGTGAACAGCTACAGATTAGACAGGCTCCAAGGCTGCTGTCGTATTGCGTCTTTCTTTTGCCGAGGATGCCGTGTATCAGCGTCAAGACCGCTCCCATGCAAGCGCCGCAGGAGAACTGTAGAGTCGTGTTAAACGGGCAATTAGCGCAAATGCCAGCCCTTCTCTCTGCCTCCTCTTGAGGAACGAATGCGTCTTTGCCTGATAGCGTTGATTGCGCCCAAGCTCTAAGCATGTTTAGGAAGGATAATACAGCAGTTAAAGAGAGCCGCCTTCTCTTCAGGCTATTGGCTACCGCTGGTCTGCACTTTCTGCCCCAATGCTGATTCTGCTTGCACATCTCTGACAGAAACTCTTCCTGCCAATTAGGAGAAAGCAATATCCCGTTAGCATTGCAGTGTGATTTGTATGCGTTACTGATAGCGCGGAAGTCGTAGTGCTTAAACTCAACTCCGGTCTTTGGAACTTTAATCTTCCACCCGCCGGGAGGAGAGTCTGACATATCTATAAACTCGTATTCGATCATTGTCTCATGCGCTTGACCGCAAGGACCGCTGAATCTGACGCACCTTTGATCTTAATGCCGTCGATAGAATATCCTCTTGCGTATTTTTCAAGCTCATCATCGTAGTCTGCTGGCTTCATGTTTGCAAGCCTTGTTCTATTCTTGAACATCTTGTCTGACATAACTCTCCCGTATTCACGGACATAGGTTTCAAACTCTTTGTCTGTGAGAATATCGCCGAACCTTTTTTGAGCATTTGAACGAGTCGGGATAGTTGGTCCACCTCCCTGCTTTAGGATTAGTTCGTTCAGCGCATTTTCTGGTGTATTCTTTGGGAACGAGAATACAACTGGAACGCCTAACTTGAATAGCTTATCGCCCCAGTCATCAGCGCGGATTGGTTGGCCTAACGCATTCAATGCTTTTGTTCCAAGCCAAGGTCCAACAACTGGAGTGTTAGCGTAGATCGCGCCTTCGATAGATGAGCGATCAACTGGATCGTTGATGAAGTCTGTAATGTTTCTTGCAAGAGATGTTCCTAAAACTGGGATGAATGTCTTGCCAAAGTATCCAGCTTGACTAGCCAACTCTTCCGTTACCCTTCCTTGCTTTGATGCGTCAAACAATGGCTTAGTAAATGCAGCATACGGACCTCTCTGTGCGAGAGCAAAGAATGACGATCCGAGAACTTCAACAGCAGAAACCAAATCCTCCGGTTCTTTCTTTGTGAGATTCTGCTTTTTCTTAATCGCAAGATCGTCCAATGCACCAGCGAGCATGATTGGGAAGAACAATGCTTCACCACCACGACCAATGTTGATTGGAATAATGGTTCCATTTACAACAATGTGGATGCTGTATGGCTTCCACTTCTTCATCCAAGAATCGTAGTATTGTTTGTCTGTAACTGCGTTCGGACCATTGCCTGTAATCACGATCTTGAACTTCTTGTCTTCATCATCCTCTGTAGAGTCTGAGCGCAAGGCTACAAGTCCAAGCATAACTATTGATCCAGCGATTGTTTCCGTGAGTCTTTGGCGATACTGGAGTCCAGTTCCTAGTGACATCGCATAAGGAGACTTCCATCCTTGGCTTTTAGCGAAAGCATCAACAGCAAATCTGTAAGCACCAACTGGAGAGAACCAAGCAACATTTGAGAATACTCGTGCAGGAATAAGCGCAAATCCATAGACCATCTTTGAAAAGACTTGCATCGCCGGACCTGACTGCATTGACTTTTCAGCAATCATTTCCAAGAAGCGAATTGGCAAATATGTGAGAGTTCCGGTGTCCGAGACAGCCTTATCTGATTCCTCGATTCCCTTAATTGTTATCTTTCTATTTCTTCCAACGCTCTGAAGCGCATCATTGATCGCGGAATTAAGAACCTCGTCTGGAGATATGTCATACCTTGAAAGAGAGTAAATCAATTCAGACTTAGCCGCCAAATCAGCAAGAACAATAGCCCTATCCCTTGGCATACCTTCAGATACGCTCTGTGCTATTGATTGATTTCTGATTGCCAATATAGATTGTCCGAATGCTCGGATTTGATCTTTAGGAATTTTCTTCTGAGCAGAGAGAGCCTCCATCGCATAGCGTGTAAGGTTTTGATTCTCGATCATGGAGATAGCTCCTTGGTCGAGTGCAGATAGAACCTTCTTTGTGATGTGCGCCATGCCGACTGCCATATTCGTAAAGCCTTCAGCATATTTCCCTTCAGCCCATTGCTTCTTGCCTCTATTGAAAATCTCCTTCAACGCATCTCCACCTTGAAGATATTCAACTACATCGTTTGGATAAACCTCTGTTCGGAATGAATAAGATACATTGCCATACCAAGACCTCATGCTGTCTAATAATGACTCAAACGCAATTGGGATTCTTTTCGGATCAGTAAAGGCGTATCTGGCTATATCTGTTAATATATTTCTAATCGAGAATCCGGCAGGAGAAGCCATGTTCACGGAGAATGTTGGAATGCCAAGCAATGCTTGACCAACATAGTAATCAGCTATGGCTTCCTTGAACTTAGCTGGCAATTTTGCCGCAGTAATAATCTTATTCAGTTCAGCCAACGCTTCCTTCTTGGTTACATCATCCTGCTTCGGATCGTTAAGAATCGTGTCGATTTCTACAATGCGTTGATACTGCTCTTTCGTAAATCCAGTCCACCCGTTCTGCGCGGCGATGATGCTCTCTGTAGTCTGATCTGGGTCGAGAACTCCGGTCCTAATAGCATCTTGGACTTTCCTTAAAGCATCCTTGGCGAGCTTGCTATTTCTGGAAGCATAGTCTTTCCACGGAGCAGCTTTAGCCAAAGTTGCCTCAAACGCCTTCTGCTTCGCGGCTGCTAGTCTTTCAGAGATGACGCTATCGTATAGCTTCGCTGCTGTCTCTGCTGCTTTAGTGGACAATCCTGCTTCGCGCAGGTATTCCATAATAACTTCCTGCTTCCATTCTGGAGACTGCTGCTTCTCTAGCGGAGTGTTCTTAATTCGGTCGATGATGACTGCAAGTGAGCCTTCTTCTACCGCCTTGCGTAGTTCTTTAAGCTCGCGGTTGATAGCCTTCTGCTCATGCTGTTTCCAAGTAAGATCAGCGATTGTCTGCGCTTGCTCTGCGGTAACGCCAACTTGAATCAATCTACCTACAAGCATATTGTTCCAAGGTTCGCGTCTTCCCATATCAGGATTTTGGCGAAGGTCTTGTTTAACAATAGTTCTAATATCGCTTTCGCGTCTTTGTGTTAGCGGAGGAAGTTCGCCTAGCGATCTTTGCAACGATTCAATAACTGATTCAGTTTGGCTTTCGATGCTTCTAGGACGAGTAGCTTTCTTTTCTAAATTCTTTATCTTTCCACTCTTATCTATCGCTTGGCTGATCTTTGCGTCAACCTTGTCTATTAGATTGGTTTTTGTTCTTCCCTCAACCTCTTTAATATCGGCAGCTACTTGGTTTGCATCTCCAAGTTCGATGTTATCAGCGTCAGTTAATGCTTGTTGCGCGATTGCGATTTGATCTTTGTTCGGGTTGTTTGTTCCGAATATCATAGAAGCAAGTCTTTCAACATTGCTTTCAAATTCAGTATCGAATGCAGCAAATCCAGCAGATTGATCCTTGAGCCTACCTTTTACAGCATTAAGGTCTTGACCTGCTTTTCTTATTCCTTGTAAATATTCTCCAGTTGGCATCCTATTACCGTTGCGGAT
>Ga0129336_10002836_pt1 | contig 10673 bp, 7 predicted proteins | sample CPB6_02_DNA_FD_96878 | JGI IMG/M metagenome (GOLD analysis project Ga0129336, IMG submission 96878) | Freshwater to marine salinity gradient microbial communities from Chesapeake Bay, USA - CPBay_Sum_0.6_0.2_DNA | ecosystem: Environmental > Aquatic > Marine > Coastal | place: USA: Chesapeake Bay...
CAGCTATTGCGGCTTCGGCCGCTTCGGTTGAATGTACCAGGGTTGTTACTTCTAACGCGAGGCGCTTTTGTGCTGCACGCAGATGTGGCTCCGCAGCAAGTTGCCTTTCAAGTTCATCTATTTCGTTTTTCGAAAGGAAAGTAAAAACTTTTAGCAAGTTGATTACGTTCGCATCTTCGACATTTAACCAGAATTGGTAAAAGGCGTATGGTGATGTTAACTCCCCATCAAGCCAAACTGCATTTCCTTCTGATTTACCAAACTTTTTTCCTTCAGAGTCCGTAATCAAAGGTGTCGCGAGAATGTGAGCGCTCTTAGCTTCAACTTTGTGAATCAAATCTGTTCCACTAGTTAGATTGCCCCACTGATCGCTACCACCAACTTGCATCACGCAGTTGTGTCTTCTGTATAGTTCGAGGAAATCCATTCCCTGCAAAATCTGGTAAGAGAACTCAGTAAAAGAAATACCAGCATCAGAGTTTAATCGTGCCGAAACAGCATCTTTGCTGAGCATCTTTCCAACTCGGTAGTGTTTTCCAATATTGCGCAAAAAGTCAATCGAGCTAAGCGACTCGGTCCAGTCTAAATTGTTTGCCATGCTCGCTGCATTTTTACCTTCAAAAGATAAAAATGCTCTCGCCTGCCCTTCAAGTTTTTCCACCCAAGCTGCAACAGTTTCTTTCGTGTTCAAAGTTCGCTCAGCTGTTGGCTTAGGGTCGCCAATCAATCCAGTTGCCCCACCGATGAGTGCAATAGGTTTATGGCCGGCAAGTTGCAGTCGACGCATGACCAAAAGTTGAACCAAATTACCTAGATGCAAACTTGGTGCAGTTGGATCGAAACCACAGTAATAAACTATCGAATCACTATTCAGGGCTTTTTTTAGTTCCGCTTCATCCGTAGACAGAGCAATAAGACCGCGCCAGTTTAGCTCCTCCCAAATACCAGGGAAGCTTTGGTCGTTAGTTTGACCATCAAGCACTTTTTGTGAAGCCATGATAAAAACCTATCTACTTCCAGCTGGGACTAGTCGGCGCAACGCACTTATCTGATCCAAGACTCTGGAAACACTTGTGCCACCAGCACCTGAGCGAGATTTGATTGAGCCTGAAACGGATAGTACTTCTCTAACATCAGGTGTCAGCAGCGGATGGATACTCACCAATTCGGCATCACTAACTTCATCTAGCTCCAGGCCACTTTTCTCGGCGAAAGCAACTAGTTTTCCGGTGATTTCATGCGCTTCACGGAATGGCACTTTTTGCTTGACTAACCACTCTGCCACATCGGTAGCCAGCGAATAGCCCGCGGAGGCTAACTGCTCGAGCCGTTCAGTATTGAATTCGAGAGTTGCTACCATGCCGGTAAAGGCTGGCAAGACAAGTTTAAGATTGTCAACAATATCAAAAACCGGCTCTTTATCTTCTTGAAGATCCCGATTATAGGCAAGCGGCAATGCTTTGAGGGTAGCCAACAATCCAGTCAAGTTACCGATAATTCTTCCAGCTTTTGCCCTGGTCAACTCAGCAACATCAGGGTTCTTTTTCTGCGGCATGATCGACGAACCAGTTGAGTAGGCGTCGGCTAGTTTTACATAACCAAATTCAGCGCTAGCCCAGATGATTATTTCTTCGGCAAATCTAGAGAGATTTATCGAGATTAAGGTTCCGACAAAAGCAAACTCAGCAACCACATCACGACTTGAGGTGGCATCAATGGAATTAGCCATCGGTGCGGTTAACCCCAGCGCTTCCGAAACTACATTTGGATCTAGTGCAAGCGAAGTTCCAGCCAAAGCTCCTGCTCCGTATGGTGAGAAGGAAGCTCTCGCACTCCACTCCTGCAACCTTTCTAGATCTCTAACCAACGGCCAAGCGTGGGCTAGTAGATGATGGGACAACAAGATGGGTTGAGCATGTTGGAAATGGGTTCGACCCGGCATCGGCTCACTCAAATGTTCCTGTGCCAAAGTGGTCAGTACATCCACCAAATCCAGAACGAGCTCACGAATAGCAGCACTTTCATCCAATAGATAGGTGCGAATCAAGGTTGCAATTTGATCATTCCTAGAACGCCCTGCTCTTACCTTGCCACCGAGATCTGGCCCAACCATTTCGATCAGACCGCGTTCTAAAGCTGAGTGAACGTCTTCGTCGGTCGGCTTTGGTGTAAACATCCCGTTGCTAACTCTTTTGTCCAGCTCGACCAATGATTTAACTAGCCTGCTAACTTCTGCTTCCGTTAGAAATCCAGCAGCTCGTAGGGCGAGAATGTGAGCCTTGGTCCCAGCGATGTCGTATTTTGCTAATCGCCAATCAAAATCAGTAGAGCGACTTAAATTAGCGACATCATCGCTGGTCTTAGCCGAGAATCGACTACCCCAAAGGTTAGAGTTTTCGCTCATTGGTTACCTTTTCCCGCGTTTACTCTCGCGCTTAGCGGCAATCTTTGAAGGTAAAGACCAAAGCTCAATAAATCCTTTAGCCATTGATTGGTCAAATGTGTCGCCGGTGTCATAGGTTGCCAGGTCAAAGTCGTATAGTGATTCTTCTGACTTTCTTCCAGTAACCACGGCGCGACCGCCCTGAAGCATCAGCCTTATCTCTCCAGTGACGTGCTCTTGAGTGTGATCGATGAAAACATCAAGTGATCGCTTTAGGCCTGAAAACCAAAGTCCTTCATAAACCAGGTCAGCCCAACGAGCTTCCACCGATCTCTTGTAACGGTTAACATCACGCTCTAAAGTTAGGTTTTCTAATTCTTCGTGCGCCGCGATAAGAGCAATGCCGGCAGGAGACTCATAAACTTCACGACTCTTGATACCAACCAGACGATCTTCAACTATGTCAATGCGGCCAACGCCGTGAGAACCAGCAATATTGTTCATCTTTTGGATTAGCTCAATCGCCGAATAACGCACACCATCGATGCTCACCGGGATGCCTTTTTCGAATGCAATAGTTACCTCGGTAGCAGGCTTGTTTATGGCCGGATCTTCGGTGTAGGTGTAAAGATCTTCAATTGGAGCATTCCAGGGATCCTCGAGAAAACCGGTCTCCACTGCCCTACCCCAAACATTTTGGTCAACCGAATACGGAGATTTCTTGGACTGAGCAATCGGTAAATTATTCTTTTCGGCAAACTCGATAGCTTTATCACGCGTTAGCGCAAGGTCTCTGATTGGAGCAATCGATTTGAGCTCTGGCGCAATCGCGGCAACCGCGGCCTCGAATCGAACTTGGTCATTGCCCTTACCAGTGCAGCCGTGCGCGACACTATCTGCACCGATAGTTCTTGCAACACTTGCCAGATGCTTACCGATCAAGGGCCGTGATAAAGCGGAAACCAACGGGTAGCGTTTTTGGTAGAGCGCATTAGCCTTCAGCGCAGGCATTAGGTAGTCGTCAGCAAATTCCGACTTGGCATCAATGACAATCGCTTCAACCGCACCACAGTCAAGGGCACGTTGACGGATGACATTCATGTCTTCGCCGCCTTGACCAACATCAACGGCAAGGGCAACGACTTCTTTACCAGTTGCCTCTTTCAGCCAGCCGATGCCCACTGAGGTATCTAGACCACCAGAATAGGCAAGCACTACGCGTTCAGACATTCATTGCTCCTTTAGAGATCCCGATTTGGCCTTCGCTTGACCGAGATACCTATGATTTTAGTTGTCGCTTTCAGCCAGAAAGACCATCAGAGCCTTCTGGGCATGAAGCCTGTTTTCAGCCTGATCCCAGATGACAGATTGCTTACCATCCAGCACATCGGCTGAAATCTCATAACCTCGGTATGCCGGAAGGCAATGCAACACAATGGCATCTGGTTTTGCCATAGCCAGCAACTCGGAGTCGAGAGTAAAGCCAGCGAAATCCTGAAGCCGCTTCTGCTTCTCCGCTTCCATGCCCATTGAAATCCAAGTATCGGTAGCCAAGACATCTGCATCAGATACAGCTTCCTGCGGCGAATTACTAATTGTCACTGAGCCGCCTGAGCTAAGCGCTAGTTCCTTGCCCCGGGCAAGCACCTGCTGGTCAGGCTCGTAGGAGTTTGGCGTCGCGATTGAAACGTGAAGACCGGCAAGGGCTCCAGCGATTATGTAGGAGTTGGCCATGTTGTTGCCATCGCCAACGTAGCCAAGTTTCAGGCCCTTAAGTGTTCCTTTTTTCTCGCGAACCGTCATGAGATCGGCTAGTAACTGGCATGGGTGATACGTATCACTTAGTGCATTGACTACCGGCACGGCTGAATTATTCGCCATCTCTTCTAAACCAGATTGCGCATAGGTACGCCAAATAATCTGGGCTACCTGGCGGTCCAAAACTCTTGCAGTGTCAGCAACTGATTCTTTGGCTCCTAGCTGTGAACTTTGCGAGTCAATTATTAGTGGTGCGCCCCCTAGATCGCTAATTCCAACCGCAAAAGAAACCCTGGTGCGAGTGGAAGTTTTATCGAAGATAACTGCAACTGTTTTAGGCCCGGTAAATGGGCGCTTAGAATATGGAAACTTCTTTAGTTCCAGGGCCAGATCAATAATCGCTAATTGCTCGGTAGCCGTTAGATCATCATCTTTCAAAAAGTGTCTTGCCATTATTTACCCTTCTACCTTTGTCCCGAAACCTTCTGGCTCTTTATCTAGTTTCAAAAGAGCATGCGAAAGGCTTCCGTTGACAATTCTGACAACTTTAACTCCTGCACCAATGGCCGAAAGTGCGGCTTCAACTTTTGGAATCATCCCCTGGTCAAGATTCGGGGCTAGCTCAGCTAATTCCGAAAACGTTATGTTTTTAATTAGGGAATTCTTGTCTGGAAAATTTGCGTAAATGCCATCGACATCGGTCAACATCACAAGCTCCTCGGCTCGAAGAGCAATCGCTACCGAAGCCGCAGCCAAATCGGCATTCACGTTGACTAGATTTCCTGATTCATCAGCAGCAATGCTTGAAATTACCGGCACCACATCTTGGGCTAGTAGCTCACTGAGGTATCCATCTCTAACGGCAAACACTTCGCCCACCCATCCAAGATCTGGCCTGGTGACTTCTGCCAAGAACAAGTCCTCGGTAAGTCCGTTTAGTGCAATCGCCTTACTTCCCGCTTGACTAATCAAACTAACCAGTGGCCTAGTGATCTCTTCCAACAAAACATCTCTAATAACTGGGAGTGCATTCGCCGGGGTAACTCTCAAGCCATCAACGAATTCAGTAGCAATCCCGTTGCTTGCCAAGGCACTTGAGATCTGCGGACCTCCACCATGAACTACAATCACGTCGACGCCAGTATTTCGCATAAGAGTAACATCTTCAGCGAATTGCTGCAGCAGTGTGGAATCGACCATCGCGTTGCCGCCAAATTTCAAGACAACACATTTTTTACTCATAGATCTAATCCAACTCACTTAGAGCCCCAGATCTTCTGCAAAGCCAAGGGCCAGATTCATCGATTGGATGGCGGCACCTGCCGTGCCTTTGACTAAATTGTCCAAAGCGGAAACCACAGTGATGCGGGCGCTTGACTGGTCTAGGGAAACTGAGATTTGGCAGTTATTAGTGAACTCAACATTTTTACTATCTGGCAGAACACCGTCATCCAACAATTGGATAAAACCTTCGGTCTCGTAAGCCTCTTGAAAAGCGTTCCAAATATCTGAACCTGTCACAGACTCTTTTAGCTTTGCCGTGTTGACCGCGATTATTCCTCTAAACATCGGCACCAATACCGGAGTAAATGTTAATCGGACATGATCGCCTGTCAGAGACTCAAAGTTCTGCAGGATTTCTGGAATATGGCGATGTGCGCCAGCTACCTGGTATGGGTAGGCCGATGCAAACGCTGAGTTGTTAACCTCGGCAGCTCGTCCAGCACCACTTGTGCCAACCGAAAGAGTCGAAACTAAATCATCGACTTCAATTAGACCTTTTTCAATCAGTGGAGCAAACGCGAGAGTGACCGCAGTGGCGTTGCAACCAGGGACAGCTATTCGATTCGAACCTGATAATTTATCTCGTTGTTTAGTTCCATCTTTTAGTAAGAGTTCTGGTAGCCCATAGCTCCAGGTTCCAGGATGAGGTGCACCATAAAACTTTTCGAAATCAAATTTTGATCGCAATCTAAAATCCGCTCCACAATCAAGCACAACTGAATCAGGCGAAAGATACTCGGCTACCGCTGCGGATTTGGTGTGCGGTAAGGCTAAAAAGACGATGTCATGCCGGCCTAAAGACTCTTTATTGGTTTCAACAAATTGCAAGTCTGCGTAATCCCTAACATCAGCAAAATCGCCAAGCCTTCCGCCAACTTGCGAGTTTGCCGTTACTGTCACCAATTCAAGTTCTTTGTGGTTTTCAATAAGCCGGGCAAGCTCAGCGCCGGCGTAGCCACTGGCACCGACAATAGCCACCTTCAAGGGCATGGCTTACTCCTTGCTGTCTAAGACCGAATTGTTGCACCGAAACGTGCATTTGCGGCTTGGACAGCGGCGTCTTTTGCCTCAGTTGCTTCAACTTGAGTAAGGGTTCGATCTATAGCGCGGAAGCGCAAGGAGAATGTCAATGATTTCTCGGAACCCTTTAGGTTTCCACCGCGGAAGTCATCGACTAAGACAACTTCCTCAAGTAGCTCACCTGCTGATTCACGAATGAGATCCAAAACTTCAGCAGCAGGCACTGATACATCAATAACGAGAGAAAGATCCTGTGTTGCTGCAGGAAGTGTATGTATCGGCAAAGCAGTAACCAAATCTGGCACGCTCTGGATTAGGGCGTCTAGATTCAACTCAAAAAAACTAACCTGTCTTGGCAAGTCGTAGTTTGCCGTGATTTCAGGATGGATTTCGCCGGCATATCCAACGAGAACTCCTGCAGAACTTATTGCCGCTGTTCTTCCTGGATGAAACCCTCTCTGCGTGACCTGCTCTACTTTGATCTCCATGGACAAAAGACTTGCCAGAGCACGGACTGCGCCAATGGCATCCAAGTAGCTTGAACGAGTTGAAGTTTTACCAACTTGTTGCCCAACTCGATCGCCGAGCATCAAAGCTGCAAGCGCTATTGGTTGAGTTGGAACAGAATTGCCTAGTGCCTTGAGTTGATTTGAACTTGGAATTGCTCCACCGATAGGCAACTCCACTTCTGCTGAAGATGGAGCAGGTTGAAAAATTGAACCTATTTCAAAAATGCTCAGGTTTACTAAAGTTCTTGAGCTGTTCCTAGCCGCTGCCTCAAGTAAGCCAGGTAGCAAGCTCAAACGCATTTCATTTACTTCAGCCTGTAGCGGGTTGGCTAGCACGACCCTAGAAGAATCCTCTTCAATAAAATCACTGTTTTGTGCCGCGGTGACAAACGGGTAATTCAACACTTCAGTAAAGCCGTTAGCGGCTAGTGAATTCGCGACCAAGCGGCGAAGTTTCTGTTTTCTGGTAAGCCCTCGACCAGGAGGTGCTACCGGCAGTCTTGAAGGAATTTGGTCGTAACCTAAAATTCTTGCGACTTCCTCTACCAACGATTCTGGAAGGGTTAGATCTGGCCTCCATGAAGGTGGAGTTACATCTAGGGAATCTTCGCGCTGAATAACAGCACAGCCAATAAGCGTAAGTGTTTGAGTTATCTGCTCTACGGAATACTCAACGCCTGTAATCGCTGCAGCGAAATCTTTTGCCAGCTGAATTTTCTCGACTTCTAAACTAGTGTCATAAATTGCACCTAGTTCAGAAAGTTTTCCGCCGGCTAAATCACCTAGTAACTCGGCAACTCTGGCAGCAGCATACTCAGCAATCTTTGGATCTACACCGCGCTCAAAGCGTTTTGAGGCTTCACTTGGCAGTTTGTGTCTTCTAGCTGTTCTCGATATCGATACCGGATCGAAGTTGGCTGCTTCAATAAGGACATTCTTCGTTGTCGCAGAAACTTCGGTGCTGAGCCCACCCATAACTCCGGCCAAACCAATCGGCCCTGAGGAATCGACGATTAGATAATCTTCAGCATTTAGCTTTCGCTCCTGGCCATCGAGGGTAATCAACGCCTCATTTGGCTTTGCACGTCGAGCACCAAAACCTGCACTAAGTTTGTCGAGGTCATAAGCGTGAATCGGCTGACCAAGTTCCAGCATTACGTAGTTGGTGATATCCACAATTACCGAAATTGATCTCATCCCAGCAAGCTTCAACCGGCTAATCATCCAAGCGGGAGTTGGCGAAGTTGCATCTAGCCCATTCACTGCAACCACTACAAATTTGCTTGCACCAACTTTTCCTCTAATCGGAGAGTTATCTTCAATCTTTAGATCAAAGCCTTTTGGTTTTACCGGTGTGACTTTTGTGGCTGGGTCGGTGAAACTAGCACCGGTTGCGTGAGAGAACTCTCTAGCGATTCCTCTGATTGAAAAACAATAACCGCGATCCGGCGTTACGTTCACTTCAGCAGCGGAATCATTTAGCTTCAAAAGATCCAAGGCATCGGTCCCAACTGGAACATCAATGCCCAACGTGGCTAGACGCAAAATTCCTTCATGATCGTCGCTGAGGCCCAGTTCGCGTGCGGAAGCAATCATGCCGTCCGAGGTGTGCCCATAGGTACTTCGAGCGGCAATTTTGAAATCCCCCGGCAGTACTGAACCGGGTAACGTTACGACAACTTTGTCGCCAACAAAAAAGTTTCGAGCACCACATACTATGCCGCGAACAGCAGCCCCACCATCAGCTGCTTTTTGGCCATCGACGGCGACCCTGAGCTGGCACCAGCGAATTGTCTTGCCGTTTGATTGCGCTTCTTCGACAAACTCCAAGACCTCACCAACAACAACTGGTCCTTGAATATCGAAATGGTGAGAACCCTCTTCCTCCAAACCAACTTTGACCAGTTCAGCCATTACTGAATCAGCAGTTGTGTTTGACGGTAGGCTAACGTATTCACTCAACCAGGAAAGTGGAATCCTCATTAGATGACACCACCGAACTGCTGCGAGAACCTTACGTCCGCCTCGACCATGTCACGCATATCCTTGACGTCATTTCTGAACATCAACGTGCGCTCGATACCCATTCCAAATACAAATCCCGAATAGATTTCTGGATCCACCCCAGCTGATTTAAGAACGTTCGGGTGCACCATTCCGCAACCACCCCACTCAACCCATCTTGCGCCACCTTTAGCCCCGGGATGCCAAACATCTAACTCTGCAGAAGGTTCAGTGAATGGAAAAAATGATGGACGCAGGCGAATTTTGGCCTCGGGGCCGAACATGATTCGGGCAAAGTGCTCTAACGTTCCTTTGAGATCCGCCATGGTGAGACCTTTGTCTACCGCTAAACCTTCAACCTGATGGAATACCGGGGTGTGAGTGGCATCTAACTCGTCTGTTCTAAAAACTTTGCCTGGGCATAGGACATATACAGGTAGGTCTCTTTCCATGAGCGAGCGAACCTGAACCGGTGAAGTGTGAGTTCGAAGAACAAGATGCTGACTTGTCGGTTCAACAAAAAACGTATCCTGCATTGCTCTAGCCGGGTGATCTGCATCGAAGTTCAAGGCATCGAAGTTAAACCATTCGCTTTCAAGCTCAGGCCCCTCGGCGATTTCCCATCCCATCCCAACGAATACATCGGAGATTTCATCCTGCAGTAATGAAAGTGGATGTCTTGCCCCAATTGGCAGAGTTCTTCCTACCGCGGTAACATCAACTGCCTCGGCTTGAAGGCGTGCAGCTTGCTCAGCAGAGTAAAACTCTTCCTCTTTCTTACCAAACGCCTCGTTCAGAGCGACCCTGGCCTGAGTAATAAGTTTGCCAGCTTCTGCTTTATCTTCAGGAGCAAGTTTTCCAAGGCTTGAACTTAGCTTGGCAAACTCAGAATTCTCGCCAATGGTACTTGACTTGGCTAATTTCAAACTTGCCAGATCCTCGGTAGCTTCGATTAGCTTCAAGGCGTCAGAAACTAGCGCTGTTACGGTAGCTGCCGAAATCGCATTTTTATCTGACATTTGGTTCAAGTATATCTATCTAGGTCTAAACTGCCTTGTTCTGTTCGAAGGCACTTACATAAAGGCAAACGCTCGCTGCCGTCGCCAAATTCAGCGATTCTGCCGCGCCGTAAATCGGAACAGCAACACTCTTATCCGCCAGGGAAATCTCTTCCGGTGCAAATCCCCAGGCCTCGTTACCAAATAACCACGTTGTGGGCTGGGCTAGTTCACCAGAACTAATCAACTCGGTTAGCGCGATGCCTGAAGAATCAGCCGCAAAAACCTGATGTCCGGCAGATTTTAGCAATTGGATAGTTTCGGCTAAATCTAGTTCGACTGCAAAAGGTAGGTGAAATAACGATCCGGTAGTTGATCGAACAACCTTCGGATTGTAGATATCAACACTGCCGTTAGTAAAAAGGACAGCATCCGCCCCTGCAGCATCTGCCGCCCGAAGCACGGTGCCGGCATTGCCAGGATCTCTAATTTGCGAAAGTAGGGCTATCAGTTTTGGTTTGGTGCCCAAGATTTCCTGGAGGCTAACGTGAAACTGCTGACACACAGCAACAACGCCTTGCGGAGTGTTGGTGTCAGTCAGAGCTTTGAGGACAGCATCAGAGACTAATTGCACTTCAATTCGAAGTTGAGTTAGTCGCTGAAATAGATCTTCATGGCGAGCCAAAGCCTCCTCGGTAGCAAAAACTTCGAGGATTA
>Ga0129336_10002837_pt1 | contig 10673 bp, 8 predicted proteins | sample CPB6_02_DNA_FD_96878 | JGI IMG/M metagenome (GOLD analysis project Ga0129336, IMG submission 96878) | Freshwater to marine salinity gradient microbial communities from Chesapeake Bay, USA - CPBay_Sum_0.6_0.2_DNA | ecosystem: Environmental > Aquatic > Marine > Coastal | place: USA: Chesapeake Bay...
AACTGACTGCCCATTCAAGTTTAAAGAGAATATTATTAGAAGGCAAGTAGAAAATATATTCATAAAAACAAAAAGGGTTACACTATACAAGTATAACCCTTTTACTTTGATATTGCTCCCCTTACTAACCAGAGTTGCAATCAATTAGAGCAATTAATTGCTATTTCAAATAACTATTCTAAATCGTTGCTGGATCAAAATTAGTAAAAATAATAGATTTGTGTGCTTTTCAAATAACTTCATTCCAATTGAAACGAAGTCCTGTTAAGATTCATTTAAGAGTAAAAGAAAATGAATAATATTTCCTAAAATGAACTTGTTTTATTTTAAGAATTAAGATGTTTTTTCATTAACTCCCGTCAATTTCTAATATGGGATTACAGATGATAAATAGAGAATAAAAATGGAAGGGAATTGAGGTCACTTCTCTTGAAAAGGGGAAAAGTCATTTCAAAATTTAGCAGCGCTTGTTTGATAATCTTGAACCCTTTAATGATAAAGGGATATTTAAAATAATCATTTGAAAGAGGCAATATAATCAACTAATTTTGCTGCCAAATTTGCTGTAATATCATCTTGGTCAACAACTGGATTTAACTCAGCAATGTCAAAAGAAACAACTTTCTTTGTCTTAAACAAAAAGTCCAACATTTTATAAACAAAAGTAGGTGAAAAGCCAAGTGACGAGGGGGCGCTCACACCGGGAGCATAGGCAGATGAGAAGCCATCCAGATCTATTGAAATATACAAATGATCGTTGTTGTTGATTAAAGGGACTAGTTTAACTTGAATATTTTTAATATCATTTTCGGAAGGTTCACAATCAATACTATACACAAATTCAACTTTTTCATTTTTTGCAGTCTCAAATAATGCAGGAGTATTTGATTGGCGTTGAATACCGATTACAAAATAGTCAACCGATTCGTTTTGCTCTCTAAGTGTTTCAATAATTTGATTAAAAGGGGTTCCTGAGTTAGGCTTATCTTCAATAGGGCGCAAATCAAAATGGGCATCAAAATTGATGATACCAATTTTTCGATGAGATGAATGTTTTGTTGCTTCTCTTATGCCCATAAAATGAGCATAAGCGATGTCATGTCCTCCTCCGATGCCGATTGGAAAAATATTTTGAGTAATCAGCTGGGAAATGATTTCAGAAAAAGCTTGTTGACAAGTCTCCATATCTTCATTTACACAAGCAATATCACCCAGGTCTACCAGTCTTTTGTTATCAAAATGTAATGGTACTTTTGCCAGTTTTTCGCGGACTAAACGAGGGCCGTTTACTGCACCCACGCGACCCAAATTTCTTCTGATACCTTCATCACACTGATATCCTATTAATGCTATGGTAGGCTTTTTTTCAATTGGGTTTTTTTTCGTGATTTTTTCCTCATTTAGAAAATTTACAATGTCCACCAATTCAATTGCCTGATACCAGTATTGGATACCCAATCCAGGATCGGTTTTTCTTCCAGCCCAATTTTTAATTTGGCCAGGGGTATATATAATATTCAAATCCTGTAGGATAGTGTTTTTCATAGTGAAATTCAATTTACTTCTTTTCCTTTCAGATACACTTTCTCAATCTGTAGTGATCCAAATGAATAGGGGATGAAGGCGTATGAGTTGATTTTTTTTGTCATTATCAAATTTGCTTGCTTCCCTATGGTGATAGAGCCAGTATCATTTTCAAGCCCCATCGCATACGCCCCATTAATGGTGGCTGCATTGATAGCTTCTTCCGGCGTCATTTTCATTTTAATGCAAGCGGTAGCTACAACAAAGTTCATGTTGCCCGAAGGGGAAGAGCCTGGATTATAATCTGTTGCCAATGCTATTGGCAAACCTTCGTCTATCATGAGTCTTGCAGGAGTATATGGAATACCTAAAAAATAGGAGCAGCTGGGTAATGCCACCGGCATTGTTTTCGTGCCTTTCAATACTTCAATGTCTTCTCTTCTCATTTCTTCCAAATGATCTACGGATAAGGCATTGTATTTCACCCCAACTTGCACACCTCCAATGGCCGTGAACTGATTTACATGGATCTTTGGAATTAAACCATGTTTTTCCCCTATTGCTAAAACCATTGCTGTGTCTTCGACAGTAAAATAGCCTGTCTCACAAAATATATCAATGTACTTGGCTAATTTTTCTTCTGCCACTTTTGGAATTAATTTATCAGTAAGCAGTTGCAAATATCCTGCTTTGTTGTCACGGAAATTGGCCGGAACTGCATGTGCTCCCAGTAACGTGGCTTCAATGGCAATTGGGTAATTTGATTTTAACCGTTGAATTACACGAAGCATTTTTAATTCACCTTCAATTGTTAGGCCATAGCCAGATTTTATTTCAATAGCACCTGTTCCCAAACGCATTACTTCCTCAAGCCTTACTTTACTTTGCTCATACAGTGCCTCTTCTGTGGTTTCATTTAGCATTTTAGCAGAATTTAAAATGCCACCACCTTTTTTAGCAATCGCTTCATAGGTTAACCCATTGATTCTGTCTACGAACTCAGCTTCTCTGTTTCCCGCATAAACAATATGGGAATGTGCATCACACCAAGAAGGAAGTATCATCCTTCCTGTAGCGTCTATCACTTCATCAAATGCTGTTTCGGGGCAACTTTCCATGGATCCATAATCTGTAATTCTTCCCTCATCTACCACCAGAAAAGCATTCTTGATAGTAGGTAAAACGTTCATCTCCTTTCCTGAAACAAATGACTTAGATTCCCTGCGTACCTGAACCAATTCTTTTATATTCTTGAATAAAATGCGCATTAAAACAGATTTTTTAAAATAGTCTCATCCACCAAATTGGGAATTGTCACTTTTAAACTGGGCGTACGTTCCATTTCCCTTTTAATTGCAAATAGCGCTTCTTCATTACGTGCCCAGCTTCGACGTGCGATTCCATTGTTTACATCATAAAAAAGCATACTTTTTAATCGAACATCCGCTTCAGGACTGCCGTCTAGCAGCATACCAAATCCACCATTGATCACTTCGCCCCAACCCACACCTCCTCCATTGTGAATCGAAACCCATGTAGCTCCTCTAAAGCTGTCTCCAATTACATTGTGCATGGCCATGTCTGCGGTATACTTGCTACCATCATATATATTAGATGTTTCCCTATAAGGCGAATCCGTTCCACTCACGTCATGGTGGTCTCTTCCAATGACAACAGGTCCAATTTCTCCTCCAGCAATTGCCTTGTTAAAAGCTTTTGCAATTTTTGAACGACCCTCTGCATCCGCATATAAGATGCGCGCTTGTGAGCCTACCACCAATTTGTTCTTTTTAGCATCTCTTATCCAAATAATATTGTCTTGCATTTGCAATTTAATTTCCTCAGGAGCGTTTTGGATAATATTTTCCAAAACGTCCATTGCAATTTGATCTGTCTTTTCAAGATCTTCAGGCTTACCGGATGTACATACCCAACGAAAAGGTCCAAAACCATAATCAAAGCACATCGGTCCTAAAATGTCTTGTACATAAGATGGATATTTGAAGTCAGTTTTATTTTCATCCATGATATCTGCACCAGCCCGGCAGGCCTCCAATAGAAAAGCATTTCCATAATCAAAAAAATAGGTTCCCTTTGCAGTATGATTATTGATGGCGGTTGCATGTCTGCGCAAGGACTCTTGCACTTTTTCTTTGAATTTTTCAGGTTCCTCGCTTATCAAGCGGTTGGACTCTTCAAATGAAAGTCCTACCGGATAATAACCACCTGTCCAAGGGATATGCAAAGAGGTTTGATCGGAACCAAGATGAATGAATATATTTTCTTTTTCAAATCGCTCCCAAATATCCACCACATTGCCAATGTAAGCAATGGAGACAACTTCTTTTTTTTCTTTTGCTAATTTTACACGGACAACCAGACTGTCCAAATCTTCAATCAATATGTCTACCCAACTCTGATCAAATCTTTTTTTGGCTGCTTTTGGATTTACTTCGGCACAGATAGTAATGCAACCAGCAATATTTCCAGCTTTGGGTTGAGCACCACTCATGCCTCCCAATCCAGCTGTTAAAAATATTTTACCTGCAGGGGTTTCTCCTGGAGGCAAAATTTTTCTAAATGCATTCATCACTGTTATTGTAGTCCCATGAACAATGCCTTGTGGACCTATGTACATAAAAGAACCCGCAGTCATTTGTCCATATTGTGTAACACCCAATGCATTGTATTTTTCCCAGTCATTTGGTTTTGAATAATTGGGTATCATCATTCCGTTTGTAACCACAACTCTTGGTGCATTTTTTGACGAAGGGAACAAGCCCATTGGGTGTCCTGAATACATGTGCAATGTTTGTTCATCGGTCATCATAGACAAATATTGCATTGTCAATAAATACTGCGCCCAATTTTGAAATACCGCACCATTTCCACCATAAGTAATCAATTCTTCCGGATGCTGTGCTACAGTATTGTCTAAATTGTTGTGAATCATCAGCATGATTGCAGCAGCCTGCTTGGACTTTGCAGGATACTCTTCCAGGGGTCTCGCATAAATTTTATAATCAGGTTTGAAACGGTACATGTATATGCGGCCAAAAGTATTTAGTTCATTGGCAAATTCTGCAGCCAAAACCTCATGCCATTTCTGTGGAAAATAACGGAGTGCATTCCGAATAGCAAGTTGTTTTTCTTCAGAAGTCAGGATATTTTTCCTCCTAGGCGCCCTGTTTGCGTCAACAGGATAACTTTTTACAAGGGGAAGCTCCAATGGAATACCTTGTTGGATTTGTTTTTTGAAATCCATGTGCATGTTATTTGACGATGATTGTCCTGTTTTTGACCATTGTAATCATTGCATTGATGTCCTCCTTCAAGATTCGATCTTCTTCCAGTTTCGCCACTTTTTCTCTGATGATTGAAAAGTTCTTTTCGATAATTGGTGAAAAAGTATTCGGTCTTCTGAACTCTAATGCCTGAGTAGCATACATCAATTCGATGGCTAAAATCTTTTCCAGGTTTCCTAAAATCTGATTGAATTTTCGGGCCGATATACTCCCCATAGAAACATGATCCTCCTGACCCAATGACGTGGGTATGCTGTCTGCAGAGGGTGGGAAACACAAGGATTTGTTTTCAGTAACCAAGGCAGCTGTTGTGTATTGGGGAATCATGAATCCGGAATTAAGACCACCCGCTTCTGTCAACAATCTCGGCAATCCATATTTTCCTTCTATCAATAAATAACTTCGCCTGTCAGAAATATTTCCCAGCTCTGAAGCAGCAATGGAATTATAGTCCAAAGCTATTGCCAGAGGCTGTCCATGAAAATTCCCACCAGAAATTGCCTCGATTTCACTGAGTACAACCGGATTGTCTGTAACAGAATTCATTTCTATCTCAGCTAACTCTTTCAAATGATAAAATGCATTCCTGGAAGCACCATGCACCTGAGGAATGCAACGCATGGAATAAGGGTCTTGTACCCTGACACAGTCCTCGTGTGAAACCACATTCTGTGAATTTTCCAAAAGTAATCTCATTCTTTCTGCAACCACGATGTTTCCTTTGAATGGGCGAATTTTATGCAAAGCCTCTTTAAAAGGCGAGGCACTTCCTTGGTAGCCTTCAATACTCATTGCGCCAGCTACATCAGCCAAATCAAGCAGGTATTCCATTTTCTTCAAACCTGTGATGGCATGTGCCAAAATAAATTGTGTACCATTTATTAAAGCCAGACCTTCCTTAGCTGAAAGTTTGATGCGCGTAATTCCTTTTTTGGAAAGCACCTCCTTTGCAGGAACGACCTCATTCCCTATCCAAAATTCACCTTCTCCGATCAGGGGCAAAAATAAATGTGATAAGGGTGCCAGATCACCGGAAGCGCCAACAGATCCTTGTTCAGGAACGACAGGCAACATTTCATTTTCAATGAAATACAAAATTCTTTCAATGACTTCCAAACGAATACCTGAAAAACCCTGACATAAGGTATGCAGTTTGCAGATCAGCATTATTTTAGATAAGGCACTATCAATAGGGTTGCCTACACCTACCGCATGTGTCATCAATAAGTTTTCCTGCAGTTGACTGGTTTCAGCAGGTGAAATTTGAACGTCACACAAGGGACCAAAACCGGTATTGATTCCATAAATTGCCTTGTTAGAAGCTGCCATTTTTTCTACCTTTCTCCTGCACTCATTCACTTTTATTCTGGCTTCATCGTTAATAACTCCCTTCAATGTACCATTTGCGATATCCATTACCTTATCTACTGTCAAAGAGTCAATGCCGTAATTAAATATCATTTTGTGTAAATCTTCAAGCTAAAGTAGACTAATCGTTAGATAGTATTTCTTTGTTTAAATGTAGAAGTTTTTCTTGTAAATAAATTTGTTTTCTTCTTTTTAATGTTGCTGCTTTTATAAGCGCCCGTTGTTTAATAATCTGTTCTTTTCGTCCATAGTATACATCTGCTGGAGTAACATTATTGAGTGATTCATGGTAGCGCTGATGATTATAATAGTCAACAAACTCTCCAATCGCCTCTTTTAACTGTTCGGGATGATAGTAGTTGTCAAGCTTTACTACATTTTTCATCGACCGGTGGTATCGCTCTATCTTACCTTGTGTTTGCGGATGACCCTTACGACCATGTATAGGCTTGATCCGAACCCTAGCTAAGTAGTCCTTCAACTCGGTTGATACATAACAAGATCCATTATCACTCAGTAGCACAGGGCGTTGGTGTTTCCCTAAGCCCGCCTTCTTTATCGCCTCACTAACACTTAGTTGAACGTCCTCAGCCCGCATAGTTGTACAAAGATCCCAATGAACAATATAACGGCTATAGTCATCCAAGACCGTACTGAGGTAATACCATCCCCAACCTAGAATTTTGAAGTACGTAAAATCTGTTTGCCACATTTCATGGACAAAATGAGTTTTATTTTTGAACTCATTACTGGCCGACAGTAAAATATGGGCCGGGGAAGTAATAAGTCCCTTACTTTTCAAAATTCGGTATACACTACTCTCAGAGATAAAAACCCCCTGCTCATCAGTTAGTTTTACTGCAAGTTCCCTGGGAGACAACGTGGGATAATCCAGCGCTACCTCCACCACCAACTGTCGTTGTGCCTCAGGAATGGAGTTCCACTGCCTTTGTGAGCGTCGTAGAGGTTGTAAGCCGTCCATATCCCTTTTGAGATAAGCATTGTACCACTTGTAATAAGTGCTTTCATGTATCCCAAACTCCTTTAAAGTTCGATTTACTCCTAATTCAGACTTGTCAACAAGCTGTATCACCTCGTACTTCTCCGCTGCTGTTAAACGCATATACTTTCTCCACTTTTCACTTAGTCCAGTATGGTCAAGCTTTTTTTTACAATATCATAGCGAAGCATCAGGTCAGCCACCATCTCCTTTAACCGAGCATTCTCTTTTCTTAGCTCAGACACCTCATCAGATGTAGCCTCCCGAACCGTATCTCCAGCTAAGCGCTTCTTACCAGCCTCCAAAAACTCCTTATTCCACTTGTAAAACATCGACTGTTGAATACCATGACGGCGGCAAATTTCTGCCACAGAGCTCTCCCCGCGTATCGCTTCCATCACAATTAGGATCTTCTGCTCAGAACTGAAAACCCTCCGAGTTGTTCGCCTGACATCCTTAATGAATTTCTCTGATGACTTCTGTTTAAGACTCGTTTCCATACTTTCTAGTTTTAAAGTTAAAAATTGGAAAACACTATCTTAATGTAAGCAATTAGTGGTACACTTTAGTCTGACGGGGTACAGCCTATGTCAACCGTTGCAAAAAAATCACTTTAGGGTAAAATGTGGATTGCTATCTCAAAATTGCCTGAAATTATTTGCCAGAAATTGCAAGAAAGCCTCTTTGTAAGAATCTCCCATGGGAATTTCTATAGTGCCAAATTTAACGTAGTCTTTTTCTATGGTTTCAATATGTGATAGAGAAATAATGTACGATTTATGAATGCGGATAAATTGGTAGGGGCGGAGCTGCTCTTCAAAGGTTTTCATATTCTGCAACACCAGAATCTTTGCCTTTGGAGTATGAAGAGTGACGTAATTACCTGTTCCTTCAATAAATTTTATATCTGCAATATTTACTTTCAATGTTTTATAATCTGTACGGACGAAAATGAAGTCATCATTGTTGGGCGAAAGGAGGGTTGTTCCTTTACTAGTTTCCTCAGACGATTGCTTATTTAACACGCTTCTTGCTTTTTTAACAGCCCGTTCAAAGCGCTGAAATGAAAAAGGCTTTAGCAAATAATCCACCACATCCATTTCATAACCCTGCAATGCATAATCCGGATAAGCAGTGGTTAAAATTATTTTTGTTCTTTCTTCCGGGAGGTGCTGGGCCAGCAGCAGGCCATTCAACTTTGTCATTTGTATATCTAAAAAAACCAGGTCTATTTCAGGGTGCTTTGAAATAAATAGCAATGCTTTTACCGGGTTTATAAAAACTTCAATTAAATGCAAACCCGGAAGAAGGGAACAAAATTCTTTAATGATGCCCAGTGCATTTTTTTCATCGTCTATAGCTATGGCATTAATCATCAGTTTAACTGTAATTCTAAATGTGCAATATAACTTCCATTTTCCTGGTTAAAAGAAATTTTATGTTTTCCCGGATAGAGCAGATTCAGCCTTTTTTCAAGATTAGATTTTCCAATACCGCTTGATTTATCTTTTGAAGCGGCAGTACCAATTGAATTTGAAACTTTATAAGAAAGCATTTTATCATGTATATTTATACTAATTAAAACCGGTTTTTCTTCTGTACCCGGCTCGCCGTGCTTAAAAGCATTTTCTACAAAAGTGGTAAACAGTAGGGGGGGGATCTGGTAGGAGGATAAACTGGCGCCATTCTCAATATTCAGTTTCACCACATCATGCGGAAAGCGGAAATGTTGCAGCTCTACAAACTGTTTTAAATGAGTAATTTCTTTTTCCAGCGGCACCCATTCTTCTTTCTCATGCAATACATAACGCAACAGTTCAGATAATTTTAAAAGGGCGTCGGGAGTTTTATCTGATTTGATAATTGCCAGGTAATAAATATCATTAATAGTATTAAAGAGAAAGTGGGGGTTTAATTGGTAGCGTAACAGGGCAAGGTCAGCCTTCAGTTTTTCGTTTTCCAGTTTGCGTTTCACCTGTTCAATAATCACCCAGTCAAAAATAAAACGGTAAGTGTAAGAGATGAATGTGAAAATTAAGCCAAGACGTATCTCAGTTGCTATGATGTCTGATAAATTCCCCGGATGGTAAGAATTATTTTTATAGACAAAGTAGGCATATTGATCAAGAAAAGAGTTGTTATAATAACGTATTACAATATAAGCGGCAAGCGCCAGCAGGTTTAGAAAGATTAATAAACCGAACCTTTTTGTTAAAAGATATTTTGGCAGAATCCACATCACAATTGCATAGCAAAGCAGGAAACTAGGCCAGGCGTACTTCGTGTAAAATATATATCTATAAGTAATTGAATATTCTGAATGGCCACTTAATATCATATAAACAGAAATGCCTGTATACCATATCAATATGGATAATAAAAAATTCTTCCAGCCTGGCTTTACAAAGTAATCTTTATGCATTCCTCGTGTTTACAGAGGCAAATTATTAAATTCTGCCACTTGCAAAGTATTTTGTTCATAAGTATATGTTATTTACTGATAAAAACTATTTCCCGATTTGTCAATACCAAACCAGCCACCCGATTCGTAAATAAAAAGTACGGTTTTGTGTAAATTAGTCATCCCGGCCACGTGTTTCAGATATTTTAGATTAAGCAAAACTTAAACTACAACTTATGAAACCTCCTATCAGGTTATTTATGCCGCTAGTTCTTTTTTTATTTATGATGTTACCAGTAGTAGCACAAAATACACGTACCATAACTGGAATGGTGACCGGCCCGGACAACAGCCCGCTTGTCAATGCCACCGTGGTATTATTGAAGGGGAATAAACAAGGAGCAAAAACTAATTCATCTGGAGTATTCAGTATCACTGTTCCTTCGGGCCCCCAAAAACTTGTAATTTCTTACGTCGGGATGAAAACATTAGAAGTTTCTGTTGCTGCAGATGCTTCGACTGTTTCAGCCTCACTAACGGCCGGTGACGGCTCTTTGGAAGAAGTGGTAGTAGTATCCACTGGTTATCAAACCATTCCAAAAGAAAGGGCAACAGGATCCTTTGGTACAGTAAGTAAGGAACAGATAGAAAAGCCTTCCACCAACATTTCCTCAAGAATTATTGGTACTACAGCAGGTGTGCAGGCATTAAGAATGGATGAAGAGGGTAATCCATTTTTTCAAATTAGAGGGTTATCAACTTTGTATGCCAACCAGGAGCCGCTTGTTGTTGTTGATGGTTTCCCGATCCAGGGAAGCTATAATACGGTCAACCCCAGCGATGTTGAATCGATTACAATATTAAAGGATGCTGCGGCATCCTCCATTTGGGGCTCACGGGCTGTTAATGGAGTAATTGTAATTACAACTAAGAAGGCAAAAAAAGGCACCCCTCTTAAAGTGGAGTTTAGTGAATTCACACGGATTGGAGGCAAAATTGATCTCGGCTATTCTAATCCTTTGGCCACGTCCGCAGAACAGGTAGAGTATGAGAAACTTGGATTTGATAAATGGGG
>Ga0129336_10002838_pt1 | contig 10672 bp, 12 predicted proteins | sample CPB6_02_DNA_FD_96878 | JGI IMG/M metagenome (GOLD analysis project Ga0129336, IMG submission 96878) | Freshwater to marine salinity gradient microbial communities from Chesapeake Bay, USA - CPBay_Sum_0.6_0.2_DNA | ecosystem: Environmental > Aquatic > Marine > Coastal | place: USA: Chesapeake...
CCGAGGTTGTGCGTGGATGAGCCAGGCGTTGCCATCGGTGCCAGCCCGGGCTTCAGGTAGTACTTAACGCCTTTGTATGTGCGTACCGATGTTGTTGCAATCGGTGCCGTGGTGTAACGAGCGAGGAAGCCACGTTCTTGCACCTCAAGGCTGCGATACGTGTCAGCTGTGCTGGTCGGCTTGAACGGCCTGATGCCGTCAGCGTGCGCAGCCTTGCGCATCGCCTCCCACGCTTGAGCTGCCAATGGGTGCAGCTGCCCATAAGGCCTGATTGGCTTGAGCAGGTAGTTGGGCAAGCGTCCTGGCTGTACGCCACGTAGGTCAGCCGGTAGCACTACTGGCTTGACCGGGTATTTCACTTGCGACCGTACCGCGTGTCTTTAGTGTTTGCCCAGGCGTAAATCATTGGCAGCACTGCGGCGAGCCCGGTCTTTAGCGCGTTTGTTAGATCGTAGTTTCCGGTCATAAATACGGCGGCGCTTCCAGCGACGAAAGCTTTCAACCAATCTTCGAGTATTGGTGCCCACTTCATTAGCCCACCAATGCTTTGATTTCGGCTTCAGTCAGACCCAGCGCAGCAAGTTTGGCAATTGCTGATTCACGTGCCTTCAATTTGATTGCGTTTGTTGCCACATCGGCAGCATGCATTTCGGCATTGGCTTGCCATTGATCGTATTCGGTCTGTGTCATTTCACGGACTTCATCACCGATTTGGATTAGTGGCTTGGACATGATTGGTTCCTAACTGTTGGCGTATCCGTACACGCGATAATTTCCAGACATTGTGCCGGTGCTTGTCAAAAATGTGAGCGCGTCATAGCTTGTGGTCGTGTAAAGCCCTGCACCTAAAACACCGTTGTACGCTGGCGCTTCACTCCATACCGCGCCAGTTACGTTGGTATTTCGCGCTAGTTGCGGGTTAAAAACGGTTAATTGTGCCGAACCGCCATAAGACACGGTAACCGTTTGCACATTGTCCAAAATTTGTATTGAACTGGTGTTAGTCGCGCTTGTTGGCGTGCTACCTGTAATAGTCCACCAATACGACGCGCTTGCATCTGTACTACCTGTGCGCAATCGCATCAAAATGTCCATGGTTGTACTGACGCTCGTAATATCAACCAGCACTAAATAATTTGCGTAAGTTGCGGTAAATGTGCTGGCTGCAGTTGAGACGCTGGCCACGCTGCTAAACGTCGCACCTGTAATGTATGTCAGCGCGTTTGCGCCGAGACTTACCCATGCGGCACCGTCGTAATACTGAATTTGTGCTTCGCCTGTTAAGTTCTCGACGTAACACAACTGACCTTCCGCCAAAACTTTCTCGCCCGAGCCACCGAACGCAGCATCTCGAGCAGTTGTGTCTGCGAACACTGGCACGCCAGTACGCGCCGACTGATTCATCTGATCCGCGGTCAATACCTGTGCAGCTGTAAATGTTGGAACAGTTGTCTGTGCGTTAGCGCCCATGGTTACCTCATCCTAATACGTTCGTGCCGTCAAGTTGTCCGTACACCGCGTCATCCAGAATGAGCTGGAATACCACGGTGGTCGGGGCCGTGTAATACGTGATGCGATGCCCAGTCGCAAAATTGATACGGCCCTCGATGCCCTCAACGCTTAGTTCCGAGGTCAGGCTCGATATGCCGGTCACATCCTTGGTAATTGTGATGGTGTCACCAATGTCCACGGTGGCAGCCAAGCCACGCTCCACATCCGTTAGTAGCGCAAAATTGGTGCTAACAGCCGTGTAACGCGGTGCAGGCTCAGGCTCAAGCAAATAGTCAGCCAGATCATCAATCTCACCCTGGTCGTGCAGCAGGCTGTTGGTGATCGACTGCGACTGAATGAAGTACGTGGCTTGGCTCGTCAAATCTTCAGCCGTGGCATTTTTGCCGTCCAACGCTTGCACGTAAGCGCGATTCAGCACGCCATCAGCGTCAAACTCAATCGCCACCTCATCGTATTTGGTATTCGTACCCTGATCCGAGAACACGATCACCGGGCTACTCAGCGTGGCTCCGATGCGTGGCTGGAATGTCAGTACGCCTGCTCGACTCATAAACACGCGGCCCTGCTCAGCCTGGTTAATTTGCGTGATGTAGCCAAGCGTGTTTGTACCGGCTGCCACGTTGTAGGAACTGTCGTGGCCCATGTTCACGGTGCCGGTATCAATGTTGGTTGAGCCTGTGTAATTGACTTCGGGCAGTGCTAGAACGGTGGTAATGCGTTGGCCCGAGGTTTCCGCACTCGGGTTAAACGCAGCCAACTGGGTTTGTGACAGCAAATAGAAGTCATCAGCGCACGTGACCTGCACGGCGTTAGGGCCAGCCAATGCGAATTCGTAGTTGTAGGCGATGACGTAGCCCACAAACAGATACTCGGATGCCCGGCTGAGTCGTACTCGACGCATAGGCGCTAGCCCAGGCTTGTCATTGGCCGGGTCGTAATAAGGGCTGGCAGTGTCGTACGGCCCGAGGATGCCTGTTTCATCGGTCATACGGAAGCTCATGGTGCCTGCACCGAACTGATCGTCAATGTTGCGACGGCCTCGCCGGTACGCCACCTCGGTCACGTACTCCGTTATGTCTGCGTAAGTCGTATTGGGGCCGAGCGTGTAGCTCGTATTGTTCAGCACGCCCTTGGTTGCGTCATCCAGCCGGAATGAGTTGTAGTCGAAGCCTGTGTCAAGCTCGAGCAGGTAGCTACCTGATTGGACAACTGAAGCAGCCATGGCTACACAATCTGAACGTCAAGTGGGCCGCTGCGACGGTTGTACTGTTTCAGCGCGTTCACAATCGTGTCACCTAGGCGCTCGTCAGCCACGGTGCTGTTAATAGTGATGTTAATTGGTTGGTTGGCTGCGTTGCCAAGAAATCCAGCAAGGCTCTCGTTGGTAATCCCTGCGTTAAGCCCGAAAAGGCCCTGTGTGCTTTCTACGGCAACAGCCATACCACCGCCACCCATACCGAGTCCACCACCACCGCCACCGCCGCCACCACCACCGCCTCCACCGCCGGTCGGGGCAGGCAATGACAACGGAGCAATTGCTGGGATGCTCGGTGCTCCCATGCGTTCCACAAAATCCGGTCCAGCGGATGCGCCAGCGCCGCCACTACTACCACCACCAAATCGTGGCAGGGAAATGTTGCCAACTTCTGGAACACGCGGAATGTCTCGGAATGGATTCACTCGGTTCGCGCCATCAATTGCTTTGTTGATGATGCCAATGATTCCATTAACCATGCCAGCAAAGTTGTTGGCAATGGATTCAAACACTGAAATGATTGCATTGCCCATTGCAATAAATGCGTTTTTGACACCGCCAGTTTTAGCAACCAGCACACCAAAGCCTGCCACTAATAGCGCTACAGCTGTCACGACCAGGCCGATTGGGTTGGCAGCCATCGCAAAATTGAGCGCTAACTGGGTCACCGTAATAATTTTCATGGCTGCGTTCAACGCAATGATTGCACCTGCCAGCGAGCCAACGACCGCCATGACCGCCAGCACTTTGTCAGTGTTGTTTTGTACGTACACAGCGAACTTTTGCAGTACCGGCAGCAGGCGCTCGAGGATGGGCAGGAACGCTGCGCCAATTGACTCCTTGGTTTCGCCAATGGTCAGCGATAGGCGCTTCATTTGACCTTCAGCGCTGTTAGCAGCCACGGCTGCCGATCCGCCGACCGTGCCAGCCACAGCAGCAAATACCTCGTCCAGTGACGCGCCTTCTTTGATGAGGCTGCGTACTGACGGCAGCAACGTGCCCAGGGCTTTCGTATTGCCTCCGTAAGCCTTGGCAATGGCATCTGTGGCTGTGCCTAGATCAACGCCTGTAGCGGCTGCGATATCGAGCGCCAGCGTCAATCCGTCCTGGGCTGAGGTCATCTCGCCAGTCACCTGAACAAGCGATGCCAGCGCTGGGCGTAGCTCATCGTCAGCCACCGCGGCCTGCATCATCGTCTTTTCAATAAACGCTTCAGCGACCTTGACGTTGGCTTCCCCGGCAAGCGTGTTATTCGTAATCGCCTGAGCAAGTAGCGCCTGTGCTTTGGCATCCTCAATGGCTGCCTTTGTCGCGTCACCGATAACGACAGCCAGGCCACCAATCGCAGCAGCTGCTGGTAGGGCAGCCTTCTTAAGAGCGAACTGGGCTTTAGCGCCAGCGCCCTCAAGGTTCTTGAACTCGGCAACGGCCTTACTAATGCCCTTGCCGTCAAACTCGCTAATGATGGGGATTGTTACAGCCATTAGCGAGTCAGTCTATTCGTCGTAGCCTTGTTGATTTTTTCAACGACATCCTCAAGGTTCTTATTGACCTGATCAGCGTTGCGCTCATACGAAGGCCACATCAAGCGCGACGGAGCGCCATACAGACTTGACAACGCTGATGCCAGCCGGTTTGGTGCACCTCGACCAGCCATGTCAAAGATTGTGCCTGCCGGGCTTTTCATCGTCACACTAAACACGGCAAGGCTGTTGCCGCGCCTGCGATTGCTGAAACGCGCAATGATGCTTTTGCTCACAGCGCTCTGTGCCCAGGGCATTAAACGTCCGCCCTTCCAATTACGTGACATGCCAGACAACGGCAGATTCACGACCTTGCCTCGAGCATCCTTTACAATCGGATCCACAATCGTCTTGAAATCCTTTTTGATTTCTTTGGCGAGCTCAGGCTCCATGCGTTGCAACTCGCGCAGCGTCTCTTTCACGCCCACAACGGTTACGGATGTTTCAGCCACGGTTTTGTTGCTTTCTCGCCAGCAGTAACACGGTAGCCAAATCCTCAGAATCAAACTCAACGTTTGGGGGCCACCACCCGGTAGCCAACAGCAGCTCCGCTAACTGGCGGCGGACGCTGTGGCTTCCGTAGGGTTTGCGTTGGCGGTCTCTACCACCTCAAAATCCTCAACGGATTGCAACCACGTGTCGTAGTCACGACCTTCACGCTTATTGACGTTGAGCTGATGCCAAGCCATGTACATGATGTCATCGATACCGATTCCGGCTTGCAGATCGCTGGCGCGGCGCTTGAACTTGCGTTCCCACGCAGCAGCCGTTGCGATTGTTGTTGTGACTTGTTCTGTAACCAATTCCGCTGCTGGTGTCTTAAAAGACACCTTGATGGTTAGTTTCACGCCGTCACATCCTCGACCAGCACGCCGCCAGTAATGGTGATTTCAACTTCGGACAGTTCACCGACCGAACCGTTCACCAGGTCGAGCGACTCAAGGTAGCCACCGGTGATTTGGAACTCAGGGTTGGTTGCCGAGATAGCAGCCGAAGTTGGCTTCACTGCGACGTACACGTTGGTGCCGACCAAGCTGGTCAAATCAACGTAAGTGCCCGGCGTTGCCGAGTATTCCATCAACAGCGTTGCCGTGACGGTCACGTTGGTGAGTCCACCGACGAATTGGCGGCCTGTGTTGCCGAATGACGTTGAGTCAAGCGCTTCACGCGACTTGGTGATTACTACCGACTTGCACTGGTCGGTCAGGTCTTTAATGCCGGCAAGGTTCGGGCCGATGCCGAATGTTGGGCTGGCAAGGTATGTGGTTGCATTAGCCATGTAGCGAATCTCCTCTACGTCGAGGGTCGCTGCTTACCCGATGGGCAGTCTAGTAGCGCTATGGGCTTACTTTGGTGTTAATCGTCAGCTCGTAAGCAGGGTAGTCAGCGCCACCGTACGACACCGTGGTGGGTCGTGCATCAGTGAGCCCAATCTGCGCTGCGCGTACTAAATCAATGTGATCAAGCAGGCTGTCAAGCGTCCTGTTATCGCCGGTGCCCAGGGCAATCACCACGACACGAAATTCCATGTCCGCAACCACATTGGTTGCCATCAGAATGGTCGGTGCCTCGACTAGCGCGCATGGTGGGTTCAGGTTGCGTGGATCATCAAATACACGCAGCCCAGTAATGGTCTGAAGCTTGGTTACGAGCTGGTCGTAGCCATCCTTAAACATGTTGGACATGTCAGGCCACCTGTGGCTTATTGACTCCGAGCAGGCGCAGAATCTGACCGTAGTTGCCGGTCACCGGGCCACCTGTAGCAAGTGGGTCAAACGATGCAAAAGCTTCGGTGCTGCCACGCTCACGGTACAGAATCGCCGCGTACTGCACCGTTGCAAGCTTGACATCGCCACCGGGCACGGTGCTAGGCGAGTCAAAATAGCCAGATTCTTCACGTTTACGGTACGCAAATTGGTTGGCTGCGCTCAACGCCATGTTCGCTACGTCAAGGTCAGCGCTGGGGTTGGTGAACGTGAATCCGAGGTAATCCTCAAGATCGCCTAGGACAATCCATGAGCAGGTCACCGAGTAGGTGCATGTGCCGGTAGCAGCTGCTCGATCAGCATCATCTGTGGTCAGTGCGAACTGCACTTGATTTGGGATGATGGTGTCTGTGTCGTATTGGTAATCGCCTTGCTGCGATACGCCAACGAAGTAGTATTCCGGCAGGGCAAGGATTTTGTGCGTGCCATTCCACGTGGCATTGATGCCTGACAGCGTTATTGACTGGCCGACCTCAAAGTTGTGAGGCTCAAGCAGTTGAACGATGGCAACGTTACTGACAACCTGCTTATGGGTTACCGAGTAAGTTGCCACCGTTCAATGTCACCTGGAGGGAGTGAACTTAGGCGATTTCAACGAACTTGCTGGCATCAAGCATCAAGGTCGCAAGGTATCCGCGGAACTTGATGATGCGTGACAGCGAGCCATCGGTGGCTTCAACTTGGATTGCGCCCTTTTGCTGTTCGTAGATCTCGAAGCCGTCAGCTGCGCCGATTGCGAGGAAGTCGCTCTCGTATGGGCACACAACGACCGAGAGGCCGAATGCGTTGCCAGCGAGCGTGCCGGGCGAGACGTTGCCGAATGCGTTCATCGGGCCAATCTGTGGGAACAATGGTCGGTCAGCAGTGTCGCTGAGCGAGCCCAATGCGCCCCAGAACGATGGCGATGCGAACAGGTGGGTTGGCAAGTGTGTGCTTGCGCTGAGGATGGTCTGCGATGCACCGTAGATCCAGCCAGCCCAGGCTGCTGGGTCGGTCACGTCGAATGCAGCGCGTGTGGTGGTGATGCCGGACTTGAGTGCGGCTTCCACAACGTTTTCGGTTTCGCGTGCGTATTCGCGAGCCATGTCATCGAGCAGGCCGGCGAGCACTTCTGGCTCCGTCCAGTCAATGTCCTCTTCCGACAGCTTGACGTAGCCGCCGTAAACACCCTTGGTCACGTTGTTGTTCTGGACAACGTACGTGCCGGCATCGAGTGGCTGGTTTTCGCCGTTGCTTGCACCAATGGTGGTGTGCGTGGTGACCTTCGGGCGGCGGAACACTTTGCCACCACCGGGCATTGCACGTGCACCGATTGCATCGATCACTGGGCGACGACCGATGATGTTGTTGTACACCGGGCCGACGATTGGCTCTGGCAGGATGCCAGGCGTGTCGGTCGTGACTACATCGGGAGCAGCGGCCTTGATGTTGGCAAGGAAGTTCTGTGCGACTGAGCCACCCTGGCAAAGCTTGCTGATGTACTCAGCAGCGGTTGGCAGCTTGAACTCTTTCTTGGGGGCAGCAAACAGCATTTGTGGTGCTGGTGCTGGTGCTTCTACGGATGCTTCGACCTTGACTTCGGACATTGTGGTTGTCTCCTCTTGTGGTTCGGTCGCTGCAACCTCTGTAATCATAGCGCCCTTGAACGCAGGTGCCGTGACTAGCGACAACTCTACCCAGTTCGCCTTTTTGATGACCATGGTGCCGTTGTCGTCGTAGGAAGCGTCAATGACATCAACGCCTACCGATACCGAGTCCACGGCTTCGTCTTTGATGAGCTCGAGCATGTCGTTGCCTTCGGATGTGGCGCTGATTCGGGCCGTGAACAGCATGCCTTCTTCGGAATCCAAGCGCCCGGTGACTACGCCGACCGGCTGTTCGGAGTCGTGGTACTTGAGCAGCTTGGGCTTTTTGCCAGTAATGGGCAGTGATCCGCGCTCAAACTTGACGCGAGTACCGTCGCTGACCGTTGCCTCGGTGTTCCAAGGTACGGCAACACCGCTGATTGAGCGTGGCGACTCGCCATCCTCGGCTAAGACAAATGTGTTTTGTGCAGTTAGGCGAATCATGAGTCCTCGTTTTCTGTTTCGGCTGGTTGCCTCCGAGTCGGTGCAGCGTTGTCCGACCCGGAGGACATTTCTGCTTCCTCCAGATAACTATCTACGTCCAAATAAATGTAGCGACCGCGTGGCGTGATGTTATTCATACTCAGCGTCTGCTCGATGCAGTCAATGAATGGCTTGGCACCAAATAGGTACAAATCTTGGCGTGCTTGCTGCGCGTTTTGGTACGTCATGCCGGAGCCTGACGGTGCACCGACCAGGTACGGCGGAATGTTCGCAATGCGTGCCATTTCAAGCGCTTGGTACGTGCGTGCCTCGGTCAGCTGAAGCTTGCTCGGATCCATGTACGACTCTTTCCAGTCCACGTACTGATTCAATGCAGCAATGGCGTTGTTGTTTCGTGCAGCTGCAAAGCCAGCAGCAAGGTCACTGAGTTCCTCGGCGCTCAATGGCTCGCCCTCAGTTTGCTTCAGCACACCAGCAGGTGTCTGATTCTTGGCGAAGCGTTCGGCGCTGGTATCAAGGTTGATGTTGGTGCGGATTGATCGAGCACCCATTGTCAGCAGGCCTTGGATTGGGCTGAGGAACTGCACCACGTCGTTCGGGTCAAGTTTGTAGCCGTTGAAGTACACCTCTTTGCTTGGGCCGAACCATTGTGGGCCAGCCTGGTCGCGTGTCTGCACATCGGCTGCCGGTATCCACGTAAACGTGGCTGGGAAGCCGTTGCCGAATCGGCTGGTGACAATCCAGAACGCACGACCGTAGAACAGCAGGTCATCAGTAGTCCACGACATGATGAAGTTGCGTGTCACATTGGGGTCGGGCTGATGGAACCACGTGTCATCTGGCAGTTCCAAATCCTCGTACTCGTCATCCATCCACTGCTTGGCGTACTGATGAATTTCTAGGCAGCCGACCATTGAGCAGATTAAGTCACGTGCCCGGCTGATGGTGGGAATCTGGATGGCTGCCGACCGATTGAAGTCGGTCGTGTAGGTCATGAAGTTGCCGACCAGCGGATTGCCGGCAGCACCAGCTGCACCAATCTGTGCGTTTGTGTTGTTAGCGACTGCGCGCTTCAGTGAAAATGCCATCGTGGCAACAGTCTAGGCACTCGATGCAATCATGGGTCGGTTGATCATCGGGCGTGGCTTGCTCATCATGCCGACAGCCCACACCAAGCAACGCGCCAACTCAATCGGCCCGGACGATTTCTGTGATGACAACGCAATAGCGCCTGGAGTCTTGACAGCGACAGCACGACCGACATGCTCAGCCAACATCGTCTCACCTGTATGCGCAACGCGGCCCTCGTTGATCAGGTTCTTGACCATTGACGTGTAGCGGCCAATTTCTTGATAGCCGACCAGCACCCTGCGACGTTGCAGATCGGAGGGGCAGTTGGTGTCCAGTGTCGGCGTAATAGCAACTTGTAGGCCTGAGTTGGCAAGCAACTGGGCCCGAATGTTATCCCACACCTGTGTCACTGTTTCGCACATAAACGCGACAGTCGCAGTCAGGATCCCAGCAGTGTTCGCGTTCACACGCACAGCCACATACCTGCCATCGTCGAGCGACACTTCCACGGCGAGCACGCCACCGGGCAACGGTGGCAAGTCGGTGCGCAACGATTCCCACTTGCCGGGCGGCAGCCACGACAGCTCGGATTGCACCCATAGGTTCACGCTAGATCGGAGGAAGCCTGCACGGTTCGGGCCTTTCGATTCAGCCTGAACGGTACGGATGTCAAGCGTGTGTCCGAGCGCTGGGTTGGCGTACTCCCACGCAGCCTCACTCATCGGATCTAGTTCGGGCGGTGGGCTGTATTCAGCCAGGTACACAGAATTCGTGACTTCACCAGAGTCAATCGCACGGATGCCTTGCTCACGCCAACGCAACATCGCAATGCTGTCCTCGGTGCCAGCCGTGCTCCACATTGAGCACAACGGATTAGGTCGCGCGCGCTGAGTCGGCAGCAGGCCGATGTCAAGCGTTTCAGAATCAATGCCGAACACTTCGTCCGCAATGATGAGATCCACAGACATACCGTGACCGCTCGAGGGTCGAGCTGCTTTGACGTGCCACTTGGAGTCACCGACCTTGATGCTGTTACGACCGTAAGCCCACACAGCCTTGACACCAAACTTGGCTTCAATGATTGGCGCTAAATCTTGAAATAGGGCAGTCGCTAGATCAAGCCGGTGCGCAGTAGTCAGAATTGTTTGGGGGCCGACCTGCGTAGCGTGCTGAGTTAGCCACCAGCCGAGCAACGCCTTGAGCGCTACGGTCTTGCCGTTCTGTCTGGCAACGGACACGAGAGAAACATGGTTGAGGAACTGCCCTTGAGCATCGACGGCAAGCTGACCGTTGAGAACATGCCTCTGCCAGGGCATGAGCTCCACTCCGAGAATACGCTCAGCCCAATCCGCAACTTCGGGGCCATAGCTCCCGGCTGCATCCGTGATGATCGTTTCAATTCTTGGCAGGTCATGACCTTTTCCTTTCCGTTCTACGACCTTCCCTTTGGATAAAGAGAGAGATGGGCGCGGGGGC
>Ga0129336_10002840_pt1 | contig 10671 bp, 15 predicted proteins | sample CPB6_02_DNA_FD_96878 | JGI IMG/M metagenome (GOLD analysis project Ga0129336, IMG submission 96878) | Freshwater to marine salinity gradient microbial communities from Chesapeake Bay, USA - CPBay_Sum_0.6_0.2_DNA | ecosystem: Environmental > Aquatic > Marine > Coastal | place: USA: Chesapeake...
AAAGCGTGCAGCGTCCCGGTCGGGATCGGCGGGTTGATGATCGTCGTCATCAGTCGCTCTCGGTCAGGTACGCCACGGTCTGCGTGCCGCTGCTGGAGATGGCGTGGATTGCCGCGTTGGGGGAACTATCAAGCACGAGAGACTGCCCCGCAGAGAGGCGTACTCCATTGTTGGCGCTGATGCCCGACGCGCCGATCCAGACATCGGCGCTGCCCAAGTTGGTGAGCGTCACGGAGCGACGGGTGCTTGACGAAGCAAGAACCTGACCGGCGCTGGTCGTCACCGACGCGCTGCCGTGCGCGATGGTCGCGCCACGCTCGACAACGCTCCACGGGGTCGCGTACTGCGAGACAGGAACGACTCCAGCAATAGCGACCGTTCCGTACACATTCCACGCACCGCCTGACTGCGTGACAGCGCCAATGACGTTCGCACCAGCCGGGAGTGGGTTCTCAACGCTGACACGCAAGTTTCCGGTGACATCAAGCGCGGGGGGAGCCCAGTTCCCGCTGCTGTCCACCGTGAGCATTGGGAACCCATTGTCGCCAAGCGAGTAGGCGCCGCCAGACGCGACAACATTGGAAAGGTTCGCCTTGATTCCGCTGGAGTCGGCCTCAATCGGAGTGCGGTCGCCATCTGCGGAGTAAGCCAACTTGACGATCTGCACATGCTCGCCAGTTGCGATCTCGTCAGTGGCGACGACGGCGCCGCCGCTCATTGAGTTGAGGGTTACGTCATCTGGCATCGCTGACCGCCTTAGGTGAGCGTGATGTCAAGGTCACCGGGCTGGAACAGCACGGTGTCGTACTGCGCAACGCTGATCGGTGACGTCAACTGGGCGTATGCGATCATGTTTCCAGAAGTCGATGCGTCGCAGATTCCTACGTACGTCACTGTCCCCCACGATCCAGTCGCCATTGGGAAGGCGATCAGGTTCGTGTTAGCGGTCGCGCCACCCGATACAGCGTCCCAGTTTGACCCGTTGTTCGTAACTGAGACACGAGCGTAGGCGTTTCCCGACGGCTCGCCTGCGGTCGATCCAGTGGACGAGTCCGAGAGCGTGGCCGTCCAGAGTCCGATGTAGTACGTGCCCGGAACGGTGAGCGTCTGGTTTCCGAAAATCTTTCCAAGAACTTGGTTCTCGAAGTAGTCGCTAAGGCCGGAAGCCATTAGTCGGTGATCTCCATGACGGCGATTGTCTGTGCCGTTCCATGGGTGTGGTAGGCATAGATAGCGTTACGCGCCGAGCAGTCAGATGGCGTGGTCGCCTCAACCATGAACTCCTCGTTGACGTCAATGTGGTAGCCGTTTGTGTCGTCGAGGGTATCCGAACCACTCACGTACATGTCGTTACCCGAAAGGCACTTCACGTAAAAGCGGCGCCTGATCGGGTTGACATCGAGAAGCAGAGTAGGAGTCGTGGGATCGACAGAAACCTGAGAAGTGATAATCGCCATTAGTTGTCCTCCTCGGACAGGATCATGCGAAGGTCGTCGTCCCACGGGACGTTGATTCCGATCAGAGCCTCCGCTTCCTCGGCTGTCGGAACAGAGTCGAGCGTCTGAACGACAGACGCCATCCGCGCCGCCTCGGGCGCCTGAATACGGTCGAGCAGAGAGTCACGCTCCCTCTGACCCATAAAGAAGATGAAAGCGGCGAGCCCACCGTTGACGATGGTAGTAACGCCGAGGATCACGATTGCAGCAATCATGGGTTGTAGTAGAACGACTGCTCGAAGTTGGGACGAGACATTAGGTACTTCACAGCGATGTCGAGGTCTGCGAGGTTCTCCTTCTTTCTCGCCCACTTGTGCGTCCTCTGGAACTCCTTTGCAACTCGTTCCCTAGTCACAGGGTTGTACTCGTCGAGCATCGGGTTGACCAGCCCCTGATCACGCATGATTTCAACGTCGAAGTCGCTGTACCCCTCTGGGGTACCAACGACATCGTACGCACGCTTCAGGAACTTCCCGCGGCGCGAAGCACGTGTAGCGTACTCCTGCTCTGCCAGAGCGTACGCCTCAGGGTTCTGAGAACGGTCGTCACGGAGACGCTGTAGGAACGCGCTGCGCATCTTCTCTTGACGGTCACGGAGCATGACATCCTGCTCGTTCATCGGAACTCCCGCCATTCCTCCGTAGTAACGACCGGCAGGAACCTCTGTGGCACGCACCATCGGAGCGTCCTCGCGGCGACCAAACCCCAACTTTGCGCTGATCGCGCCGCGCAACATCTCGTTGATGCGTGCAGGAGCGTCCGCAACTGCACGACGTGCGGTCTGCTGAGTGCGCTTGGTCGCCTCACGACGCTTCATGGCGATTACGTCATCAAGCGGATTTCCCTGAGGGACTGCGTAACGCGCCATTGGGTTCATTGGTGCCACTACTTGCTCCTACGATATCCGGGCTGTGTGAACGTGGGGAAAACCTTCTTTGTTGCGGTGAGCGCACGCTTCCTCGACGCCGCACGCTCCCTCAGGAAAACAGTCTGCTCCGCCCTTGCCTTCGGTGACATCGGTGCGTACGCCTTGTCGGGGCTTGCAAGAACATCTACCGCCACGCCAACACCTGTCCCGACAGCGCCTCCAGCGAGGCCAAGAAGTCCGCGCTTCTGGAGCAACTTGACAAACCCAGTCTTTTTCCTCTCCCCCTCAGGTAGGAGAGACGTTCGCGGCATGTTCACGTTTTGGCGGTTGTCACCGAGCCAGCCCGACCGAGTAAGGAAGGGGTTCGGGTACTTGGCACGCATCTTGTCGATCTGCTTACCCTCGACGTACTTACGGGCCTTTGGCTCGCTTATCCCGGCAGCCTTTGCGACCTTGACGACCTGCCTATCAGTGACCGCCCGCTTCAGGTCATCCGGCGTCCAGTCTGACTCCATGTCAGAAAGCATGTCCCTTGCGACGCTAGTCCAGTCGATGCTCTTGCTGGGAAGCCGCGTAGGGCTCTTGGAACCCTTCGGAGATACGGGAGTAATGATACGCGGAGTGCGGTCGTTGGGTCCGAAGAAGGAAAGTTCACGCCCCGAACGAGTTACGTAGTTCCCAGTGTCGCTGCGGAACACGACCTTTGCCGGTCCCTTAGTCCTGCCAGCCGCATCCGAAGAACGAGTCGGGTTGGTGTACGACGACGGAGGGACAGACGACGGAGGAGTGGCCGGTCGCAGGTTTGAGGCACCGGGCTCGGGCGCTCCCCTCTTGGCCTTTTCCGGGTTGATGGGTGGGCTAAGTGGCTGTGGCTTGTAACTGGTTTTCTTTGGGCGCCCAGTCGGAGTCGTCGGCTGGGCGGGCGACCCTGAACCCATACCAGAGCCAGACATCGACGGCAGGCCGCGCCGCGTGGTGGTCTTAGGGCTGATGTCGCGGACAACAGGTGCCCTGTCCTTGAAGTTACCGCCGCCGAGAAACTGACGCCTGTTCTCCCGCAGGAACCCAAAAGTCCCCCTACGGTCGCCAAGACCCGGGATAGTCTCGGGCATAGTTACGCTCGCAAACCGCGCAGAGTTTGGCGACCACCCATGCGCAGCGCTAATGCGGATCGGGTTCTTCTTTACAGACTTGATGTCACGGTTGACAGGGGCGCGAGGACGACGTGGGCGGGAGTCAGCAGTTGACACAGCAGATGCCGCGCCACCCTGAGCCGGGCCTCTGCGAATGGCCTCAATCCCAGCGCGTGCAGCGGAACGGTTTTCTGCGCCAGTCATCATCGGGTACCCGCGTGGACCGATCATCTGCGGCCTTGTTGAACCGAAGTAATCCGTACGCGGTGCAGTCTGCACAGAGAACGGAACCTGCCTCTTTGGGACTGCCCGCAAGGTAGGCCCGACCCTGACGTTGGTCATCTGCGGACCAACAGAAACACGCGCTGCCGGTGGACGACTAGGCGAGGGGGGCGCAGGTGCGGCTGACGGGGCGCGGCTTGGAGTCCTTGCGTTCGTCATCTGCGGACCAGCAGCAGACGGGCGACCGGTGACAACGCGAGTTCGCGGACCAGCAATACGGTTTACGTCAGCAGCGGTAGCCGCTACCTCACGCTTGATCCTTGATCCAACGCGGCCAAGCCAGCCGGAAACCTCACGGCTAGTCGTAGCGAGATTGTGCGGAGACTGGCGCTGCTGAGCGACCATTGCCCCCATCTGCCCCTTGGGTGCCTTCTTCCCGAAGTACGTGCTTGGGGCCTTCTTCTTCTTCTTTGGCTCAGAGCCACTTCCAAAGATACCCGCGAATGGGTTTGATGCGGTCTTTGGAGTAGCAGAAGTCGGCTTAGGCGGAGGAGGCGGAGCCGTTGACGATGCAGGAGGAGGAGGAGGCGGCGGCTTGGGGGCGTCAACAACGACAGTGAGGCGCTTGACGCTCTTAGGCTTCTTCTTTGTTCGCTTTGGCTTCTTCTCGTCCTTGGGAGAAGGCGGCGTTACGTTCGGTGGAACAACCGGCTGTCCGATAGTGACGGTCGCTGCCTTAGTCGATCCTCCGCTTTTCTTGCGGGGGGTACGCTTCGGCTTCTCGGGATCGACGCCAGCGGACCTCACACGCTCTTGGAAGTCCGGCCACGGCTCGTTTGCGATCTCGGGCGTAAGGTCAAACCCTGCCTGCTTTGCAAGCGTCTGACGACGGCTCTGCGGGTTTTTCTTCGGGGTTCTGGGACTCGTGCCCTTCTTGCCCTTCTTGCGGCTGCCAGATGCCGCAGAAGCACGCTCCTGCTTCTGAGTCCTGTACGTAGTCCCCGTTGCCTCTTCGGCAGCCTTCTTGGTTGGATACTTGTTTCCGTCTGTATCCATCCATCCGCCAAGAGATGACCACGTGATCTCAGCCATAGTGGCCTTGACCCTCCATCTGGCGACGACGAGCCTTCGCCTTTGCGTAGATACGACGGGCAGCGGCCTCGTTTGTTGGCACAGGCTCTCCCCACGCAGCGGCGGTAAGCGCAGCGCGAGTAGGCTGTCCGTTCGGCTTCTTCATCGGGGGGAGGTTCTTCTGACCGTAGAAGCGAGACGCCCAACTAATCCAACGCTTCTTGTCTGCCGGTGAAGAAGATGAATAACTCTTCACTCCGGGCTTCAGGTTTGCGCCTTCCTTTCGCTGGAAGTGCGCACGTCCTGCGGCGGTAAGACCGCCCTTCGGGTCACGGATCGGCATCTACTTCTTCTTGTACTTCTTCTCCCGCACCATCTTGAGAAACTCGGCGCGAGACATCTTCTTGCCCTTCTTGGGCGGGGGCTTCTTGCCGCCCTTCTTTGCGTAGGTGTCCTTTGCGAACTTGCCGCCGACACCCTTCTTGATGACAGGCATCTCGCCAGTGTCATCCATGTTGTCATCCTTCATGTTCACCTTGTTCGGTAGTTTGCCATACATACCCTTACTCTCGTGAAGAAACTTTCTTGCTTCTTTACGAGAGAGTCCGCTGGACTTGATGCGTCCAGATGCAACCGCTCCCATGTAACGCATTTGCGCCTGAGACTTAGCGGGCATTACGTCGCCTGTCTAGAAGCGCGGTCAGGGGACTAGAGGCACGCTGCTGCGCACGCTTCTTCGCGTAGTACGCACGCTCTTCGGAAATCTGCTTCGAGAACTTCTTTCGAGCCCACGCCCCAGTTCCGCCAGCACGATCAACCGTTGCGCCGAGCGCCTCTGCCGGATCGCTCATTCCAAGAGCGAGCCCGACAACACCCCCGACAACTCCGAGCGCTCCAGTTCCCCTTAGGATTGACGAGGCCGCTTTGCCTGCAATACGTGGTGATGCTCCGGACGACGGGCTCGGAGGTACGGGTGGACGCGACATTGCACCGATCGCTGGACGGTATGGAACCGTATTCTTGCCCCTGTCCGGGTCAAACCCAGTAGAGCGGGAATCTGCTGCCAGCGCCCGTGCGTTGTCAGAACGTCGCTTAGCAGCGATAAGCGACTTTACTCGCGGATTGCGTGAATCGGTGTGCATTTGCTCGGCCTGCCTGTGGGCCATCATGTTGCGGGAGATGCTTTCCTCCCTCTTGCCCACTGAATCTTCAACCTCGTCCAAGTCCCCGTAGTCGATGTCGGGGAGAAGGATGTCCTGACGCTTTCTAGCGCGTCTAAACATTCTTGCGCGGCGTTCTGAGTTTGCGTCTAGCCTAATAAGGCCCTCGCGGTTTCCATAAACGGGACGCACGGAGCCCGGGTACTGCCAGTCGGGGAAAACATCGACTGGCATACCGATCATTCTTTGCGGGCTTTTTGCCTTTGCAGGGTTTATCCCAGCAGTAGTACCGGGTGGGATTGGCTTTGTGCGTGCCTTATGACGGCGGTTTTCGAATGGGTCGCCGCGCATCCCTGCGTCTGACACCCGTGACTGATTACCGGCCCACCCATACGGACCGTGCCCAAAATCAAAGTGCCCGCCCTTTTTATTCTTACGCGGATCGCCGAAAGCAAACGGTTCCGACATCTACGCGGCCTTCTTCGCCCTCGGCTTCGGAGTCGGCTTCAGCGCATCTGCAAGACGCTCGATGTCCTCGTCGCGGAGTACGAACTGCTCCTGCTCCAGAGCGATGAGTAGGTCCGCCTGAAGGGATTCAACCTTCTCCTCCAGTTCCTCCACCTTCTGCGCCAGTTCACGTCGCTCCATGATGTTGTCCATCCACTCGTCGGCTGTGACCGCTGCGAACGGCGATCCCGGCTGAGAAAGCATGTGCTTCATCCACTCGCGGCTGACGTACAGGACGTTGCTACGGAGTTCCCCAGTTGCAGCAGCGTTCGGGTCAGCGTCGTAGTACGACCAGTTACTCTCGAAATAGGGTCCAGCCTCCTCCGAAGAGTTGCCAGTTCGGTGGCATTTACGGGGAATGTGAGTTGGTGAATGAACCCAGCGGTCAGACAAGGGAGTTACCTCCGGTCGTTGATGCAAGTAGAGTACATCAAGAACAGGAGGGGGCGCTTTGTCAGAAGTAGACATCTGGTCCGGGTATAACCCGCTGCCAGCGCAGGAGGCTTTTCACAAGTCAACGAGTAAGTGGCGTCTATACGCGGGCGCGGTGGGCGCAGGTAAGACGAAGGCGGGTTCGCGTGAGGCCATCCGCACCGCAATCGAGTACCCGAACTCGCTGGGGATCATCGGGCGTAAGGAATACCGCCCGCTGATGGACTCAACGTGGAGGACTTTTCTCCGCGAGTTGGACATGACCGGGCTCGTCGAGGCTGGGCTCGTGAAAGTTACGGGCGGTAAGGCCGCGTCTGCTCCGCCTCATGTCAAGTTTTGGAACGGTTCCGAGATTATGTTCCGAAACGCTAAAAGCGAGCAGAACTTCCTCGGCGTCGAGCCTGACTGGGTTTACCTAGACGAGGGCTCCGAAATCTCTGATGAAGTCTATGAGATGCTCGGCGCTGGCCGTCTACGTGGCACGCCGAATCCCAATGGCAAGACCATCTCTACGCAGATCATCGGCGGCAAGCCCGTCGAAGTCCGCGTTTCCGGCCCCCTCCGCATCTGGGTTACGTGTAACCCCGGCCCTTCCAACTTCATCCGCAAGAACTTCGTTCCTCCGGGTGTTCGTGGTAAGCGCTCTGAGGGGTTCGAGGTGTTCGCGGCGAGGACCGACGAAAATCCATACCTTCCACCGGAGTATGTGGAAGAAATCAAGAAGCGATTTACGGGGGCGAGGCACGCTGCCTACGTACGTGGCGACTGGGGAGCCTTCGAGGGGCAGGTTTTCACCGAGTTCGACGAGAACATCCACATCATCGACGATGTTCCGCCCGAATCGCTGAAGGGGAAGTTGATTATCGAGGGGTGGGACTTCGGACGCGCGGTCGAAACTGCGGTCATCTGGATGGCGGTGGACGAAGAAGGCGAAGAGCCCATCGTTGTGTTCGCCGATTACGGCGTCGCGGAGTTGGAACCGTCGGAACACGCAAAGAATGTCCGCCAGATACGCGCTCGGTACGGCCTGAAGGAGATTATGGCGGTCGGCGACCCCGCGGGACGCGCACGAGGGGCGTCGGGGTCGTACAGGGAGGAGTACGCGCGGCAGGGAATCTTCATCTCGCCGTGCGATAAGGGCAAGAGGCAGGGAATCCGCGACCAGCGGCTTGCGCAGTTGCTCGCTTCGCGTCTCATCAGGCGGGACGGGGCGCACCCTGCCCTCGTTATCTGCCGTAGGTGCGCTGGACTCATCGACTCGATCACTTCAGCGCGTTACCGACCGGCTTCGAGGGTCGATCGTGACCGTCCGGACGAGCGAATCAAGAAGGACGACCACCGACTCGACGCTTTGGAGTACGCGCTGATGGTTTCTCCGCCGCCACGGGAGTACGCGGACACCGGGAAGTGGCGGGAATACATGGATTCTGGGCTCGTTGCACCGGGAACTGCGGATTTGCAGCGCATGAGGTCGTAACGACGCAATAAGTCTTGCGTCTGGAAGGCGTTTCCCCTGCAAAACCCGAGTTTTTTATTTGCATAACCGCAAAAATCGGCCCGGGTTTATGTGCCTAAGGGAATCCATACACGCGCGTGTCCGTGAAAACGCGGGTACGCACCCCCCCCTGCCCCCCTACCCATGCCCCTGCGAGGCCCAGCACCACGAATCGAAAAGGTGGCGATTAGCAGGCAAAACGTGGCTTGTTATTGTGTTTCCAATGCCGCAGGGCACACGGCCCGCGGCCCGCATACGGGAGTACGCACGATGGCTACGGAGATTCAGGTTTTCACGGGGGACACGCTCGACAGCGCGGGCGGGCGTAAGCACATGAAGGCGCTGGTGAAGGCTGTCCGCGAGGCGAACGCGCTCTCGCGTGGCATGCGCAAGGCGAAGGCGCGTGAGGAGGGCAAGGGCAACTGGACGTTCTGGATCGGCACCACGTGCCCGAACGTGCCCCGCGAGGAGTACGCAGGCGAGGGCGGGCGTGCGAAGCGCCTCGCGCTCCTTGCGGCGGCGGGTGACGAGCAGTCGGCGAAGGCGCTGGCCCTGCGCGAGGCGCGTGAGGCGGGCGAGGAGGCCCCGAAGCGCACCTCGCGTAAGCGCGGCGGCGCGAAGAAGGAGATGACCATCACGATCGGCTAACACGCAGGCGCACGTAACACGGGGGGGCAGGCGCATAACGCGCCTGTCCCCCTTTTTTTTTGCCCCGATACGCGGGCGCGCGTAACGCGCACCCCCGTGTCGGGGCTTTTTTTGTGCCAGAGCAGGGGCTTCTTACGCGCGGGTGCGCGTGACGGCTAACGCGAGGGCGTGTAAGCGCCACATCAGGCGCTTCACGCCCTTGCGCGTCACGTGTTGGTAATGGATTGGTCATACGCACGGGTGCGTTACACGTTATTCCCCTATAGGGGGTAACGCGCATGCGTAACGTCTCCCACCCGTAACGCGCAGCGTAATGGTCGCGTAACGCGCTACCCGATACGCGCTACACGCAACGCGCTACACGCTACGCACTACGCGCTACCCGGTACACGAACACGCTACCCGGTACGAGAACACGGGAGGGGCCAGAAAGGTGCTGATTAGCAGGGAAAACGTCGATGTTTATGCTGTTTGTAGACAGCAGGCCGGGACTGGTCCGGCGTGCGATCACGAGAGAGGAAGGCAATGTCCCACGATTACCCGGAAGTACCCGCCCGCGCAGAGCGGCGGAACCGCACCAAGAAGGCGCTCGCACGTAAGGAGAGGTTCGCCTCGTTCCTCGCAGACGTGGAGCGGTACAAGCGCATGAGCGTCGCCGAGTTGGAGGCGATCGAGTCGTACGACGAGTTGCAGGACGCGCTGCTCATGCGTTCGTTCGATGAGAAGGAGGACTGATGGACACTCTTACACCCGTGTACGTAGTGCGCGAGGGCGACTTCCTCACCGTCGCCTGCAACGTGCACATGGCAAGGCGCATCACGCAGGAGTTGGCACGTGTCCGCGACCACGTTGCCTTCTGCCCCGACTGTCAGGACGAGGCTAACGAGGGCCAGTACGCGGAACTGATCTCCCGGTTCGACGACGTGTTCATGCACGTTGACGACGACGGCGATCACGAGGTCGTCGTGTACGACCCCTACCGGACGCACGAGCAGATGTTCGGCTCGGCGATGATGAAGGTGCTGCGCGACTACGATTGGGCGCGTGGCACCGAGGACCAGTGGCCCGCACCGCCCGATGCGTTCCGTTGCCACTGCATCACGGACGACCTGTACGTGTACGACCGTTACGACGCCGACTACGGCACGGAGGTGGCCGCGTGACACGGTTCCTCGGCTACGCAGGCGACCGCTTCACCAACGTCCGCCCGGGGGGGCTGGACCGGATGACGAACATCCGCCTCGGTCGCATCATCTCCGCACCCGTGAGGGCGATACCCGCCCTCGCTAACGGGCAGTTGGTTCTCCCGCTTGACGTGAGGCCGATCAAGGCACCGCGCGAGCGTAAGCAGGACTACCCCGCTGGCCCGTACCAGTGGACCGTCGATCAGGCCCGCTCGTGCGTCTCCGCACATGCGTGGGCCGGTCCCGCTCACCTGTACGGAGCCCTGCGCACGTGTTGGATGGACGACCGGCCCCCGTGCTGGCCCCCGTCTGACGTGCTGCCCGCAGAGGAGGCAGTCATCCACCTGTTGTCCGAGTTCGCCCGCATCCACGTGGGCAGGAAGGAGGCACACGCATGAGTAACGACACCGGAATCCACGTAAGCGATCCCGTCTACCGCGAGGAGGTGTGCGTAA
>Ga0129336_10002842_pt1 | contig 10668 bp, 9 predicted proteins | sample CPB6_02_DNA_FD_96878 | JGI IMG/M metagenome (GOLD analysis project Ga0129336, IMG submission 96878) | Freshwater to marine salinity gradient microbial communities from Chesapeake Bay, USA - CPBay_Sum_0.6_0.2_DNA | ecosystem: Environmental > Aquatic > Marine > Coastal | place: USA: Chesapeake Bay...
GACTCCTTTCTTCCATTTAGACATGAGCTCAATAAAGAAGACCAATTGTTGTAGAATCCTTGATTCCTTAGGCATTGCTTATCAGATGCTTATGTATGAGTGGTCCGAAGACACTCTTGATGCCATCAGCGTTGCGGATAAAATCCACTTACCACATGAACAGGTATTCAAAACATTGGTATTACGTGGTGATGCAGTACCAATATTCGTGATCATTGTCCCAGGAAATGCAGAAGTTTCTCTCAAAAAAGTAGCTAAAGCCACCGGTAATACTTCATGTTCACTATTGCCAATTTCTGAGTTATTTACTTTGACGGGATATCTCCGTGGTGGCTGCTCCCCAATCGGCATGAAAAAACACTACCCAACTTTTCTTGAAGAAACTTCGTTCTTGTTCGATTCGATCAGCATCAGCCCTGGTCAAAGAGGCATGCAAATCTTGATTTCCCCGAATGATATTGTAATAGCCACCGATGCAGTGATATCGAATCTCCTCTGAAACCGTAAATTAGAACGCAGTATTTTATCCCTGATTGAGTTCGTAATGGATCTATCACGTGTTTTGCATGCTTTTGCGAATGCTTCTTCTGAATTTGAAGTATGCGAAATTATTGCTACCTACATAGTGGAAATCAAATTCGCTACATCGGTGGCAGTATATTTATATGACTCCCATGAGCGTTCCCATTGTATCATCGAGTCGATGCCGCTTTCTGGAAAAGATGTGAAAATAATCCCTATCTCAAGTTTCAGCACGCAATTGGGATATATAAAGTGTATCCCTGAAACTCCTGAATATCTAAGAGATTTACACAATCTTGCCCAACTTGGAGGTTTTGCACTCAATGCTCTGAAGCAAACACTTGAAGCAGATATTCAAAGCAAAAGATTGGGTAAAACATCATTGATATTGGATACAATGCTGGAGATGTTATCAGACATCATTCTTCAAAAAGATCGCTTTGCCATAGCAAGAATCGCAGGTCAATTTCTTATGGGGCAATTACGTATCGGGACATATGCGTTTATCGGTAGGGGAGCATTTCATACCTATGAGATACTTTCTTATAATGGCTTCAAAGAAGAACAGATTGTGTCATTGTTATCTTCAATACAAGATGAAGAGATTAGATCATCATTGAATGTGACAGTTATTCCAATGGAACATGGACATGTTGAGCGAGGGTATATACTTCTTGATTCCGGAGAGCGAAATCATACAGAGGATAATACTGCTTTTATTTCCATGATTGGAATGATTACTGCATTATCATTGGAAAGGACGGCATTGTTTGAAGAAGAATCAAGGTTAATGGCATTACATAAAGATCTTGCTTTGGCTGCTGAGATTCAATCCCAGTTAATGCCCGATTTCACTGAACAGATAATCGGTTGTGAAGTTTCAGGAACAACTATTCCCTCTGATAATATTGGTGGAGATTATGTTGATATTCTGCAATACCCTGATGGATCAATGCTCCTCATTATGGGTGATGTTTCCGGAAAAGGTATTTCTGCCGCTATGATCATGACAATGGTGAAATCTGCTTGTACATTGCACGTAAAACAAGCAATGCATCCCAAAGAAATTGTCCATTCAATCAATGCGCTAGTTCATGAACAAACAAATGCTGATACATTCATAACCTTTGCATGTATTCACATCAATGCAAATCGGACATTTATGAGATGCATCAATGCAGGCCATGAATTTCCATTGCTCAAGAAACGAAACGGAACGATCGTTGAACTAGACAAAGGTTGTATGGTGCTTGGAGTTGTAGAGAATATCGCATCAATGACTTATTCTGATTTTTCATTAGAACAGGGAGATCTTATTTGCTTATATACGGATGGAGTATGCGATTCATCCCTTGAGCAGGGAAATGAACCTATTAAAAAAGAATTAACCGGATGCAATAAACTTTCGGTTCATACGGCAGAAGACATTATCAAAAGCATCATCAATGAGAAGGCAGTTTGTCAGGGTGCAAGAATGAATGATGATGCAACTTTGCTCCTTTTACGTATTTCTTCATAAATATATGGCAATAAGCAGCGAAAAACGTCGTAGGGGATTGTTTTTTTATGATTTCGCAGTATTTTTGTCAATTAATGTTCCGCAATAAGCGACTGTCAGATCACTGCCTATGTTTCTTTGATCCCAAATGTTGGAAATCAATTTGTACACCATCGGGTGTCATCCATTTGTTTTTGTCGAAGAAATGACATCGAGAGCGCTATGATCAATCAATGGAAAGACGGTCAATCCCCTGAAGATAAAGATGTTCAAGCCACTCTGCTTGCCGGCGGAGCTTTACCCAGACATATTGCCATCATAATGGATGGAAATGGTCGATGGGCAATGGATAGAAACCTACCAAGAGCCGCTGGGCATCAGCAAGGAATTGAAAGTGTCCGCGATATCGTGAAAGCAAGTTCTCAATTGGGTATTGGCTTTCTCACAGTCTATGCTTTTTCAATGGAAAATTGGAAGAGACCTCGCGTAGAGGTACAAATTCTCATGTCTCTTCTCAAAACATATCTCCTTCAGGAAATCGATGAATTACATGCAAACAATGTCCGTTTGCAAGCGATCGGTAAATTGAATGCATTGCCGAAGAATGTTCAAACCATCCTTAATGAATCTATTGAAAAAACCGCTGGGAATACCGGGCTTACCCTCACATTGGCATTGAGCTATTCAGGAAGATGGGATATTGTCAGAGCCGTTCAAATGATTGCTTTGGACATCCGCCGTGGGACTCTTTCTCCCGAAGACATCACAGATGATCACTTCTCAGAGTATTTATTAACAAAGAATATGCCCGATCCTGACTTGATGATTCGAACTTCCGGAGAAATGCGATTGAGTAATTTTCTCTTATGGGAATCTGCGTATTCGGAAATGTATATAACAGAAAGATTATGGCCGGACTTCAGAAGAGAAGATTTGTACTCAGCCTTGAGGGATTTTCTCAATAGAGAACGTCGATTTGGAAAAACAAGTCAGCAATTACGTGAATCTGATGAAAAGGAGCAACAACAGGGTTCCTTCAGAAGAATCATTTCATCTTTTTCTTCGCGGTGATTTGATTTCATGCTCAATTCATATTCACATCCCTTTCTTTCACGCTTATTAATGCTGCTTGCAGGTGCATTCATTCTCTTGAATTTGCCTTCTATCAATGCACAAGATAAAGCTCGTTCTTTTGTGATTGCAGGTGTTTCCGTAGATGGAAATACTTATTCAGATGCTCAAACCATCATTACAATTTCCGGTTTGAAAGTAGGCGAGGAAATCAAAATTCCAGGGCCAAAACAACAAGAAGCAATCAAGAATCTTTGGTTGCGAAATCAATTTGAGTCAATTGATATCATTATCGATAAAATTACAGCAAGTGGGATTTTCCTCACAATAAAAGTCAAAGAGTTTCAACGATTCAGTTGGCTTGATGTACAAGGTGCCGATAAAGTTAGTGTCAAGGATATAGAAAAAGCTGTAGGAAAAATCAAGGGCGATATCTTATCCGCTTATGAAGTGGATCTAGCAAAAGATGCCGTGAAAGCATTGTATGAAAAAGAGGGCTTGATGTATGCCAATATAAAGCCAACTGTTGTTCCAACTGATACAGGGTTATATGCCAAGTTGGAGTTAATTATCGAAGAGGGTGCCGACTTTTATGTTGACACTATCAGTTTTGCAGGGAATTCCAAGCTGACTGCCTCTGATCTATCAGGGTCTTTTGAGGATACTAAAACCAAAACATGGTGGAAATTTTGGTCTTCCTCAAAATTTGATAAGCTGAAATATGAAGAAGACAAGAAAAAACTCCTTCAATTTTTCCGCTCCAAAGGATTCATAGATGCCGATATTCTTAAAGATACTGTTATCTACTATCCTGAAACGCAAAAAGTAAGTATTCATGTTGAAGTGTTCGAAGGAAAACAATATGTTTTGCGTTCAGTTACATTTGAGGGCAATACAGTATATCCTCAAGAATTTCTCTTCCGCAGATTGAATATTCCCTTGAATGAACCATATGATGCTGAACGATTTGATAAAAATCTTACCGGAAATGAGGATCAATCAGATGTTGCGTCCATGTATCTCGACAATGGATATTTAGGTGCAAATCTTGTGAAGGAAGAAAGAAAGTCCGATGGTGATTCTCTTGACATTGTTGTGAAGGTATTCGAAAGAGATCGATATGTCATTCGAAAAGTTGAAATAGTTGGAAATACCAAAACCAAAGATAAAGTCATCAGAAGAGAATTATTCACAAGGCCGGGTGAATTCTTCAATCGCTCTGCCATCATTCGTAGCGTACGAGGGCTTGGTGTTTTGAATTATTTCAATCCTGAAGCATTGAAACCGGATATCAAGCCTGTAGACAATACAAGAGTTGATGTTTTATATAGGGTGGAAGAAAGATCTACTGATACCTTCAATGCATCAATGGGTTATGCCGGAACCTTTGGTTTAACGGGCTCTATTGGTATAACTCTTAACAATTTCTCTTTTTCCGAACCGCTCCGTGGTGGTGGAGGACAAATCCTGAATATCAATGCAGAGTTTGGTCAACAAAGCAGATATCAAACAATTCAATTGGGATTCACCGAACCCTGGTTGAACAATACTCCGACCACATTGGGTGTAAATCTGTATTCTATTCGACAGAATTTTGTATTTGATCTTTTGCGATATGGTGCATCTGTCAATATCGGGCGTAGACTACGCTGGCCGGATGATTATTTCCGGGTTGATGGTGTTGTGAGAGCTCAATACAATCAGCAAACAGCATCACAGGGCGTATTTCGAGCATTCAATGGAGGTGAGCTGAGTCTAACTGCTTCGATATCTCGAATCAGTTTAGATAATGCCATCTTCCCAACCTCAGGTTCCCGGTTCACCTATTCAAGCACATTCGCAGCCGGAGGTATTGGAATTGGAAAGGTCGACTATTTGAAAAGCACCTTTAATTTAGAAATGTTTCATCCTTTAGCTTCAGTGGATGGAAATCCAAGATTGGTCCTGTATCTGAGTACTGATATGGGGAATGTTGCAGGAATTAAAAGCGATACCAATATTCTTGGAAATGAATTGTTCTTTATGGGTGGTAATGGTCTTGGTGGATTTGCAATCACTCCTCTTCGTGGATATGTGGACCGTTCCATTGGACCAAGTGGTGGCGGCCGCGTGATGACCAGGCATGTGATTGAAACACGGTTTGCATTGTCGCTTAATCCAATGCCAATATATCTTCTGGCTTTTGCGGAAGCAGGAAATGTTTGGGAAAATCTTCGTTCATCAGATCCTTTTGATCTAAAGCGCTCTGCCGGATTGGGGGTTCGGGTTCTATTGAATCCAATTGGTCTATTGGGTTTTGACTATGGTTATGGATTTGACTCTCAAATACCCGGTGGAAAACGATCGGGATGGCAATTCCATTTTCAATTTGGACGTTAATCATTATTCATATTTTTCACAGGACTTTATATGAAATTCTCAACTCTTACTCTCATCGCATTATTTGTTTGCATGATTATGAGCAATCAAAAGATGAATGCGCAAACGCAAAAAATCGGTTATGTTGATACCGAGGTTATTTTGAAGCAATTACCTGAAGCACAGGAAGCAGACAAAAAACTCAAAGAAGTGGCTACGAAATTTCAGGACACATTGGTTGCTATGCAAAAAGACCTCTCCGAAAAATTGGAGCAATACAAAAAGCAAGAATCGATGATGACTGTAGATGCCAAGAAAAAAGAAGAGGATATGCTCAAGAATATCCAACAAAGCATGTTGCAATATCAAGAGGAAAAGTTTGGTAATACCGGAGAAATCAGAAAAATGCAAGAAAGCTTTCTGACACCGATTCGCGATCGTATTCTCTTGACAATCAAAGAAGTATCAAAAGATGAGAAATTCAATTTCATCTTGGATAAAGTAAATCCGGCACTGTTATATGCCGATGATAAATTCGATTTGACATTCAAGGTATTGGATAAAATTCGAAGAAACAGTAAATAAACCAATAAATGGGGGTTTGTATGTTCGCCAAAAGAAATATGATAATCAGCATGCTGTTCATGCTGCTAATGAATCTGCCGATTTTTGCACAAAAGATCGGTTATGTGTCTTCACAGGCAATTCGCGAGAAATTTCCGGAGGCGAAACAAGCTGAACAACGCTTGCAAACCATGGTTGACAATTGGAAAAGAGAACTTGAAGATCAGCAAAAAGTGATTAATGAATTGGAGATGGAAATCAAAAAAAATCGCTTGGTTTGGACTGAAGTCGAGAAGGCAGAAAAAATTGCGACATTCGAAAAGAAGAAAAAAGAACGCGAAGAATATGCTACCCGCAAACTTGGTCCGAATGGTGAATATGATGCTGCCATAGCACTTGTCTTTCGAGGAGTGGAAGAAAAAATATATGCTGCAATTCAAGAGGTCTCATTCAATGATAACTATGATATCGTATGGGATAAATCTACACAACCACTGGCTTTCATAAACCCTAAGTATGATTTGACTGTCAAAGTTCTTAAGAAATTGGGAATCAATGTTGATGACATGGAAAAGCAACAACAAGAGGCCATCGACAAAGACCCAAGAAACAATAAGAAATCATCTTCATCATCAAGTTCAACTAGCACAACAAAGCGGACTCGTACAAGGAAGCCTGCCGAAGTGCCTGAAGAAGAGAAAAAAAGCATGTTCGACACATTGAAAGATTCAGTAATGGATGGTTTGCAAGACATGATAAAATTACCCGGCCAATCCGCTGATTCAACGAAAAGTGGCGGGGGAACACCTTCCGGTGACCCGCAATTACTTCCGTCAGATACAACCGTCATAAAGAAACCATAAGAAATCATGAAGCTGCAACGCTCATATGCCATACAAGATATCGCCTCTCATCTTCAATCAGAGTTGGAAGGCGATGCTAGTATCATCATTGACGGTATAGGTAGAATTGAAGAGTCAAAACCGGGTGAAATATTGTTCATTGCAGGCAAACAATTCATTTCTTATCTGGATGAATGTAAGAATAATTGCATTTTGATTCCACGTGCAATGAATCTGAAACCAAGTCCTTCGCAAGCATTCATCCGAGTAGATAATCCTCATGCCGCGTTTGCTAAACTCATTGCTTTCTTTTTTCCTGATCAATCATTCGATCCACATATCGCTAAAGAGGCATTTATTCATCCAACAGCATTGATTGGAAAACATGTATTGATTTATCCGGGTGCATATATTGGACCGAATTGCACAATTGGTGATGGATGTATCATTCACCCACATGTGGTATTGTCAGAACATGTATCCATGGGGAATCATTGCATAGCATATCCCAATGTTGTGTGTTATGCGCATACTGTATTGGGTGACAATGTGATACTTCATGCCGGTTGTGTAATTGGTTCAGACGGATTCGGTTATATAGAACATCCGGATGGTTCTTATGAAAAAATCAAACATGTAGGAAATGTCATCATAGAAGACGATGTGGAAATTGGTGCAAATACAACCATCGATCGCTCTGTTGTAAATAGTACTATTATATCTAAAGGGGTCAAGATTGATAATCTTGTCCAAATTGCACATAATGTGACGATTGGAGAACATACTGCATTTGCAGCCCAGGTTGGTATCGCAGGAAGTGCAAAAATAGGTGCGAGAAATCGATTCGCCGGTCAAGTTGGGACTGTAGGACACCTTTCTACAGCCGATGATGTGATTGTCTTTGGTCAATCTGGAATCGCGCAAAGCATAGATCAATCGGGCATCTATTTTGGTAGCCCTGCAATAGAGCGTGGCAAGGAGATGCGAAGAATCTATGCATCTCAGCAATTACCCGAAACATTGAAATTGATTAGTTCTTTGGAGCTTCGCATCAAAGAATTGGAAGAAGCCCGTGATAATCAAAAAACCTCGTAATTTGGCATCGAATTACTCTGAGTATCCACATGAATGTCAATCAAAGAACGATTAAAAAGCCCGTCACATTAAGTGGCATTGGACTACATACAGGAAATCCTTCAACGATCACCTTCCAACCCGCACCTGAACATTATGGTTTTAGATTTGTTCGTGCAGATTTGGAAGGGAATCCAGAGGTTCCAGCTTTGGTTGATTATGTAACTGATATAGCCCGCGGAACGACAATTACATGCAAAGGAGCAAGCGTACATACCGTTGAGCATGTGCTTGCAGCTCTCGTTGGACTTGAAATTGATAATTGCAGAATGGAATTGACGGCAAATGAGCCACCAATTGGTGATGGAAGTGCATTGCCTTATGCGGAAGTATTGCTTCAAGCAGGTTTTGAAGAGCAAAAAGCCCCACGAGATTTCATCGTAATTGATCAAATGTTACGATATGTGAATGAATCCAAGCAAACTGAAATAGTTGCTTTGCCGAATGAGGATTTTCGCATAACTGTCATGATTGATTATCAGAATTCAGCATTGGCAAGCCAGCATTCGGGATTATTTGATTTACAATCTGAATTCCTTCGTGATTTTGCACCAGCCCGCACATTTTGTTTTCTCACCGAAGTTGAGTCATTGCATGAGCAAGGCCTTATTCGTGGTGGATCTTTGGATAATGCGATTGTAATTGTGGATAAAGAAATTCCCGATGAAGATCTTCGATCTATGCTTACGAAATTCGACATTGAACAAAATGCTGTCCTTGGTCAAAATGGCATCTTGAACAATCGTCTTCTTCGATTCAAAAATGAACCAGCACGGCATAAATTACTTGATATGCTTGGCGATTTGGCACTCATTGGAGCCCCGATAAAAGGTCAGATTCTTGCGGCTAGACCGGGGCATGCAGTAAATATTGAATTTGCCAAGAAAATCAGAGCTTTGCACAAGGAACAGAAGACACAGAAGCACAAAGTCGCTCAAAAACAAGTCCCTGTACTGGATATCAATCAAATTCTCAAGGTAATGCCTCATCGTTATCCATTTTTATTGGTTGACAGAATCACTGAAGTGGATCATGAAGCAAAGAAAATCATCGGATATAAGAATGTGACAATCAATGAACCTTTCTTTCCTGGTCATTTTCCAGAGCGTCCAATAATGCCTGGAGTTCTCATTGTAGAGGCCATGGCGCAGGTCGGAGGATTGCTTTTGTTAAATTCAGATGATTACAAAGAAGGCAAATTGGTATTTTTCATGGCAATCAATAATGCAAAGTTCAGAAAACCTGTTACTCCTGGAGATCAATTGATGATGGAAGTAACAATGACTGGAAAACGTTTTAACACATTTGCAATGAGTGCAAAGGCATATGTTGATGGAGGATTGGTTGCCGAGGCCGAATTGTCCGCAGCAATCGTAGATACTTTACCCGCTTAACTTAAACGAAATACATGTCAGTAGAAATACATCCCTTAGCAAGCGTAGCACCTGAAGCACAATTAGGAACCAATATTACAATCGGTCCTTTTGCAGTCATTGAACCTGACGTTGAAATCGGTGATGGCAGCACAATTTATTCGCATGCCACATTATTGAATGGATCTAGAATCGGACAAGATTGTTCGATTTTTCCGGGGGCCGTCATTGGTGCTGTTCCTCAAGATTTGAAATTCAAAGGGGAACAAACCTTTGCAATCATTGGTGACAGAACTGTCATTCGCGAATGTGCTACGGTCAATCGTGGTACAGATGCCACTGGCCGTGCCATCATAGGAAAAGATTGCCTCATCATGGCTTATTGCCATGTTGCGCATGATTGCAGCGTTGGAGATCATGTTGTGATGAGCAATGTATCTCAATTGGCCGGACATGTTACAATTGGTAATTGGGTTATTCTCGGTGGACTTGCAAAAATCATTCAATTTTGTAGTGTTGGTGATCATGCCATGATAGGTGCTGATTGCAAAGTAACAAAGGATGTTGCGCCTTATGCACTTATTGGCAGAGAACCTGCAAAAGTTGAAGGAGTCAATAAGATTGGATTACGAAGAAGGGGTTTTTCAAATCAGGCAATCGATGCAATACAGGAATTATATTCAGCTGTATTTTTCTCCGGAATGAACACCTCAGATGGTATGGAAGAATATGAACGTTTACACGAACACGTATTGCCAGAGGTAGAGAAATGCATTTCATTCATACGTTCATCGCAAAAAGGAATCATTCGTTGATTTCAAGCATTACTCTTAACATTCTATCCAAATTGCCCTTATTGGTGGCATCCGCCGGTATTTTCTATTTTTCTTCTTTACCCCAGCCCCCATTTGTCCTGACTTCTTTTCAGTGGCAGGATAAGGTCTTGCATTTGGCCGCATATTTTGCCTATGGTATCACGATTGCGCTTGCAATTCATGTGCATCAGAGTATTTCCTCAAAAAAGAAAATGACTCTGATCGGATTTATAGGATTCTTATATGCACTTAGCGATGAATTTCACCAATCATTCGTGCCCGGTAGAACAAGTGAACTTGGTGATATCATAGCAGATTGGATCGGTGTAATTTCAGCAATCATGCTCTATCGATTAATTATCAAGCGCATAGCTTGAGTATTTAAGTTGAATTATTCAGCTTGTCTCGCTTTTACATACATCTCATTGACCGCCTTCCAATTGACGATATTCCACCATGCATTCACATAGTCTGAGCGCTTGTTCTGATAC
>Ga0129336_10002843_pt1 | contig 10667 bp, 19 predicted proteins | sample CPB6_02_DNA_FD_96878 | JGI IMG/M metagenome (GOLD analysis project Ga0129336, IMG submission 96878) | Freshwater to marine salinity gradient microbial communities from Chesapeake Bay, USA - CPBay_Sum_0.6_0.2_DNA | ecosystem: Environmental > Aquatic > Marine > Coastal | place: USA: Chesapeake...
ATCAACGGAGTGACGCGCACGCGTCTTGCAATTCAGTTGGTCACGCTTGCAGGAGTATCCACGAACTGGTCCGCAGCCTTGAGTACTGGCGGCGCAATCATCGACGTGCAAATTATGTGTTTCCTCGCCTGACGGACCTACACCATGCCCATGACCAAACCAACCTCTGAACAGGTCACGTTCCTCGCCGCCGGCTCCGGCGCGACCCAGCGCACGGCGCTCAACAAGCTCCGCGATGTCGTGAGCGTGAAGGACTTCGGCGCGGTCGGGGACGGCGTGGCGGATGACACAGCGGCGATCCAGGCAGCGATCACGGCGGCGGCTGGCAAGATCGTGTATGTGCCAGCAGGAACGTACAAGATCACATCGTCGCTGCAATGGCATCCTTCTGCTGCATCTGGGAACTACGCCAAGTCGCTGCGTCTGCTCGGTGACGGTATTCAGTCAACGATCATCGACAACAGGGCAAATGGCCCTGCCATCAGCGTAAAGAGCGCGGCAGCATCGGGCGACTTTGAGGCGACGCTCGGAGGATTCATTGAGGGCATGACGATCACTCGCGGCACCTCAACGTCCAACGGCGTCGGAATCTTCCTGCAAGGCGCGTTCCAGATGGTCTTGCGGAACCTGTTCATCACAAGCCAGTCGCTTCACGGAATCCAGATCAAGTGCGAGTTTGGAGATGATGACGGCAGCAACATGGTCGAGATCGAGAATGTCCGCGTCCATGCCTGCCCGGGATGGGGCATCACGTCGAAGGCCGACAGCGGTTTCAACGAGATCAGCTATCTGCGGCTCCGGCATGTGTTCGTGGAGAGTTGCGGGACCGCAGAGGCATACAGCGCATCAGGTGCCGTGCCAACCACCGGAGGAATGATCTGGAAGGGCCAGGTCCTGACTGTGGAGAGCAGCGCATTCGTGACGAACGAGAACGTCGGCTTGTGCTGTCCAACCGAGTCTGGCGCAGCGAATTGCGCTTCACTCGTCGATACCACGTTCGAGAACAACAAACTGCGCCACGCATGGTTCAGGACGCTTCGCGTCCTGCGATGCGAGAACATCCAGATGTACAGCGCGAACTCGCCGTTGAACGCAACGACGGGTTTTCAGATTGGTCCCGGCATCGTTGAGGCGGTGAACATCAACGGTGTGTTCGTACGGGCTACCAGCGGAAACAACCCGTACACCGCGTTCATGCTTGATCCCGGCGGCGGAATCGGTTCCGGGCCAGATCCAAAGAGCTGTCGCGTCATCAACTGTGTGTGGGACGATTTCGATTATGCCGGCCAGACAAGGTTCTCTGGATGGCTGTTCCCGCAGGTAGACATTGACTGCACGCTCGTTGTCTCCAATGCGACAACGGTTCTGCTGCGACCGGAACCGGCATCTAACCGAATCAGCACCGGAAACGCCATGCCGTTGCGCCGTCGCGTATCGGCATCCGGCACGTCAACGTCTGGAGAATGGATTGCCACGCGCATCCCGTCCGCGGGGTTGACCATCAGCAATTCCGGCCTATCGGCGAATACTCGATATTACTGCTATTTGTACGAGGACTCGCAGAACTCCTACGGTGCGTTGGAGTTGTCTACGACAACTTGGGCGCTTGATTCGGATACCGGATATCCGGTGAAGACCGGAGATGCAACGCGGTTTTACGTCGGCAGCGTCGAGACTGATGGTTCGTCTCAATTCAAGACCACGGCTGGGGGATGGCTGAATCCGTCCTTCGTCCCGTCATCGCAGGTCGGCGTGTTCTTCAAAATGTGGGTGGATTCAACAGGAGATGTGCGTATCTCAACATCTGGCAATTTCCCAACAAGCGACACCGATGGAACGGTGATCGGAACGCAGACATGACCTCCCCCCACCACGACGAACTGTTCCTCGCCATTGGCCGCCTGGAGGGCAAGGTCGATTCGCTACTCGCCATGCAAGGTCACCAGCAGGAGGAGCTCAAGGACCACGACGCACGGCTGCGCAACCTCGAGCACGCTCGCGGATACGTCATGGGGGTGTCTGCCGCTATTGGCGCAATCGTAAGCGTTGCCGGCACTTGGCTCGCTAAACTGATGCACTGAGGAAACACCATGCCGACCGACATTGTCATCGCTACAGACAAGCCGAACTACTCAACGACGGGACTTATCAGCATCGTTTCAGGTGCGAGTTATGACGCCGCGAAGCCAACCGCCACGGCGCCAAGCACGACCAGCGCTTCGTCTCTGCTGGTTACCAATCTTGGCGATAAGCCAAGCCTGCTGCGTGTAGTCCCATTTTGCAGCGCGTCGGTGGCACCGACCGCCGGCACGTTCACTACTGCGGGATTGCGTGTGGTCGGTTGGACTGCGTACATCAGCTCTGGAACTGCCACCTATGTTCCGACCATTCTTGCCGACCTGTCACTGACGCTTGGTTCCACTATTGCGAGCCTGTCAATCGGCGGAGAAACGCATTACTTCTTCAACACCGTGACGGTCGCTGGCGGAGTTCCTGCCGTAAACCTGTATAGCCCAGGAACGATCAGTGCTGCGGCTGACAACGCAAGCCAGATCGTCATCGACACTGTTGGTCATCAATACATCACCATGCAGTTCAAGGGCACCAATGCGAATACGCCGAAGATGGGCGCATTCCATGCCTTCATCTGATGCGTCGAGTGTTCAACAGGTTCAGCAGGCCGGAATCGCCGGATCTTGAATCCGGCCTTCTGTCATTGAGCCAACCGGCATCGTTGAACGGCGTATACGGCAGTTCATTGGCTAGCACGTTCCTGCGTGATGCAGTTGGCGGCGCAGACAGCGTTGATGTCATCACCATTGGCGACAGCAACACCGGCTACTCGTACCTGGGCGCTGGCGGCGGTGGTGGGGGATGGACACGCGCCTGGCTGCGCAACATGAATGCGTTCGGCATCCAGACGTATTCGTCGCCATTGATGCCAGTCATGGCGAACAGCGGCACGACGCTAACCGTGCAGACGGTGACTGAGGAATCGGGTGTCATTACCACGTTGGCTGGTTATTTTGGCAACGTATTGGCTCCCGCCGGAAACGTGCAACGCGGCAGCACGGCTGGTCCTGCGGATGTGACAAACATGGCCGTACCGGCTACCACGTTCCTGCCGCACGCTCTGACGGGCTTTGACTATTGCTATGTTGCCGCTGCGGCGACTGCGCAAACATTTGCGCAGCTGAATGGAACGTACCCGGGCGGCGCGGCCCCGTCTCCAGCATTGCCGACATGGAATCAACCCGGTACGGCTTTGCGATATCGCGTCACGCACGTGCAATCCAGCACGAGCGGCGGTTCGCTGAATCTGACTGCATATCGCGTGACGAGTGGTTCGTATTTCGCTCTGGCGACCGCCAACGCCAGCACATACAACGCTGCTGGCTACGTCAGGACTGCGTCTGACATGGCGTTCACGATGCCGTCCACCTCGCCTGCCTCGGCGATCCTTTTCGGCTGGAACTACATCGGATTCGCTACTGGCCCCGCGCATGTCTTGTATGACTGCGTGTACAAGGTGACCAAGGGGTGTGCGGTCAATCAACTGCACTACGGCAGTGGACAATCCAGCGCAACGATTTCCGGCGTCATTACTGGATCGACGGCCAGCAACCGCACATTCCTGCGCACCTACTTCAGTGAGATCGTGGCTCGCCAGGTCGCCGCAGGCGGGTCTGGGCGCGTCATCATTTGGATCAATTCGGGCATCAACAGTGCCGTTGGCGGCTACACATTCGTCGGATACATGGACGCCATGATTTCCACGTTGACGGCGGAGTGGTCTGCGGCTGGCTTTGACTCGAGCAAGCTTGCATTTGTCGTGAGCGCCACGCATCCGTTGGATGGCTACTCATCGGCTACTGAGGCGCTGCTAGCAGAGGATCGGCAATGGTTGAACAGTTGGGCGCCCGCCAACCGCAACGTCACAGCACTGGACCTTTCTCAATGCCTGAGTGGGCCGCAGTTGACCGCTGCCGGCTACTACACCGGGAGTGGTGTTGGCGAATCGCATCTCACGCAGGCCGGATACAACGCGGTCATGTCGATTGCCGTGCAGAAGCTTCTGAGTAAGCCATGAGATTGGTTCTGCTTGTGCTGTTGTTGGCTGCGTGCAGCCCTGTGCAGCGCATTGCAGACCGCTCCAACGAGATCCGGGCCGAGGCCCAGGTACTGCGTCACCACGGCCAGCAGGCCGACGACGCGGTCGTGGTGCACCATGCCGATGTCATCGACGGACTTGCCGCCGAGATCCACGGCGAGCTGCCGGGCGTTCAGGACCGTACGCCAGCCTGGCTGGCTACTCTGAAGTGGTGGGGGATCGCGCTGGCCGGCGTGGCGGTGGCGTTTGTCCTGTGGCAGTCCGGGGCGTTTACGGCCCTTCGGATAGCCATTGGGTGGCTACCGAGGCGCCAGGTTGCCACGGCGGAACTGGCTGCTGATATGCTAGATCCGTCCCGCCCGGAGTCCGAGCGGGAGTTCGTGGCGGCGATGCGGGCGCGTGACCCCATGTTCGATGCCGCCTATCGCCGCATCAAGAAAGGCAAATGATGATCCTCGCCTCTGCATTCTCCGACTTCCTCGGCAACATCTGGTTCGCCGGCCTCGCACTCGTCCTCGGCGTTGGCGCCGGATGGGTGCTTCGCGGCAAGTACGGCAGCAAGATCTGACACCGACAAATCCCGCCATTTGGTGGGCAGGCCCGGCGCGTAGCTCCATGCGTGTCGGGCCTGTTGTCGTAAATAAAAAGCCCCCGGCTTCCCGCATCATGCGTTCCACCGGGGGCGAGGATGAAGACTGAGACGTTTGGTCAGCGTACCCGCAGGCTGGTTCCGCGCTCCATCAGGGAGCAGCCGACGATCTCCTCGCCGGCCTCGAGCGCCTGGCGGATCGTGTCGGCGTCCGGCTCGCGCTTGACGCGCACGAACTTGCCGTCCCACAGGTCCATTGCGGTCGGGTCGATGGCTACGGGCTGCTTGCCGCCGTTGCGCTGCACCGAGATCTTGAACCGCTCGGTGTCGATCTTCAGGCGTCCGGTGCCCTCCATTGCGCCCTTGAGGCGTTCCTTGAGGCGTTCGGCCAGCGCCGAGTCGCAGCCGGCCAATTCCCGCATGCGGCGGGCCTCGGCAGTACGGGCCTCGGCACGGGCCTCCAGCTCCTTGATGACGAGGACGTAGTCCTCGGCCTTCTCGGTCAGGGCGGCGTCGAGCCCCTCGAGGACGGTGGCGAGTTCGGCCTGCACCTCCGGCGACTCCGGGGTGTCGAGCAGGCGGTCAACGATGGTGGCGAGGTCAGTCGAGATGGCGTAAAGGCTCATATGTGATCCCCTTTCAGAACGGGAGTTCGGTGGTTGGCGCGGGGACGGTCACGTTGGGCTGCCGCCAGCGCATGATGGTGAGCGTGCCGTTGACACGGGAGAGCTCAAGCGTGCCCTCGCCGGCGTCCTTGGCGAGCGTCACGAACTCGGGCACATCGGTCGTGATCCAAGCGGTGCCGTGCTCGCCGTCGATCTGGATGGCGACCGGCTTGCCCTTGCGCTCGGCAACGCGCAGGATGGCAACCTGGCCCTCCCAGTTGTCCGGGTACTTGTCGGCGGGCGCGGACGGCCTAGCAGGCGCCTTGACGGCCTCGACGGTCTCAATGGGCCTCGGGGCGGGTGCGGGCTTGGCGGGGGCAGGGGCGGGCTTGGCGGGGCTGCTAGTGCGGTCCTGGCGGTCCTGCTCGCCGTCCTCGTCCTCCTCGCCGACGATGCCGGCGATTGCGGCGGCGCTGTACCGGCGCAGGTAGGTGCAGATCGACCCGAGGGTCTGAACCGTGGCACGCTCGGGGAACGGCATGCTAACCGTCTCGGCGATGAACTCGCCGCTGGTGTGCATGACGGTCGTTTCGACCGACACCATGCCATTGTCGGTGTTGATCGACTGGACGAGCGTCAGCCCCTGTGCGGCGAACGGAACGCGGATCGCGTTCAGGATCGCGCCCAGGCTGGCGTATCGGTTCTTGAAGTGCGGGTTGACGCTGTCAAGGTTGGGGTTCTTGATCTGGGTGTTGGCGAGCGCCAGCGAACTGGCGAGCGCCCCGATGGTTTGACTCGTACGCATGTGCATCCTCAATGTGTGTCGAACACCACGTTCGACGCGGGAACTGTATACAGTCCCTTATACGCTGTCAACGGGCTGCGTAAGAAATCGTGACAAAGGTTTCTGACGTGTTGCCGTACCGCTTGTGCGCGTTCAGCCACACGACTTGCGAGTCATCGACCATCACGACGCCGGTCAGACCGTCGAGCAGGGCGCGGCAAAGCTTGTCTATGTCAGGCTTGCCCGGGTGCAGCGGCGCGGTCTTGGTGAGTTCGCCAGCCTTGCGCCAATGACTCTTGGGGCGCTCAAACACGAACTCGGCGCTTATGGTGCAGGCGACCGCAGCCGGCGGCCCGACCCAAGCACGCCCAGCCTCATAGGCGACGGCGGCTCGCCACGACTTCAGTCGCTTGCACTGGTCGAACATCACCGTCCGACCGTTCCGCAGGCGCACCAGGCGCTTGCTCCCTTGCGGTGCTGCCATACCCGGCACGGTGAATTCGATCAGGCGTTCGCTCATAGATCAGGAGTCTTTGCTTGAGCTCGTTGCACCCTCGCATGAGAAGCGCCATCTCGTTGCGCAGGTAGATGATTTCATCGCGTGCCTCGGCCAAGATTGGGCTGACGAACGGCTGGACATCAATGCGGTCGATGATGTCCTCGTCAGTCTCGGGCATCATGTGTCCCTGTGCATGTATCGCAGTGTGTCCTGATGCTTTGTCATCAGATCCTGTAGCGCGATGCGGGCACGCATGTGCGATGCACGCAGATCCTCGATGCGTTGCTCGAGCAGGCTTGCCTGTAGCGTCCGCAAAGCCAAGGCAGTACGGCACTCTCGCACCAAAGTGACACCGTCCAGATCCGGCGCGTTTCCGGCGAGGTACGAATCAATCCGGCGCATCAGGTCGTCGTGCATCATCGTCCTCGATGATAGTCGTGCGCCAGATGGCAATTTGCATGGGTGCGCTGACGCGAACCCTGGTCGCCTTCGTGCTGCTCGGCCTGAACACGGCGACAACCTTGTCCTCAAGCGTCAGGATGGCGCTTTCCCCACCCTTCAGCGTCAGAACCACGGTGCCGAAGTCAGCCGGTATGCGTGTCTGCTTCAAGGTCATGTTGTGCCTCCTTGCACATTTTGTCCCTTAGAACGGGATGTCGGTATCGGGAAGCGGACGGTGATTGGCCTGCTTGGCCGGCGCTGCTGGTGCATCCTCGCGCTCACGCGGCAGGCTGAACTTCAGGGACAGCATCTCGGTGCCCTTGCTGGTGGTCTTCGTCCAGGCGGCGATCTCCATCACCACCCCATTGACCATGCAGTTCCCGCGCCAGTCCGGCTGGCGGTCGTGCTGCTTGCGGTTCTGGAACATCGCTCCGGTGTCAGGCTTTGGTTCGTAGCTCATCGCGCATCTCCATGATCCTGCGTTGCAGGATTTGATTGTGCTGCTCAAGGTCTTCGATACGAGTTACCGCAGCGGTAAGCAACTCGTCCATCCACGGGTCAATCCGATTACGAGGGAAGTCAACGGCTGCCTTCCGCAGGCGTTCCTTCAGTTGTTTTTCAAGTGCTCCCACGGTCATACTCCCTTGCGACCTTTGCTGCATAGCCGTCCGTGGCTCTCCGGCGCTTCCCAGTTGCGCCCCGTGGCCCTCCGTTGTGGATCCTCGACACCGTGTCAATCGACCAGTCCTGCGCGTAGCGCGAGAGGTAGGCGATGACTACGCGCCTGGCGTATTCGGGGTCGGTGACGTCGGTGTACGGGCGCGAGCTCAACGACTTGTCGTACTCGCAGGCGTCCTTCCAGTACACCTCCCAAATCTGGAAACGACCGAGCGCCTTCCCGTTGTCTCCGACGGCACGGTCAGGCTGACGCGCACCGCCAGTCTCAACGGCTGCGATGGCGGTCAGGATGCGGTTCACGTCGGTGCCGACAGGCGGCGGCACGACCAGCGCAACGGCAATGATGGCTGCGATCATCGCGTACCCCTTGGTTGCTCTCGCATCAGTTCCTTCTCGCACCCGTGCGCGTCGAAAGCAGCAGTGATGCCGGCGGGCAGGTCAGGCATGTGCATCTGATGTCCGTTGACGAGGACGCCCTCCAGCGTCCAGGTCCACAGCCTCCACGCCGTGGACGGGTAGGAGTTGCCGTGCTGGTCGAAGTCTTCATACGACTCCTCGCTCCAGTGCGCGGTGATGACGCCAACCACGTCATTCTCCTGCGCGAACTCGATGGCCTTGACGTTGTCGTCATCCATCCAATCCAGATCGAGATCGATGGTGTGCTCGGTAATCACGCGATCCTCCAAACCCGCACGAGGCGGCGATGAGTGCTGACACGGGACGACTGGCGAACGGCGCCAGTCCAAACAAACCCTTCGCGGAACATGCTGCCAGCGGCATTGCCCAAATCAGCGTAGTTCAGGCCGGCTGCGGCCATGAGTGCCGCCACGTCGTCGGCGGTCACGGTGCCGTGCTGTGCTGCGTACTCGTGGGCGAACAGGCGTGCCTGCGTCAGCAGGAGCTCGCGGGCGTCCGCAGCCAACGCCATGCCGGCATCACGCCGACGTGCGGCCTCGACGATGTCGAACAAGGGAAGGCCGTGCATCACAGCCCTCCTTCGGCGTCGGAGTGGATGTGCCCGGTCGAGTCCATTGCCCAGCCGTAGTCGGGCTCGGTCTCGTCGTTGGCCTCGGCGGCGACGGCTGCGCGGTATTTGGCGATGGCTGCGTTGACTGCCTCGCGCCGCGTGAATCCAACAGCCCACACGGCAGGGGAAATCTCGGCAATCCAATTGGGCTTGCCGTCCGCTTTGCAGGTCAACACAGAACGGATACCAGCGTCACGCTCGGCGCTGGTGACTGCGAGAAACTTGAACGGTGAGTGGTGCATGTCATCCTCTTTCTGCCACGTCATGTGGCTGGGTGGACTATACAGCCCTGTATATCGTGAGTCAAGTGGGTCAACATGAGCATTTGCCAATTTTTTTGGTTGGCGTGGTTTGCATTATTTGGATCCGTAATCTGATGTCGTGCCTGATCGTGACCTGCGCACAGTCCCACGCATCGCACGCGAACTCGCCAACAAGGCCGCTCGCCGACATACGCATGACGCATCGGACATCACAGGGAAACTAGGTGTCGATCTCCTCCCTGTCGGAACGACAAACACCACGGTGTGTGCCGGCAACGATGCGCGACTGAGTGATTCCAGGCGACCTGACGCACACACGCACGGCATCACCGAGCTGACACAATCAGGAGCTACAAGCGGTCAGGTCATCGCGTGGAATGGTTCGGCGTGGGCCGCAACGACGCCGGCTGCTGGGGCGATTACGAATGCCACGGCAGCACTAGCGTCAGACGTTGCGTTGAGCGTCAGCAATCAATGGTACGACGGGCCGAGCATTTCGCTTGATGCCGGTACGTGGTTGGTGTTGGCACACGCCACATACAACAAGGCAACTACCACCGCAGCGACCAGATTCCTGCGCATTACAAACAAGACCAACCACTACGCCAGCACCTCGGAATATCACCCGAGCGTCAATCCGAACAGCGCGAACCTGTTCGTTGCAGCGACTGTTGTTGTCGCAACGACAACGACGATCTACCTGCAAGCTGCAACGTCTGTGGGATCCGCTTCCGAATTGCTGAAGGCTGCAACAGCAACTAACGGCAGCGGCAACAACGCCACACAACTCAACGCGATCAAACTCGCATGAGCGTGAAGATCATTCAACATCAGCCAGGCTCATTCACCGTCGAGATGAGCGACGATGAGAGCCGCGTGCCATCAGCATCGTGGGAGCAGCAATTCCTGCTGGTCTCCGACGCTCACATCGATAACGCCCATGCAGATCGCTGCATGTTTGACCGGCATTTGCGCCAGTGCCGGGAGCGCAATGCGCGTTGGCTAAGCAACGGGGATTTCCTATGCCTCATGCAAGGGAAATTTGACTTGCGTAGCGACACGTCCGCTTGCCGGCCTGAGCACCAGCAGGGCAAGTACCTCGATGCAGTCATCCGAACGACCGCCGACTACGTTGGGCCCAATGCCGACATGGCACTGTTGTTCGCGCCAGGTAACCACGAAACCGCTGTCAAGCGTCGATGCGAAACGGACATGAACGAGCGGCTTGTCGAGGCGCTGAAGGCGCGTAACCCCGCCTGCCAGGCGTACGCCGGCAGCTACGCGAACTGGGTGCGATTCCTCGTGCGCGACAAGGAACGCCGGCAGGTCGTGGGCAACTCAATCGTCATGTACATGCACCACGGCTACGGCGGGGGCGGCCCGGTTACTCGAGGCACGATCCAGACCGCACGCATGGCGGTGTACCTGCCCGACGCCGACATCATTTGGACGGGGCACACGCACGACGAGTGGATCATGCCAATCCAGCGTGCACGGCTCACCCTGAACGGGCGACCGTATCTCGACCGCGTCATGCATGTCCGCAGCCCCGGCTACAAGGACGAGTTCAGCGAACAGAATGGCTGGGCCGTCGAGAAGGGCATGCCGCCGAAGCCCAAGGGTGCGCTCTGGCTGCGGTTCTACATGGATCATGCTCGTGTCAACGGAAC
>Ga0129336_10002847_pt1 | contig 10657 bp, 22 predicted proteins | sample CPB6_02_DNA_FD_96878 | JGI IMG/M metagenome (GOLD analysis project Ga0129336, IMG submission 96878) | Freshwater to marine salinity gradient microbial communities from Chesapeake Bay, USA - CPBay_Sum_0.6_0.2_DNA | ecosystem: Environmental > Aquatic > Marine > Coastal | place: USA: Chesapeake...
GAAGGCATCAAGAAGAATCTATCTTCAATCAAAGGTCTGCGCTCATACGACATTATGCCTGACTTGCCACAGCCACCTTGCGCTGTCATCGGTCAATTAGATTTTACTTTTGATTTGAACAATAGCCGTGGTTTAGACCAGGCCAATTTGGATGTCTATGTGCTAGTTCAACGCTTCTCAGAAAGAACAGCGCAAGACAATCTGGACAAATATTTGACTGGCTCTGGTGATTATTCAATCAAAGCAGCAATTGAATCTGATTTAACACTCGGCGGTGCCTGCAACACCTTACGCGTTACATCAGCAGAATCTGGAACATATCTTGCAGGAGATGTGGAATATCTGTCTTACCGCTACAGGCTAACCGTCTGGGGACAAGGAGAATGATGAGTTACACAGTAAATTCTGACCGCTTTGCTCTAAAGGCTAAAGGTGAGTCAGTATCCGATAAAGAACTGCTTGAAGCAGGATGCAACATTCCAGCGCTCATTGCTGGCGGCCATCTTGTGTCAGCACAAACACCGAAAGCAGCACCGACACAAGAAGGAGACACTAAATAATGGCACGCATCGTTCTTACTGATGCATCTATAGTTATCAACTCAGTTGACCTATCAGACCATATTGGCAGCGTGACAATCTCAACATCAGAAGATGTTATTGACACCAGCGCATTCAGTTCCACAATCGCAGCAGGCCGTACACGTGTATCTGGTCTTGCTGACAATTCCGTAACCCTAGAGTTCCACCAGGATTTTGCAACATCCTCGGTTGAGCAAACAATTTATCCGCTTCTTGGCAATACAACAACCGTTGTTGTAAAGCCAACAAGCGCAGCAGTATCTGCAACAAACCCTTCCTACACATTCACTGCTCTTGTTTCAGAATGGCAAGAGTTGTCAGGTTCTGTGGGAGAATTGGCCACTGCAAGTGTGACTTGGCCAATTTCAGGCGCTATCACAAAAGGAGTATAAGTAAATGGCCCGTATTGTTTTAACTGATGCGTATGTGGTGTTGGCAAGCACTGACATCTCGACATATGTGACTTCAGTGACTCTTTCCTCAACACTCGATGTTGTGGAAACAACAGGTATGTCAAACACCAGCCGCACCCGTGTTGCTGGCCTTCGTGACAACCAAATCACTCTTGAGTTCAACCAGGACTTTGCTTCTGGCGCTCTTGAAACCTTGATTTATCCAAGCGATGCAACAACAAAGATTGGTACAGCAGTTGCAATGACTGTAAAGCCAACCAGCGGTGCTACATCTGCAACCAATCCTTCCTATTCATTCTCAGCCTTGATTTCAGAATGGCAATCAGTATCTGGAAGCGTTGGAGAACTCGCAACCGTATCGGTCACCTGGCCGATTTCTGGCGCAATTACAAAAGCAACATCCTGATAATCTAAGGGGGAAACAATGGATGGCTTAGCAATAAAAGTAAAAACAAGTGATGGCAATGAACAGGTGTACAAACTGACACCACGAATCATTGTCGCATTTGAGCAAAACTTTGGTAAGGGACTTCCCAAACTTATAGGTGAAGAGCAAAAAATTGAACACATCTATTGGTTGGCTTGGAAAGCCCAGCAGGTCAATGGCGTCATCGTGAAGCCATTTGGTCCTGAATATTTGGATACAATTCTCAGCGCAGAGTTGGATGCCGACCCAAATTCCGAATCCACCGCGAAAGCCTGACCTATACGGTTGCAGCAATTGCGGTGGAGACAGGCATTTCTCCTGTTGACTTGCTTGATGCCCCTGAAGGCATCTTGGAAGCAATAGGAATTTATTTGAAGGAGCGGGCAAAGAAAAATGGCAGATGAAGTCATAGTTCTCACTGGCATCAAAGAGACAGTTGATGCTTTGAAAGAATTTGATAAATCCGCTGTTCGCCGATTCAATAAAGTTATCAATACGGAACTTGCTAATGCAGAACGCGATGCACACGGTATCGCACGTGGCATCGGTAACGGTAAAACAGATACTCCAATGAGCGGTTGGCGGCCATATAACGCTGCCAACCCTCAGAGAAGTTCCCGTGGCGGCGTCGGATGGCCTGCCTGGAATACTGGTGAAGTTATTGCTGGTATTCGTAAAAGTAAAGCGCAAGGTAAAGTTCGCGCTGATTACACACCCAGCGCTGGTGCTTTGATAAACAAATCAGCCGCTGGCGCAATCTTTGAAGTTGCTGGCCGCAACAATGGCAAGAATGCAACTGGCAGAAGGCAAGGCGACCAGTTTATGCGAACCTTATCTGCAAGATTCAAGCCAGCATCACGTTTGGTCTGGCGCGTTGTTGACAAAGACCGCGCTAAAATTGAAGCCAATGTGAAACGGGCTTTAGATGAAGCAAAAGCAGAATTACAAAAACATTTGAATAGAGAGCGGGATTAGAAATGGCAGTTGGCGCAGTAGTAGCGCGAATCCTTACCCAGTATTCTGATAAAGGTTCAAAAGCCGCTCAAAAAGACATCAACAAACTTGGCAAACAATTTGATGCTTTTGGCAAGAAGGTATTCAAAGCATTCGCCGTTGCTGCCGCTGCTGCTGGTGCTTTCGCTGTAAAGATTGGCAAAGATGCAGTGCAGGCTGCCATTGCAGACCAAAAGAGCCAAGCGCTTCTTGCCAACAGTTTGCGTAATACTACTGGTGCTACTACATCTGCAATTGCTGCAGTCGAATCATATATTTCAAAATTACAATTACAGGTTGGCGTTGCCGATGACGAATTGCGACCTGCTTTATCTAAACTCGCGGCAGTCACTGGCGATGTTAGCGCCGCCCAAGACCTTCTTGGAACTGCTCTTGATGTATCTGCGTTTGCTGGGGTTGATTTGGGAACAGCAACAAATGCTATTACTCGCGCTTTGCAGGGTAATTTCAAGAGCCTTCAAAAATTAGTTCCAAGCCTTGATGCAGCAACTATAAAATCTAAAGATTTTGCAAAAATACTTGCTGAAGTAGCAAAAGCAACGCAAGGCGCTGCCGCCACTCGCGCTGGAACTCTTGAATATAAGTTAGAAATTTTACGAATCAGATTTGGTGAAATTCTTGAAACACTTGGTTATGCCTTACTTCCAGTCATTGAGAAGTTTGCAACAACGCTTCAAACCAAGGTGCTTCCTAGAATTGAAGAATGGATAAAGCAAAACAAGCAAGGCTTGATTGATGGTTTAGAAAAGGCTGCCAATGCTGCCATTTCTTTACTAGGTGCTGCCATAGCATTCAGCAATTGGGTTATTGACAACATTGAATTGATAAAAGTCCTTGGAGCGGTCATTGCAGCATTGTGGGTCACTGCAAAAATAATTACATTCATTACTGCTTTGCAGGGCGTTGCAGTAGCCTTTGGTTTGATTACTGTTGGTGCAAATGGAGCAACAGTAGCAACTGCAAGATTTATCAAAACTGCAGGATTTCTTTTGAAATTTGGTAAAGTATTTATTGGTTTAGCAGCGCTTTTAGGTTTAGCAGGTTCCAGCGCAACTGAAGGCGGATACCCAGCAGGAACTGTAGGCGCTCAAAATGCCAAGAAGAAAAAATTGATGAAGGCTGCTGAAAAGCCTTTAGGCAATTATCAAATGTCAACTGGAACAGTATTGCAAACCCCTGGTGCCACCTCAGCAGATTCTGGATTGGCAGCAATTCTCGCTAAATTGCAAACAGCGCAAGATAAACTTAATGGCAAAAAGAAAAAAGAACTTACTATTGAGCAAAAAATTATCAATGCAATGCTCAAGAAGTATGGTCTAACTTTGATGACTGCAGAAATTGAAGCAAAGGCAACTGCTGCCGCAATCAAGGCTAACTTAGAACGTCAAGGAGCAATTGCCAAAGCCGCTCCAACAGTCTCACTTGCCGCTCAAGGTGATGGTTCTGCAACTGGCAACGTTATTTCAGGCTCAGGAAATCCAATAGTCAAAGTCAATGTCAATACTCCATTTATTACACAAGAAGATGTTGTCGTTGAAATTGAAACTGGTCTAAATAAGTTACAAAGATACCGTGGGGCTGGCGCAGGTGGCGGATTCTTTAGAACAAAGGCTGAATAATGGCAAACTATAATGGGGTCACAGCGCCATCAATTGCTGTGCAGTTTTACATTAGTTCTACTTGGACATCTGTAACAGCAGGCGATGTCTTGGAAACAGGCATTCGTCGTGGTCGCAAACAATATGATGTTCTTGCACAGGCTGGTATGGCTTCTGTAATTTTCAACAATTACTCTGGCGTTTACGACCCAGACAATTCATCAGGGCCGTATGCAGGTTTGCTCAAAGCAGGACTTCAGATGCGCATTGTGGCAACGTGGTCATCAACTGGCTACACGATTTATCAAGGATTCTTAGAATCAAGCGTTGTGAATCAGGGTCATTATCCAACTGTCACAATGAACTTTGTTGATGGCCTTGGCTACATCGCCGATGCACAAGCACCAGTCTTGGCTTCATTACAATTTGAAGAGACAGCAGCATCTCGCGTCACAAGAATGCTTGATTACGCTGGCTGGTCTGCTACTGCTCGCTCACTAACAGGCACTGTGACGATGCAAAAGACAATGCAAGGTAAATCCTGTTTGCAGATGATTTATCAAGCAGTCAACTCTATTGCTGGCCGCTTCTACATTTCTCGCTCTGGCGTTGCAACATTGGTTCCACTGTCAGATAAATTCTCACGCCCAACTCAGTTGCTCTTTAGCGACCAAGGCGATGCCTATTCCTTGGATTACCAAGGCCTTGTTGTGGACCCTGGAACGTTTTATGTCGTCAACCAAGCCATCGTGGACCGTGGGGCATCTGCCACTGTCACTTCCACCTACAAGATAAGCAGAGATGCCTATGGCCTTACATCAAAACGCTTTGATGCGCCTATTTTGAGCGAGACTTCTGGCACCAATCTTGCTCTCTATGAATCACGCCAACAGGCAACACCTACCACTTACGCAAAACAAGTTGATTTCAGCGCTTTGAATCTTGGCGTTCTCTACCCTGATTTCCTTGCCTGTGAAATTGGCGACCAAGTAAGTGTGAAGCGTGAAACCGTTGATAATCGCAACTTGCAATATAACCTTGTGATTGAAGGTATGAACCACAAAATTACAAGTGATGATTGGAAAGTAACATTTCATACATCGCCCATCAATCCGTATTCAATAACAATCTAGGGGTCAGATAATGCCATTATGTCCACAGATTACTAACACGCCAATCACGGTCACTCAGACCGCTGATTTTACTGTTTCATCTGTGATTCCTATTGTTGCCAATACAAGTGATGGCTTGGCGGGTAACATTGAATCCATTGAGATTTTGGCTGATGGCAAAACAAAAGTTTATCGTCAGGCTGCAGCGCCAACAGGTGCTGGTATCAATGATGGCGACCTTTGGATTGATACCGATGATGGTAATAAGTTATATGTAAGAGCATCTGGCGCTTGGGTATCTGCTCAAGATGCAGCGATTGGTACAGCGCAAACCACAGCAAATAATGCTGCCGCGACTGCAGGTGCTGCTCAATCAACAGCAAATACTGCATTAGCAAATGCCGCTACTGCTTACAGCGCAGCAATTGGCTCATTGCAGCCAAGCGCAAACACGATTGTCAATGCAAGCAATCAGATAACAGCAATCAATGGAAATGGCATAACTGTTTATTCTGGAGCATCTGCAACAACTGGCGCTCGCGTAGTTCTCAATTCTGCTGGTCTTGCAGCATATAATGCAAGCAATGTTGCAACCTTCTCTTTAACTGCATCAACAGGCGCAGCGGTTTTCTCAGGTAGTGTTACTGGTGCCACGATTACTGGTGGAACCCTAAACATTGCAGGCAATGCCATTATTGATGGAAGCGGTTTATTGACTGCAACAGGCGCAACTATAACTGGCACCATCAATGCAACAGCAGGATATTTTGGAACTTCAACAAATGGTTATAGCATCAGTTCTGCTGGGCTTACTAGCGTTGGTACCACAGCAATTACTGGTGGAACAATTCAAACTTCTACTGGTTCCAATGCTGTTATTCTCAATGGTTCTGCAAATGCTCTACAGATAAAAGCCAACACCAGCATTGTTTCCAATATGCTCAACTTCAGCACATCAGGAACTATCTGGCATCACGGTTCAAGCCCAGATTCATCTGGTGCAACATATCCTCAAGCGCGTCTGACATCTACCAGTATGACAATTTATGGTGGTTCTAGTGCTTACTTCGCTGCTAATGCTGCTGGCAATACTGTCGTTGGAGCAACAACATATTCAGGCGGGACTCATACATTTTCAACTTCATTTGTGGCAAGTTCTGATGCAACATTCAATAGCACAATGTTTGCACCAAATCTAACTACATCAACATCAGCCACAAATCTTCGCGTAACAACTGGTTCTATTGGTGAAATTCAAGAGACTAGCGCATCAAGTATTGCATTCAAAGAAAATGTAGTTAATGTAAATACCGTTAATGAACTAGACCCAAAGAAATTGCTTGATTTGCCAGTGCGTGCTTTTACCTATAAGGCTGGCTATTTATCAGAAAATGATGACCGTGTAAATGTAATGCTTCCTGGTTTTATTGCCGAAGAAGTTGACGCAATCTATCCTGTGGCAGCAGACTATGGACAAGATGGGCCACATTCGTGGAATGAACGTTTTATCATTCCTGGATTGTTAGCCTTGATTCAGGACCTTTACAAAGAAATTGCAACACTCAAGGGGGAGTAAATGGATACAGAAATTGATTTGGCTAATGTATTGCAGGCAATGCGTGAGCAAATCGGTTCAATGGCTCAAGAGAACGCAATTCTCAAGGCCACAATCAAGAAGTTAGAAAATGGACCTTGTAACGGAACTTGTTCCAATACAAAGAACGATTGATGACCATATAGACCTGTTTGATGATATTCAGGTCTTGCTGAAGGAGAAAACCGCGTGACACCACTTGATATGGCAACCCTTGCTGTTGCAGTCAGTACCCTTGTTGGCTCATTTGCCTATGGGGTCAAATGGCTAGTCCAACACTATTTGGCAGAACTCAAGCCTAATTCTGGCTCAAGTATCAAAGACCAAGTAAATCGTTTGGAAGCACGCGTGGATGAAATCTATGCAATTCTCATTGGGGGAACACCATCAAAGCGCAAGAAGAAATGACACAGCGCGACAATTTCATTCAAATCGCGTGGGCTGAAGTTGGATATGTAGAAGGCCCGAAAGAGAATGAGACAAAGTTTGGCAAAGAGATGGGCGCCAATTATCTGCCGTGGTGTGGCTCCTTTGTAATGTGGTGCGCCAAGAAGGTTGGCCTGAAGATTCCCAATTGCATTTCGACCCAGGCAGGGGCGCAGGCGTTCGAGTCCCGCAATCAATGGCAGGACGCCGCCACCGCCACGCCAGAGCCAGGCGACCTAGCCTTCTTTGACTTCCCAGGAGACGGGGTTGACCGTATCTCACATATTGGCATCGTCATCGGCGTGCAGGCTGGCAATGGCACCGTCCATACAATTGAAGGAAATACTTCTGGCGATTCAAAAGGTGACCAGCGCAATGGCGGTATGGTTGCCTTCAAGACCAGAACCTACAAGAAAACTAAAAGATTGAAGTTGAAACGCCAAGAGCCAGTCTCAATTGTGGGATTTGGTAAGCCTAAGTTCAAGGAGTAAGAATGGAAAAGTTGAAGTCATTTGTTCACCGCAATCCTGCACGCGTTGCAGCATTTGTATCATCAGCAGTTGCGCTGGTAGTTTCCGCGCTCTCACCAGATATGCCAGTTGAAGCAGCAGTTGCATTCGTGTTATCTGCTCTTGGACTTGGTGAATATGCACAGCGTGTTGAGAATGAGAAAACAGAAATTGCGCTGTACACAGATGTGGATGATTTAGAACAGGAGTAAGTTTGATGAAACGGGGGGAAGTTCTCAAAGAAGCCGAAAGGCTGATGTATGGTGACCGCCAAGAAGATTATGGAACACCGTATGAGAATCACAGAAGAATTGCAGTCTTGTGGTCTGCCTATCTTGGGACAGAGATTTCGCCAATGCAGGTTTCGATTTGTATGGCGTTGGTAAAGATTGCCAGACTGCAACAAAATCACGAATATTCTAAAGACGATACCTTCATTGATTTGGCGGCATACGCAAGCATTGCCGCCGAACTCGCTGAAATCAAACGCAAGCAGGACCAGCAATAGTCTTTATCCCCTAGCGATAAGAAAACCCCTACACGGCCACCTTTCCCGTGTAGGGGTTCTTCTTTGTCTCTTACGCTTTTACATATTCACGCAAGTGTTCAACGATAACTTCACTGACAGTTTTATCTTCCTGCTTGGCTTTAGCCTGAACTTTTGCCCACAGCACATCTGACACACGCACGGACCTGATTTTCTTCACTTCTTCTCCTTTCGATTACATTTGCACGGAATATGAAAACCTTGCTGCCAGTCAATCTGGCCGCATCTCTGGCAGCGCCTAATTTCCACCTTCTGCCACCTTCTCACTCATAGTGCGAATCTGCTCAAATGCATTGGCGCAAACTTGTAAGAGTTCAATTGCCACCTGGCAGGTGGCTTCCATTGTTTCGCCCCAGCCATCGGCGACTGCTTCATTGAGTTTGTCTGCAACGTGGGTCATTGCAGTGGAAAGTTCTGCGTGCAGATTGCTCATCGCGCTCATAGTTTTGCTTCGCTTACTATGCGCTTGATGGTATCTATACTGACATTATTGCGGTGCATTTCAGCAAGACCAATCACAAGATGGTAACTATCTTCTGCAGCATCCCAGAGAGATTCTTCATCAATGCCTTGTGCTGCTAAATAACGGATTGCTTCTGTCTGACGGTCAAGATAATAATTACCCATCGCGCTCATTTGATATTACCTTTCATCCAGCGCACTGCAAAGAATGCGACGATTGAAAACCAGAACCAGAACTGCACCATTGCCTGCCAACCAGCAACGTGTGTGCCAAAGAGTAGGTCTAGCATTATTTTTGCTCCTTTGAATAGTCACATTGATTGCCTGAACAGTTATGACAGAGACAAGACTTCTTGATGAATCTATGGTCGCAACACTTCATTATGCACCTGCCTTCTTTATGACTGGAACAACCTGAATAAACTGTAGGTGCAAACGTTTGTCTAAAGATTTAGCAACCTTTTGAGCCAGTTCTTCTGATGAATGATAACTGGCTCCAATCTTTTGGGTTGTGAGATTCCTGAACACAACTGCGTGGGTGTAATTGTGACTGGAACTTCTGGCAAGATTGTAACCAGCAACTTCAAATTGATTTTTCATTATGCAACCTCACATCTGCAGAATAGGTTCTCATCTTCTAAGCAATAGCAGTCATAACCGCGTGAAAGATAAGAACAACGTTCTAAATGATATTTCATACCTGAAACATATGTTGGTTTGTCACAAGCCCTGCAGAAAATAAGTTTTGTTGTCATTATGCATTTACCTCAACAATCATTTCAGGGGTGTAATTGAAATCTATTGCTTTTGCGATTGCTTCATTGCGTGTATTGAAAACATAAGTTGCAATTGTTAAGCCACTATCTGCTTCTAAACGCAACGTGTAACTATTTTGTTTGTTTTTGAAAACTACTGCCTGTGCCATTTTCTTCTTCCGTTTCTTGGGGCCTTTCCCCAATGACAGAATTGAACCAGATGTCCATACGTCTGTCCATACAACTCAGGCTGGGCTTTTGAGCGTGTCGCTTCTAGGCTGTCAGCCCCCTGGGTCATACTTGGGGCAAACGAAAGGGGGTCCGAATGGACCAGATAGTGATGATTGGGGCTTTAGCGGGCATTCTAGGGGTTATTGTGGCGGTTCTGCGCTATGATGCCAGCCCGATGGATGAAGCCATCAGAGAAGCCCAGCAGTGGGATTCTAAGCAGAAGCGCATCAAGCAAGCATTGGAGCGCAAATGACCAGACACCGTGAGCCGCTCTTTAGCGTCCACGCTACAGGCGATGGGGAATTTGCCCTGTACCTAGAAGAGCAGGATGCCAACTTGGACCTGCTGGAAGATGTCACCGAACAGGTCAACTTGATTGACCTTGCAGGGCTGAAGGAGTTCTCAAGCGTTGATGCTCTCAAGAACCCTGATGCCGCCGCCCGCCTAGATATTGTCCGTGCCGATATGCCAGATGTCGTTGCAAAGATTTGCAAGATGACAGAGGCAGAGGCGCTGACCCTGGCGGAGCAACTCATAATGATTGTCAAAGAACATCGGGCAAAGAACAACAAGCCCGTGAAATTAGAATTGGTGAAGTAATGGCTAACCCGAATGGTCGCAAAGGCGCTGCTTTTGAACTGGGAGTTCTCAAGTGGTTGCGTTCTCACGGAATATCAGCAGAGCGTTTGCGCCTATCGGGTCAGAAGGATGAAGGCGACATTGTTGCCATCATCGCGGGCAAGACTCATATCCTTGAGTTGAAGAACCGCAAATCCATTACTTTGCCAGCCTTCTGGGAAGAAGCGGTTGTTGAATCCAAAAACTATGCCAAAGCGCGTAACTTGGATTCAGCGCCACCTGCATTTGTTGTTATCAAACGCAGAAATGCTTCCATTGAGAAGGCCTTCGTGGTTCAAGATTTGGACTCCTGGTTGAAGGAGAGGATGTGAATTTCTTTGAATTCCTTCCCATACTTCCTCAACTACCA
>Ga0129336_10002848_pt1 | contig 10656 bp, 12 predicted proteins | sample CPB6_02_DNA_FD_96878 | JGI IMG/M metagenome (GOLD analysis project Ga0129336, IMG submission 96878) | Freshwater to marine salinity gradient microbial communities from Chesapeake Bay, USA - CPBay_Sum_0.6_0.2_DNA | ecosystem: Environmental > Aquatic > Marine > Coastal | place: USA: Chesapeake...
AGACATAGTTGCGGCAGGTCTTGCTAGAGAGTATTATGGTGTAGGCGACAAAACCTGGTCAGAGTTCAAGAAGGATTAAAGTGCAGACATTCCTACCGTATGCAGACTTTCAGAAGTCTGTAGAAGTATTAGATTATAAGCGTTTAGGTAAGCAAAGAGTTGAAACTTTTCAGGTTTTAAATATTCTTTTGAGTAGAACTCCCACAAAAGGTTGGCGCAACCATCCAGTTACAGTTATGTGGACGGGGTACGAGTCAGCTCTGCAGCTATATCAGAATATAACAATACGCGAATGGAAAAAAAGAGGCTACAAAAATAATATGGCCTATGAGCAAATTCAGCCAGGCTTATTAGTCATGCCACCTTGGTTTGGCGATGATCGCTTACATAAGTCCCACAGATCTAATTTACTCAGAAAAGACTTTAACTACTACAGTCAGTACTTTGATGATCCATCGGATATGGAATATTTTTGGCCAGGAGTAGCCTATGCCGATTAAAGTATTTCTATCAGGAGCAGTAGAGGAAGTCGGTTCTTATGCCACGAGTTGGAGAAAGCAAGCTACTGATATACTCCTACTTAATGGCTACGATGTACTAGATCCAACCTCCATTGCTGATCGTGATTACGAAACTCCAGAAGAAATTGTAGAAAAAAATCTGTTTATGCAACGCAGAGCAGACATTCTTCTGGTAGAATATATGATACCAAATCGTCCATATATAGGTACTGATTTTGAACTTGCTTGGGCTAAGTTTAATAATCAGCCAGCAGTAATTTTCTGCTGTGACTCTAATAAAAATAGAGTATATCTAAAATATATGGCAACAAAACTTGCATCATCGATGCAAGATGCGATAGAATATATCGCAATCAATTATCCATCAAATTAAACGAAAGGCTAGTAATGTCAGACAATAAGTTCAAGTATTTCACAGTAACAACAACAACGCTTGTTAAGGCCAATAACAAGACTGATGCTCAGAAGCTTGCTATGAGCAGCCGTCGTCCCGCTGGAACACCTGGCGAGGTAATCTTCAAGGATGTAGAGATTGAGAACATCTCCGCCGTTGAAGCTCGTAAGCAGTTTGTTGACTGAACTTTATAGACAATAATACTGTCCGATATAATTAGGGGGAGGTAAATCCTCCCCCTAATTACTTTAAGAGTAAGGTGTATATGATATACGCACAAATGATTGGAAGAAATGAATCCTCTAGATTCTTAGAGGAAGTTTTACAAAGACTATCAACTCAGGTTGATAAAATTATATTTACTGATGATTGTTCTACAGACAATACACCAGAAATCGCAGCGAAGTACGCTGACGTTTACCAAACTCCTGAAAATTTATTCAGTGTACATGAAGGAAAGCTCAGAGCCTTTGCCTGGGGTAATTTAGAAAAGTACGCAAAAACTGGTGATTGGATTATCGCCATAGACTGTGATGAAATGCTTCATCACATTAATGATTTAGATATTCGTCAGGCACTAAACTCTTCCCCGTATGATGTTGTTAATGTCAGATTTTATCACATGTGGAATGAAAACCAGTATAGAGTAGATAAGTTATGGGCTCCTACTAATAGTTCAAGAATATTTAGATTCATAGAAAATGGTGGTTTCTTAAATAAGAAGTTAGCATGTGGGTCGGAGCCAACTTATGTCCGCGAATGGATTTCAAAGAAAAACTTTTGGCTTGATTCTGGTCTAATTATGAAGCATTTAGGCTATATTAAAGATGAAGACAAGGCAGCTAAGTATGAAAGATATTCCCATTTAGATGGTGGAGAGTTTCATGCATTAAATCACATTAATTCAATTATCGATAAAAACCCAGTGCTAATTAACTGGGGAAATTTTGGCATCTAATAGGAGACTCATATGACTGTTTTAAATCCAGTTCAATCACTAATAAACCTTACCACGGCTATGAATGGTCATGAAAAATTTGGCTATATCAACATACCAAAGTCATCAATAGTTGCATTAAGTAAGAATAGCGAAAATCCTTTCCCAAAGAATTTTGCAAAAAATATAGTATCTTCATTGAAGAATACAGATAAAAGAATAATGAAGGCTGTATCTCATACTCTGGTGTCAGATATAGAAAGTGGAAAACACTTCAAGGTAGGTCTTAGTAAGAATACTAACTATTTATATTCAAATGTCTTTGAATACTATTATCTAAATAATAAAGATATCTATACGTCATTTGTAGAATTTTATATAAAAAATACCCCAAAAGTAATTGTTACTTTTCATGATAAAAAAGTAGCGCAAAGACACTTTGGTTTTGACAGTCACGTAATAAATGTTCCCTATCATAATTATTATGATAAATTAGACAACATATATTCGCAATTATCTGAATTTGAGGGTGGCGCAGAGTACTGCCTGCTAGACTGTGGAGTGTTTGGTTTAGCACTATTATCTAAAGCGTGGGATAATCTAAACATGTCTATCATAGATACTGGAAAAGTTTTGAGTCTTAGTAAAGCACCGGTAATACCTTTTGACAAAAATAAGTAATGAAAGAAAAAAACAAAAGACTAGAAGAAGATGATGTAGAATTTCTGATAGATTTATTGATGGATACCAATAAATCTATTTCAGAAATATCTAGAGAATTAGACGTACCAGTAGCTGACGTTAATAAAAAGATAAATCAATTAGGTTTGAATTGGCTTAAGAACTCTAGAAAAAAAATGTCTAGAGGCCAAACGGCGCTAACCGGCATCATGCAAAAACTACTTCCTAATGAAGTAATAGTTAATGAATACCATATAGGCGATAAGCTAAAGTTAGATGTTTATTGTCCTAGTTACTCCCTAGCAGCTGAATATCATGGTCGTCAGCACTTCTATTATACTGGTAGATTTTTTAATTCTAAGTACGAATTTTTAGAAGCTCAAAAAAGAGATGAAAGAAAAGCGGAGTGGTGTAAGGAAAATGGAATTACATTAATTGTATTTAGGTACAACGACTCATTGAATGAGCTGAGCGTGTATAATAGGATGCTTGAAGCTATTAGGAATAGTCCAAAGCTGGATAAAAAACCAAAAGCAAAATCTATAACTTCTTCTCAATATTATCAGAATATGAAAAAGAAAAATTCTGAGTACAAAAAAAGTTTATATAGAAAAATAAAGGGCTCAAAAATTGATGACGATAGAAGAAGCTGAACAACTGGGTGAAGCACCAGTTGAGTATCAGGCAATAGCACTATGCCTAAAAGAGGAAGGTGCAGTAAAGTATTTCTATGAAAACCTACCAAAAGATTTAGTTGGAAAAATTCATGGTGAAAGTGGTACGCATGAATTATATTCAGCAATTATTTCATTCTATGAATCTACAAATCTAAACATAGTAGATCCAATAGCTTTTAGATCTTGGCTTTCTACAGAAACAGATACCTATGAGTCTATAGGTGGTCATAGCCAGGTATCAGAATTAATGGATTATATACTTGGCGTTAGTGTATCTACTAAGGAATCGGTACTAGAGCTCATCAAGTATAAGGCTAATAAGCGTAAGCAAATTAATTTTCTTTTAGAATTAGAAATTCTTCTTAATAAGAAGGGTTCCAAGACCCAGGAAGATATTAATAGAGTTAGTGAGATTACCTCTGCTATTAAGGATCTGCAAAATCAAATAAAGTATGATCCGTTTACAAAGTTGACAACTGCTAACGATATTCTTTCAAGAGCTGAAAACTTATTAGAAATACCGGACTTTGTTCCAACACAGTTTAAAGCTTTGAATAGAGCTATGGGATATACTGATGATGGGGGATTCTTTAAGGGCGCAGTTCATGCGATAATCGCACCGTCTGGTAAAGGTAAGAGCACTTTTGCTAAGTGTCTAGCTAATCATTGGTTAGATACAGGTTTTAGAGTTCTATATGTTAATTTTGAAGAGGCAATAGGTCACTGGGAAAGAGTCCTAATGACTCAAATAATAGGTCGAAATGTTTATGCCGAAGCAGATTCCTGGACAAAGAGTCAGAAACAATTTTACATAGATATCTTTAAGAAAAAAATGGAACAGTGGGGCGATAGGTTAATGGTTCGGCACGATCCAGAAACTCCTTATTTTGAAGATTTAGAATTATGGTTAAGAGATCTTATTGGGCATCCGGACAAGCTTCCTGATGTTGTAATAATAGATACTATTCAATCTATGTTTACACGTGGAAGCGGTAAAGGAAAGCCAAGATGGGGTGAGTTTGAGGAGATGATGGTTAGGCTAGAGAAACTAGCAAGAGATATGAACTGTGTCTTGATCATCACTGCTCAGGAAAATTCAAATAGAATGAAGGAAAAGAGAGAAGTTGTTCAACAGTCGGACACAGGTGGTTCACTGGCTATTCAACAGAAGTGCGCCGTAACTATATTTATTACAGACAAAAAACTTCTTACAGATGACGAGACAGAAGACGAACATGTTATGCAGTTGCAAATACCTAAAAATAGAATCACAGGTTCTGCATTTTTATACGATCCACCCTTGGTCAGATATAATGATGAAAAGAAAATATACGAAGAATATGAAGTCGTGAATGATGACTCATATGACGAGTCTTCCGACTTGAAAGAAATGTTAACAGGAGAAGGATTTTACTGATGCTAGAACTTACTGTAGATTCTATTAAAGATTTTCAAACATGTGAAAGATTATATGATTATCGACATAGAGAGAAGAATCCAGAAAAAATATATTCCAGAGAACTAAATACTCTTAAATTTGAATCAACTATAAAAAATATAATATATTATTTTTGGTTTAAGAAACAAGCAGGTATAACGCCTTCCTACTCCTCTTTACTGAATAGATGGGAAAAGCTTTGGTTTCCAAAAGGATCTGATCATTATGATATTATTACGGAACAACACGAAAGTGTGTATGGTAATTTGTCTAGTCTAACTACAAAAGCAGCTGCTATCTTATTAAAGTTTCATGAAAAATATAGTGATACAGATATTATACCCTTGTCGATAGGTGATGATTACGTAGCGGTAATTGATAGAAAAATAAAAATAGAAGACAAGTTTGATGTTATATATAGAAAAGACAATAAAAACTATGTTATTAAATTTTTATTCAACTATAAGAATAATAATAGAAGTATATATCAAGTAGATTTTTCTGTTATGTATCTCGGATTTAAACTTAAACATCCGACTAAAATTAATAATACCCACTTTGGCTATATTGACTTAATGGCAAATTCTGTAAACTTCATAGAGTATGAAATTACATCCGAAGATTTAGATGCTTTAGAGTACTGGTGTGATACAATAGTGAGCAAAGATATTTTTGTTCCTAGAAGAGGGCTTACATCTTACTGTAAGAGATGCCCGTTTGATGAACCGTGTGCAAAATGGATTGGATGGAAATGAGTAAGAAATCTATACTAGATGATATTCTGGAAGAAGATAAGGGTGAATTGGTAGGAGAAGAAAATGAAATCCTTATTCATTTATTGCCAGAGATTAACCTAATTAGTGATGAATCAATAAAATCATTCGTTAGATCAATTTTATTGAAGGCCGGTATTTTTTGGGAAATACCGTCTAGTTTTTCTGGAAAATATCATCCAGCAGACGAGCACGGTCTGGGCGGTAACGTACTACATACAAAAAGAGTTGCTCGTGTAGCTTCAATCATCTCAGACTCATATTCTTTGACGGACGAGGAAAGAGACACTATTCTGGCAGCCTGCCTATTACATGATGTGACTAAAGGCATTCCATCTGAAAAAGAGGGATCATTTCAATATGATCCGATGCACCCTTACACTGTAAATAAGTTTGTGGCAGATTGTATAAAGTATGATAAAGAGTTTGCAAACGATAGTCATTCATCAACTCTGTATATACAGGAGGATACTATTCACTCTATTCTGAGATTAATTCGTTGCCACCTAGGTCCATGGTCCCCAGTTCCAGAGACTTATCCAATAACTTATATGGACTATATAGTTCATATAGCAGACAATATAGCCAGTAAATTACATACTATCATTGATGATAGCGAGCTTATTAATGACAAGTATACCAAGTATTAATAAGTTAGAAGATCGTATTTCTAAAAGAATATATATACTTTCTAACTTAGAGAACATCATAGAAGAGTCATCCTACTATAGGAGTTACTCTGAGTTTTTTAAGGGTGAAAAAATAAGTTTGGGTAATATAAATAATTCAGAAATAAAATGTAAAATATTATGAAGATCTCAGATAGTAATAAGTATCTATCATCATGGAATTATCTTGAGCTGGCCAAATATGTTCCATCTCTAGATAGGGTTATAAGATTAAAGGATAGTGATAAGCCAGTATTAGTTACCTTATCTGATATAGAAAAATTTAGGAAAGACAACAATAATACAGGATTGTACACCTCCATATGGTCTTATAATTCTACCAATCTTGATAAAGCGGTTAGATTGGGCTCTCTATACTTTGATATAGACAATGCTGATGCAAAAGTTGCTATAAAAGATTGCATGATTTTATATGAATATCTAGTTTCATACATACCCACAGCCGCTGTATTAGTTTACTTTACCGGCAAGAAGGGCTTTCACATCGAATGTGAGCCTGTTACGCTAGGAATTAATCCATCTAATAATCTACCTAATATATATAGATTTATAGCAGAGACTATAAAGAGTAAAAAGAAGTTAGAATCATTGGATTTTAGCGTCTACGACCTGAGAAGAATGTGGAGACTAGAAGGAAGTAAGCATCAAAGTACTGGTTTATATAAAAACCTAGTACCCTACAGCATGCTTGAGCAGGGCATAGAAACAATAATTGACTACTGTTCTGAAAGAAGAGACAATACTGTACAGGACCAGTTATTCAATTCTAAAGCAAATGAGTGGTTCAGAGATCACACTTATAACCTGGAGATAGAAAAAGAAAAATCAAAAGACTTTATTGCCTACTTTACAAAGTATGGTTCTTCTGGATTCAAGGGTGTCGATGAAAAGGAAAAAGAATTCACAAAAGATAGATTACTATCAAGTTGTTTAGCTGTTAAGAAGTTATACGATCAAGCAAAAACTAACAAATTCCTAGAACATGAAGCAAGATTATTTTTATGTTCTTTATTAACTTATGATGACGAAGCAATCAAATTCCTTCATGAAATTTTGAGTCATTGCGACGATTACAATTTCGAGAAGTCAAGTAGTCATATAAATGACTGGATTAAAAGAAGACAACTTGGCATAGGCGGAAGACCATATACATGTGAAAGAGCAAATTCTGTGGGCGTTGGTTGTGGTGAGTGTGTATTGGAGAAAAGAAATAAGTGGATAAAAGTTGGAGATAAGTATCTGGAAACACAAGAGCAATCTCTTCCTTCGCCAATTAGATTCGCATACAAGCCGTTAGAGAAAGGGGGTGACTATGTCTAGTATAGAAAATCCTGATGATGTAATTGGAGTATGTTCTGAATGTAAGTCGGACCAACCAGACAGATATATGATGTCTAATCCGTTCGCACAAGAAGGTAAGCCAGTTCCATGTAAGTACTGTGGTGGTGTAGTAATAATTACATACCGTGAAATAAGAGATGAATCTTTAGATAGATCAGATAACAGTAGGGGTATTTAATGAAGAATTGGACTAATTTACATAACCATACAATTTACTCAATGTTAGATGGACATGGTAATATTGAGCAATATCTGGAGAGAGCTAAGTCTCTAGGTATGGCTGGATTAGCCACAACAGATCACGGAAATATACATTCGTGGTTAGACTTTTATGACGCCGGAAAAGCTATTGGAGTTAAACCAATACTCGGTTCTGAATTCTATCAAGCAAGAAAAAGTAGATTTGATAGAGATGAAGAGGAAAGATCTGGTCCAGCAAAAAATGAATGGGAACAAAGAGGTCCATATCATATAACCATTTTAGCTAAAAATAATACTGGATATAAAAATATAATAAAAATGTCCTCTAGATCTTTCTTAGAGGGTTATTATGTTAAGCCAAGAATTGATCATGATCTAATCTCAGAACATTCTGATGGCATCATTGTTTTATCAGGTTGTCTTAACGGGGAAATATCACAAGCACTATTGCGAGGTGATTTTGATTACGCCTTAAAATCTGCGCAAAAAATGCAGGATATTGTTGGTCGTGAAAATTATTTTATCGAAGTGCAAGATCATGGTTTATCCGAACAAAAAAGAGTATTTAATCAATTAATTGATATAGCTAAAATAATTGGAGCTAAAGTTGTTCCTAGCGGCGATTGCCATTATGTCCATCAGCACGATGCTAGGGCACATGACATTATGTTATGTGTTGCAACAAACGCTACAATAAATACTCCCAATAGATTTTCTTTTAGTGGAGATGAGTTTTATCTTCAGTCTTACGCTGATATGGAGAGAAAGTTTAATCCAGATTGGCTACAGAATACCATGGATGTTTGTGATATGGTAGATATTAATTTGGACTTTGGAAATATATATTTCCCAAATTTCCCAATACCAACACAGGAAACTTCTACTGAATATTTTGAAAGATTAGCCTGGGACGGATTAAGAAAAAGATACGGAAATCCACTACCACAGTCTATAATTGATAGAGCTAACTATGAAATAAGGGTAGTAAAGGAAATGGGATTTCCAGAATACTTCCTAGTAGTTTCTGATTTAGTTGGATGGGCTAAGAATAGTGGAATTAGAGTTGGATGGGGTAGAGGTTCCGCTGCAGGAAGTATTCTTTCATATGCGTTCGGCATTACTAATTTAGACCCAATCAAGTTCGGACTTATGTTTGAACGATTCCTTGTAGAAGGAAGAAAGTCTATGCCAGACATCGATCTAGACTTTGATGATCGGTATAGAGATCAGGTTATAGATTACGCAAGAGAAAAGTACGGAAATGATAGAGTAGCACACATATGCACATTTAATAAAACTGGTGCAAGACAGTCAATTAGAGATGCTGCTAGAGCTCTTGGCCATGAGTACTCAGTTGGAGACTCAGTTGCAAAACTAGTCCCACCGCCTGTTTTGGGTATTTCAAAAAATATTCAAGAGTGCATGGAGACCGACGACTTCGCTAAGGCATATAGCACCGATACCACTGCTCGCTCAGTTATAGACACCGCTAAGGGCTTAGAGGGCCTTATAAGACAGACTGGCATTCATGCAGCCGGTGTTGTCATTTCGCGTGACCCCTTAACTGAGTATCTACCGATAATGCAAAAGGGTATAGATAATCCCATAGTTACACAATGGGATATGGGTAGGGTTGAACAATGCGGCCTTTTGAAGATCGACTTTCTAGGCCTAAGAAACCTTGGGATAATAGATCAGTGCGTTAGATTAGTTGATAAGCATAGATCTATTAGTATAAATATTGATGATATTCCTCTAGATGATAAAAAAACTTACGATGAACTCTGTAAGGGTAATTGCGCCGGTGTTTTTCAGCTGGAATCAACATCTATGAGAGAAATGATGATCGCTCTTCAGCCGAGAAGCATCGAAGATATCATGGCACTTATATCATTACACAGACCTGGGCCAATGGGATCTGGAATGGATAGAGAGTATATTGATAGAAAACATGGTAGAAGTTCTGTTAAGTATGATCATCCAAAGTTAGAGTCTGTATTGTCTTCTTCTCTTGGAATTATGTTATATCAGGAAGATGTTTTGGGTGTATCTAGAGAGTTAGCAGGCTTTACTTCTGCAGAAGCTGATGACTTAAGAAAAGTTATAGGTAAAAAGCAGATGGAAAAAATTCCGAAGATGCGGTCTGCTTTTGTCGCTGGCTGCATTAAGAATTCAGATATATCTGAAAATTTAGCAAATAAAATATTCTCTGACATAGAGTACTTTGGTGGCTATGGATTCAATAGGGCTCACGCAGCAAGCTATGCAATGATTAGTTATATCACCGCATACCTGAAGTCTAACTATACAGTTGAGTACATGGCATCGCTAATGTCTTCCGTTGTTGGAAATAAAGATAAGCAATCTTTTTATTTAGCAGATTGTAGAAAATTGGGAATAACAGTTCTTCCACCTTCAATTAATTACTCTGGTATAGATTTTGAAGTTCTAGATGACAGTAATATTATATTTGGATTGTCTGCAATAAACGGCATTGGTGCATCTATAGCAGACTCCATTGTTAGCTGTCGACAGTCAGATAGTCCCTACCTAACGCTACATGATTTTTACCGTAGGTGCGATCCAGTTGTATTTAAGAAATCTACGCTAGAGCATTTAGCTAATTCAGGCGCGTTAGATGAGTTAGTTCCAACTTATAATCATGATCTAAATCGTTTAGAAGAATTAAAAATTTTAGAAAAAGAAAAAGATGAGCTTGGAATTTATGTAACTAGTCATCCGGTTATAGGTATATGGGATCTTCTTTCTAAGAAAATTACCTCAGAAATAGTAGACCTATCAAACTTTGCTGCCGGTAGCAATGTTAAAGTGGGCGGAATAATTACTGATATAAAAAAGATCACTACCAAAAAAGGTCAACGAATGTATCGTCTTGTACTAGAAGATATATCTTCCGATATACAAATATTAGTATTTCCTAATAGTGCAAAAACTTTGGATGAGAACTACTTCAACAAAGGTGACGTAATGATTGTCTCTGGAA
>Ga0129336_10002849_pt1 | contig 10651 bp, 11 predicted proteins | sample CPB6_02_DNA_FD_96878 | JGI IMG/M metagenome (GOLD analysis project Ga0129336, IMG submission 96878) | Freshwater to marine salinity gradient microbial communities from Chesapeake Bay, USA - CPBay_Sum_0.6_0.2_DNA | ecosystem: Environmental > Aquatic > Marine > Coastal | place: USA: Chesapeake...
CATTTGGCTGGCGGGCTGAGTTTTCAGGTGCATCGGGATTTGAACTCGGATTGCAGAAGACCATTGCATGGTTCTCTGATGAAGCAAACCTCTCGCGCTACAAGGTCGCGCGCTACAACGTCTAATCCTAATAGCCATGAATCTCGGCAGCACCCTCACAAAAGTTCTTGAAGATGTGCTCGTCGAATCAATACCTCGTCCTATAGCGCTACACGAACCCGAAGTCACTGCTGAAGAGGAGGAGTATGTTCTCAAGTGCGTTAAGAGTGGTTGGTTGTCTTCCGTTGGCTCGTATGTTGAAAAGTTTGAAAGTGAACTCTGTTCGCTAACGGGGGCACAGCATGCTGTCGCAATGGCGAGCGGAACCTCCGCATTACAGCTCGCGCTTTACGCTTTGGGCGTCAAACCGGGTGACGAAGTGTTGGTCCCGGCACTCTCTTTCGTTGCCACAGCGAATGCAGTTGCGCACTGTGGCGCAGTTCCCCACTTCGTTGACGTAGATGAAACAAATCTTGCTGTCGATCCACAACTACTGGCTCGACATCTCTCGGACATTGCAACTCAGCGAGATGGCCTTGTTTGGAATCGACATACCGGACGGCGCCTTGCGGCAATTGTTCCAGTTCATGTGCTTGGTCTTGCGGCCGACGTTTTCGCAATATCGCGAGTCGCTTTGGATTTTCAAATTCCGATGTTAGAGGATGCAGCAGAGGCGGTTGGAACCACGATTAACGGCCGCCATTGTGGCACCCTTGGCGTAGCCGGAATGCTGTCATTCAACGGTAACAAGACCATAACTACTGGAAATGGTGGCGCAGTTATTACCAGCGACTCGGGCTTGGCGCAGAGACTTCGTCACATCAGCTCTACTGCTAAGAAGCCACATCCTTGGCGTTACGACCACGATGAGATTGGCTGGAACTATCGCCTTCCCAATTTGAATGCGGCGCTCGGATGTGCACAACTGAAACGACTGGATTCGATTCTCGAGCGGAAACGAATCTTGCACCAAAATTACAAGAAAGCTTTCGAGCCTTACAGCTGCTTCAATCTCTTCAACGAGCACAAGAATACGAGGAGCAACTATTGGCTCTCGGCAGTGCGGATTTCGGGAATCTCACTCGATGAGCGTGAGCAGATACTAACAGAGTGCCACGCCCATGGATTCATGTGCCGGCCACTCTGGACATTGCTCCCCGACCTGCCCATGTTTCGAACTGCGCCGGCTACTTCGCTTAATGCAGCTCGACTACTCGAACGAGAGGTGGTTTGTCTTCCCAGTGGACCCCGGCTTGCGATCTCAAGCACAGAATAGGCGTTGCACGACAAAAGACTCGGCGGCTGACACGCCGCACTCACTTCCACGCAAGGCGGCTAACGAACGGACCGCAATCTCAGATCTCGGGAATGGATGACTTCCGAACTCAGTTGCATAACTCAGACATGCGTCTAGTTTTTGATCAATATGGGAAGAGACATCGATCCAAAGTTGGGGCGAAAAAACTTCAGTTCGTAAGGTAGACGTACCATTTGTCTCGGAAAGTGTCTCGTAGAACAGAACGGTCTTTACGGTCGGTGTTCGGAAAGACTTTGCGGCCGCTAGACCCGCCCTTGCGGCAACTTGATGATCTGAATGAATGTCTCCGATCCAAGGCAGGAAGAGAGTTGCCGGCTGAAGAAGCTCAATGGTGCTTCTCAACTCGTCAACAAGCTCCCTTGTGGCTAGTGAGTGCAGAGTGCTAGCAGGGTAGCCCTGACAAGACACGGAACTTAGGACTAGGTGTTGCCGAACTTTGCCAATCTCATCCGCACGGACATGTTCGCGCCAGTTGTCAAATGCTCTCGCCTTTACATCTCCGGTCATAACTACTACGTGCGTAGAAACTTTTTCGCACGAGAGTCTTGCCAAAGTGCCACCACAACCAAGAACCTCGTCGTCTGGGTGCGGCGCAAGAACCAGGACAGAATCTCCAGCAATCGATTTAAGGCTAGACAAGTGAGTCTCCCTTGGCGTATTCGTCAAGCATTGAATGCTCGCGTATCCACAGGGCCGTGGAATCACCACATGCCACTAATAACGCGGAGTCTTCCGACTCCAATATCTGACCAGGTGTGCACATCCTGAACTGCTGTCCTGAGTATACGGGTTCGGTGCATCTGACTTTCGAAAACCGCTTCAGCCTCGGCTCCCATACCTCCGCTCCAGAATATGGCCAAGAGAGCGCTCGGACGATTGCATCAATCTGATCGGAGGAGATACGCCAATCAATGACTCCCTCATTTCTTGATCGACCTCTCCAGACACTTGGGGTGTAAGGGGTACGCAATCCTGGAAATTCTGGTCTATATTTCTCAGAGGTGATTACCTCGCTCAGTTGTTTTGGAACAACAGACATGAGTCTCATATACAACGACGTTGCAGTTTCTCGCTTGTCTAGAACGAACTCTGTTTGACTGAGAATCGGACCGTCGTCAATTCCATCGGTGAGTCTGAAAAGTGTTGATCCTGTTTTCTGGAGCCCGAGTTGAATTGTCCAGATCACAGGATGTCTGCCCCTATTACTCGGTAAGAGAGTCGGGTGATAGCCGATAAATCCAAACTTTGGTGCAGCTAGAACGTCACTCGGTATCAGCCAATTCCAACCAATACAGACTCCGATATCGCAGTTCGCTGAGGTGATAATCGTCTGCAACTCGTTTGAGTTGAATTTTGATTCCCAATAGAAGGGAGTAATTGCAGACTGAGGGTCGTAGACATCTTGGATAATGTCGACAAAGTCGTCGGAAGACCTGCTCTCTCGACGCCCCACCATCGCTGCTACCTCTATGTTGAGACTTTGTTGATTTGCGAGCAACCATCGGAGTGTCCCTGCTCCAAGAAAGGAACTGCCGATAAAGCAGACTCGAAGTGACTTCATGACTTTTGGATCGAACTCCACTTTGAGAGCGAATTGGACAGATAGTGTTCGCGGATAGTTTGCGTAATTCGATCGGACGTGTCTCCGGCGCCGAATACATTTTCCTTTGCTCGCCTTGTTCCGCTATCTCGTCGGTCTCGCCAGAACATTTGGACGGCAGCAAGAATCAATTCTGACTCTGCGGGAATACTTGTCACTGAGCTTGGCTTGAAGCGGCCCGTCTGTCGCAACCCGATGTCGACAGTTGGAACCCCCAGAATGGGTGCCTCGATGAGCCCGCTGGATGAGTTCCCCACACAAGCTACCGCTGCATTGAGAGCGCTCAAATACTGCCTATGACCAAGTGATTCAAATAAGCGCGCTCTCATTCCGTTTCGCAAAAGAAACTCTTTGATGCGTTGTCGAAAAACTTCAACGGCTCCATCTAAGTTTGGGGCCGTGAATACAATTTGAAACTTGGTGAGAGACTCAAGAGCGTTCAGAAGTTCTTCTAATTCTGCAAGACCTTGATCTCGAGCCAGGGTTACCGGATGAAATGTCACCACCAATAGATTGTCAATAGACATATCAAAGAAGGATTCAAGTTGTGTGGCCGACAGAAGATCTGTTCTACCAACCGCTTCAACAGCAAGTGCACCCACATTGAAAATGCGCTCGGGTTGCTCGCCAAGTGCTACCAGATTCTTGCGATGAGTTTCCGTTGTCGGAAAATGTAGGGAGGAGAGCTTCGAGATGGCGTTGCGATAGCCGTCGTCAAGCAGTCCGAGAGTGACCTCACCACCGTGAAGATGTGCAATCGGTACTCGAAGACTGTGTGCCGCAAGTGCAGCACCCATTGTCTCAATTCGGTCGCCGAGCAGGATTACCAAGTCCACGCTCTCTTTAGCGAACAGTCTTGCAAACTCGTTGGTGCTGGCCGCCAGATACTCTGCAACGTAGGTTTGGCTCTCGCAAACGGGAACTATATTATTCGTTAAAATGTGTTTAGTTGTTGACTTCTTTGAGCGATCAGATATGTGGTCGGTCCTGGAGTCAACATGGAGGCCGGACAACACAAACGAACAATCAATGTCGGTCTGTTTTCCAATTGCATCGCCTAGGCAAGTGAGAAAACCGTATTCGGCCCGTGACGAACTTACTAAATGAACCTTCATCGCAGACACACTACGACCTAGATTGACGCAAGTGTTCATTATCGCCGAAGCTGGAGTGAACCATAACGGCGATTTCAATCTAGCACTTGAAATGATCGATGCGGCTGCAGCGAGTGGTGCGGATGCGGTGAAATTTCAAACGTTCAAGTCCGAGCTTCTTGTGTCATCCAATTCACCGCTCCTGGGATATCAAAAGACAAACGTTGCAGAACGAGTTACACAGAGAGAAATGCTGAAGCGCCTTGAGATCTCAAGATCTCAACATTTTGATCTCAAGAAGCGCGCTGACGCTCAAGGTCTCGTGTTTTTATCAACTCCGTTTGATGAGTCAAGTCTTGTGTTTCTGATTGAAGAGATTGGAATGAAACTAGTAAAGATTCCCTCTGGTGAAATCACCAACTTTCCGATGTTGGTGGAAGTAGGAGTTCGAGCTGATGAGATTCTGTTATCAACGGGGGCTAGCAATCTGCTTGAGATCAAAGAAGCAATTGATTTCCTCGTTCTAGGCTTTTCAAATTCTGCGAAAATCAAGAACTATCGAAACGAGTCGCCCGCTGATGCAACTCGTTCGCAGTTACTTGAATCACTCACGCTACTTCAAACGGTAAGTGCGTACCCTGCAGATGCGGTTGACTATAACCTTCGTACAATTGTTCACATGCAAGAAACCTTTCAATGCAAAGTTGGGCTCAGTGACCATACCTTGGGGTCACACGTTGCGGCAGCGGCAGCGGCACTCGGCGCTGTAGTTTTTGAAAAACACTTCACTCTCGATCAGCGACTGCCAGGTCCCGACCACCGAGCATCTCTTAGCCCCGAACAACTAAACAGTTACGTTCGCATAGTTCGTGAAACTGCATCATCTCTTGGTGATGGGATCAAGAGAGTTCAGCCAGCCGAGAAAGAGAACCAGAAAGCTATTCGCAAGTCAATTTATGCGATTGCAGATATTCGCGCTGGAGAATTGTTTACACCAAGCAATGTCGGGCTCCGGAGGCCAGCCACGGGCCTCCAGCCAAGACACTGGTGGAACCTGTTAACTACTCGCTCAAAAAGGAACTACAGGGCTGACGAACCAATTGACCTCGATCAAGTCTTATGAAATTGACTGAGTTGATATTGATGGGGGGTGGGAGTCATGCTCGAGTCCTACTTGATGGACTTGCATTATTGCGAACTATGCCGACTGGAATCATCGACCCGAACCTCAAGATCGGATCAGAGATATTGGGCGTTCCCGTCATTGACCCGAAAGCTCTCCTTCAAAAACCCCTTGGGCAGGTATCGCTCGTCAACGGTCTTGGTGGAGCGCATTCTTGTGGTCCACGGAATGTTCTCTTCAGCTTCTATCTTTCAGAGGGCTATAGATTTCAAGGTTTACTACATCCCCGAGCAGTGGTTTCCCAACATTCCCAAATCCATGAGAGTGCCCAAGTGATGGCGGGCGTCGTGATTCAGACAAATGTGAGAATCTTCCAGAACTGCCTCATCAATACTTCTGCGGTGATTGAACACGACTGTCACCTAGAGGCAGGGAGCTTTGTCGGTCCCGGGGCAGTGTTGTGTGGAAAAGTCAGAGTTTCAGCCGGAGCATTTGTCGGTGCAGGTGCGGTCGTTCTACCAGGGCTGAAAATCTGTGCGGGTGCAACTGTCGGTGCAGGCTCCGTAGTCACCCAGGATGTTAACGAGCCAATCACTGTGGTAGGTATACCTGCGAGGCGAATCCATTGAGAAGCCCCCACTCACCAAGGCCGTGGCGTGATTGCGTAATTGATCGAGGGGCGTCTCTTCGGACAGCAGCCGAAAGCCTGAGCAAAACTGGCAGAGAAGTGGTATTGATAATCGACGAGAACGAGAATTTGATTGGACTGCTTACTGATAGTGATATTCGTCGCGCACTATTAAATGGTTTCTCCTTAAACGATGATCTGAAGCACGCACTAAACAGAAATCCTTATGTTGGAACTCGCAACATGGGGCGATCGGAGCTTCTGAATGTGATGACTACCTTCGGGGTCCGACACCTTCCCATATTGGACTCTGGAAGGATAGTGGATTTGATTTCTCTTGGTGAACTTCTAACCTCGGCACCCTCAGAAAACCTAGTTGTGATACTCGCAGGCGGACGTGGAATCCGTTTAAGTCCACTCACAGACTCACTTCCAAAGCCACTCATACCAATCAAGGGCAAGCCGGTACTAGAACTCATAATCGAACGAGTGGTCTCTCAGGGATTCAAGAACCTCCTGCTATTGGTTCACTATAAGAGAGAACTGATTCAGGAGTATTTCGGTGATGGTAAACGACTAGGGGCCAACATCATCTACGTTGAGGAATCAACGCCACTTGGCACAGCTGGAGGACTGAGCCTGATTGAGTCAGAGCCAGAACTTCCTGTTCTTGTAATGAACGGAGATGTACTTAATCATATTCCACTTGCAAAGCTGCTTGACCATCACAACGCCGTTCCAACTGAAATGACAATAGCGGTACGAAACGCCGATATTTCAGTGCCATACGGAGTTCTACAGATTGAGAGCGACGAGGTACGCGGGATCCAAGAGAAACCTCTACTCCAGTTTCCGGTGAATGCTGGCGTTTATGTCTTGAGCCCGTCAGCCCTTCAGAGCATTGGTCGCAATGAGAACATTGATATGCCTGCCCTAATTCTTCGAATGATTGATAATGGTTACCGCATACGAGCGTTCCCTGTCCACGAATACTGGATCGACATCGGTCGACACGAAGATCTAGCACGAGCCAACCGCGAATGGATCCTGGAATAGCTTCGGTACTCGGAGCTTGACTGGAAAACTTCTGCCTAGACTTCGTCTTGACATGACCAATGATTCTCCGGGTGCTGTGTTTGCCGTAATCTGCGCACGTGGTGGTTCCAAGGGTTTACCCTTCAAAAACAAGAGGTTGATTTGCGGTATTCCACTTACCGCCCACACCGTTAGGCAAGCTCGGTCAAGTGGACTCTTTACAGCGATAGCGATTAGTTCTGATGATCCAGAGATTCGCCAAATTGGACTTGACTTCGGCGCCGACCTCGCCGTAACTCGACCCGAGGAATTGGCAGACGATGAAGCTGGCAAGATACCGGCAATTCGTCATTGTTTGCTTGCTATGGAACAACACTTTGGGCCTGCCAACATCGTAGTGGACCTCGATGTCACGGCACCACTGAGGACCCGGAAAGACATCTCCGCTGCGATTCAAATCGCCATAGATCATGGCTCTGGAAATGTTTTGAGCTGCTCTCCGTCCCGAAAATCACCTTACTTCAATATGGTAAGTGAATCGGCGGCAGGAACAATTCAACTGTGCCTTCCGAAATCTACACGATTTGTAACGCGTCAATCCGCGCCGGCGACGTACGACCTCAATGGATCAATTTATGTCTGGCATCGTGATTTCCTCTTCGCAAATGACGACATTGTCACCAACGACTCTCGCTTATACAAGATGCCCTCAGAAAGGGGCATCGATATCGACTCACAGATTGATTTTGACCACATTGAACTGCTGATGCAGAAGAGCAAAACAGGAATTCAAGCGGATGAGTCACCGCATTCACGACAGCGCATTCAAAGAATCAGAGCAATTGCTTTTGATTTTGACGGGGTGTTTACAGACAACACGGTAGGCATCACTGAAATAGGGCAGGAATTTGTTCACTGCGATCGTTCAGATGGTCTCGGATTACAGCTGATGGTCGCCTCGGGCGTACATGTGATGATTATCTCTAAAGAAAGAAATCCAGTAGTTACGGCAAGAGCCAATAAATTAGGATTGCCATGTATTCAGGCATGTGATGACAAGTTAAGTGCCTTCCTAAATTGGCTGGACCAACTACAGATTTCAGTTGAATCGTCTGCGTTCATGGGGAATGACGTCAACGATCTCCCTTGCATGACCGTTGCGGGAGTTTCCTTTGCGCCGGCAGATGCCCACCCGAGCGTGCTCGCAATCGCCGACGTAGTAACCAAGAAGACTGGAGGACACGGTGCCATTCGAGAGGTATCAGATCTTTTGCTCAATTGACCACGACCAGATTTAGGATTTTGGGTCTGCTGCAGCTCAGTTTTGCTCGGGTTCAGAGAGTTGAAATTCTCATTTTTGACCAGAATTCTTCGTCTCAGGTTCTCCCATTACTGTCAAACTATTGCGTGTCCATCTTCCCAAATCATCCCAGAAAGCTCAATGTGAGAGCTCTTTTGCGAATGATTTGGTCTGGTCACTTTTCCTGGTTTTGGTATTGCGTTGCATACATCAAGATGACAAAAGCTTCGCTAGTGGTAACGGGCGTAGATACCAACGCCCACTTCTACTTCTTCAAGAAATACATCTCGAGCAGTGGCTTCGTAGCGATCCAGAACGGTGTACGAACCGATATCGCGACCCGTCCAGCGAATGACCTCAGGTCCCAAATGGAGAGACTTTCCGAACGGCACGGCCAACCAAGCGTGGATCGAATGCTCTCCCTGGGCACGTCCCAATCTTTGTATTACCCCGCCACCATTTCCCACGAAATTACGCCAGTAGGTTCTCTCCGAAACAACTCCATCACATTTTCTACAAGTGTCAGGAATGAACCAAAAGTAGTGTCATTCATTTCCCAAGTATCCGAAACGGCGGTAAGGACTTACCTCAGTCACCCCAAGAAGGAGATTCTCTATATGCACGGCCAAGCAATTACAGCCGAGCAGTTCTTGAAAGCCGACCTATTGGTCTGCAAGAATCTTGCCTCTGTATGCCACCTGCGCGGATGGACATTTCAGATTATTGGGCGGACGTATCCGAATGATCCATTAGAGGCAAAACTGTTTTTTGATGCTTGTCAGGGCTTTGAACTTCAATTTTGCGAGAAGGTTTCTGAACGGAGTCCTTACCAAACTGCTTTGGCGTCTGATGTAACAGTGTCAATCTCGAGTACTCTCGGGTACGAACTTCTCTCGCGAGGGCATCGTGTCGTGTTCCTGAATTCTCGGCTGCAGGATGCGCCGAGTGAGATTAGTCGTCAATATCTCTTCGGATATCCACAGATGTTGGGCGAGAAGGGATTCTTCTGGTCGTCGGATTCGGACTGTATCGCTGTTGGCAACCTGATTGACAATGTCCTAAATACACCAGATGATGAATGGCTGTCACAAACATCTCAGCTTGCACAAGACCTAGTGAAATACGACCCAGAGAACAATTTAGCCAAGACTGCACTAGAGCAGATTCTGTGTCTATACCGATAGTCATTCTCTGCGGCGGCAAGGGCACTCGGATTCGTGGTGTCGACAACACCGTTCCCAAGCCGATGATCCCCGTCGGGGCGCACCCCATCGTCGTGCACATCATGGATCACTACGCGTTTTATGGCCACCGCTCATTCGTGCTGTGTCTCGGATACCTGGGTGATGTGATTCGTACATTTTTTGGCGCGTCAACCACTGGTGGCAACGAGACGGTCACGTACGCTCTACCGCGCGCCGGCAACGTCAACGTCACCCTCGTTGACACGGGGCTTGAAGCGATGACCGGGGCCCGCGTACGCAAGATTCGTGGTCTGGTCGGTGACGACGACTTCTTTCTCACCTACGGCGACGGTGTGTCGGATGTACCGATTGACAAGTGTCTTACTTTCCATCATTCGCACAGTGGCGCGATGACCCTCACGGCAGTGCGGCCGCCGAGCCGGTTCGGAGAGGTCGCCGTTGATGCCGCGGGGCTCGCCACCTCGTTCAACGAAAAACCCCAGGCATCGGCCGGTCTCATCTCGGGCGGCTACTTCGTGTGTCGGGCGAAACTCTTCGATTATCTGAACGAACGCGAAGATCTCGTGCTCGAAGCCGACCCCATGCGCCGCATGGTGCGCGACCGTCAACTGGCGGTGTACACCCACGAAGGTTTCTGGCAATGCATGGACACCTACCGAGACTGGGAACTGCTCAACGAACTCGACCGCAAGAATGAAGCCCCATGGCGTCACTAGCCAACGACTTGCAACGCTTCAGCGGGCGCCACGTGCTCATCACGGGGCACACCGGGTTCAAGGGGTCGTGGCTCGGCTTGTTGCTCGCACAGGCCGGAGCGCGGGTCACCGGCATCGCACTCGCACCGCAGACGAACCCCTCCCACTTCACCTTGCTCGACCTTGGTAAAGACATCGACAGCCGCGAGTGCGATATTCGTGACGTGGCGAAACTTGAGGCCGAATTTCAGCGGGCAAAACCTGAGTTGGTGTTTCATCTGGCCGCCCAAGCATTCGTGCGCGCGTCGTACCTTGACCCGCACACGACGTTTTCCACCAACGTGCTTGGTTCGGCCAACGTACTCGAATGTGTGAGTCGAACTGCATCGGTAAGGACGCTCATCTACATAACGTCAGACAAGTGCTACAAGAACAAGGAACAACGACACGGCTACGTGGAAACCGATGAGTTGGGCGGCATCGACCCATATAGCCAGTCCAAGGCCGCCGCCGAGTTGGTGTTCGCCGGGTATTGCGCCACGAAGTTCAATCAGACCGGTACGGCTCTTGTCGCAAGCGCGCGTGCCGGCAACGTGATTGGTGGAGGTGACTGG
>Ga0129336_10002850_pt1 | contig 10649 bp, 9 predicted proteins | sample CPB6_02_DNA_FD_96878 | JGI IMG/M metagenome (GOLD analysis project Ga0129336, IMG submission 96878) | Freshwater to marine salinity gradient microbial communities from Chesapeake Bay, USA - CPBay_Sum_0.6_0.2_DNA | ecosystem: Environmental > Aquatic > Marine > Coastal | place: USA: Chesapeake Bay...
AGCCAGGCACTTGCGCCCCTTGGCCAGGGGCAACGAGAGCGAGCATTCCTTCAGAGTAGAGGGTGAGTTCGGTTACTAAACAGTAATTCGTCAGGTTTTTTCAGTTACTGCTGGGTAACATACTGGGCTGTGAAGATCTTAGTGTGCGTCAAACAAGTTCCTGATTCGTGGGCTGAGAAAAAACTCTCGCCAGAGAAGGTGCTCGATCGTGCGAGCGCTGATGCAGTTCTTAACGATCTCGACGAGTATGCCGTTGAAGAGGCGCTCAAGATTGTCGAAGCACACGGTGGCGCCGAAGCAGGTCACACCATCACATTGCTCTCTATGGGCCCAGAGCGCGCACAAGAAGCGCTCCGAAAAGGATTATCCATGGGCGCGGATAACGCGCTACTAGTCAAAGATGATGCATTGGCTGGTTCAGATGCGTTGACAACATCGAGAGTGCTTGCTGAAGCAATTAAGCGCGAGAGTCCAGATTTGATTCTTACTGGAACAGAATCCACTGATGCGCGCATGAGCGTCGTGCCGGCAATGCTCTCTGAACGCCTTGACCTGCCGCATCTTTCTTTTGCTGGCGAAGTGGCTATCGACCTCGATAACAAGATCGTCAAGACCAAGCGGATGACCGACGAAGGTGTCGAATCAATGGAAGCTTCGTTACCTGCGATTGTCACGGTAATCGAAAAAATTAACGAGCCGAGATATCCCTCGTTCAAGGGAATCATGGCGGCAAAGAAGAAGCCCATTACCGAACTTGCCCTTGCTGAACTTGGTTTATCTCCCGCCGAAGTCGGAAGTAGCGGCGCGTGGAGTGCGGTTAACGATTTTGCGCTGGCACCGGCTCGAGGCGCAGGTGTGAAGATCACTGACGATGGCAGTGGTGGCGGAGCCCTTGTCGAATTTCTTGCCGAGAAGAGGTTGATCTAATGAGCACGATAATCGTATTCATTGACCATACCAATGGCGTCGTTGCCAAGACGGCCTCCGAGTTATTGACATTGGCCCGTTCAATCGGGGATGCACATGCAGTCATCGCGGGAACCGCAGCTGATCTCGAAGGAGCGACTGAGACTTTGAGCGCCTATGGCGCAAAAGCAATCACTCTCTTGGAATCTCAAAAAATAAATGATCACCCAAGTTCGGCGATTGCACGAGCACTTGCTGATTTTGCTACTTCGAAAGGACCTCAGGCGATTTTGCTCGCCTCTACCGCTCGAGGCAAAGAAATTGCAGGACGCCTTGCCGTCCGAATGGAATCAGGGATTATCACCGATGCAATCGGACTCTCACCAGAACTGATTGCAACGCAATCAATTTTTGGCGGTTCGACCGTAGTCCATTCGCGAGTGAGCAAGGGTTGTGCGATTGTCACGATCCGTCCTAACTCAATCGAGGCAGTTCAAGCGCCAACCACTGCTACCGTAGATAAGGTTGGAGTGGAAGTAGCGATTTCTGCAAAGATCACTGCTCGCCAACCAGCTGCGCGCGGGGCGCGCCCTGAGCTATCCGAAGCAAACATCATCGTCTCTGGTGGTCGCGGTACCGATGGAAACTTTGCACCCATAGAAGAATTGGCAGATGTCTTGGGTGCAGCAGTAGGCGCATCACGGGCTGCCACTGATGCCGGCTGGTATCCGCACTCACATCAAGTGGGTCAGACCGGAAAGACAGTCAGCCCGCAGTTGTACATTGCATGCGGAATTTCAGGAGCAATCCAACACCGCGCTGGAATGCAGACCAGCAAGACGATTGTTGTCGTCAACAAGGATCCCGAAGCGCCAATCTTTGATATTGCAGACTTTGGAGTCGTGGGCGACCTTTTCGCGGTAGCACCACAAGCCGCTGCGGGAATAAAGGCGCGAAAAGGCTGATTTTGCCAGGCACCCTAGAATTAGGGGGTGAATCGAGTCGAGGTACCCGTGGCATATCTGGATAACGCAGCAACCACTGCGATGTTGCCAGAGGCGCTAGAGGTGCTTTCCCGCGAAGCGGCAACTGTCGGAAATGCATCGAGTCTGCATGGTGCAGGTCGCCGGGCCCGGAAAGTGGTCGAAGAATCGCGCGAGAAGTTGGCTGCCGCTGTTGGCGCAAAACCACAAGAAATCATCTTCACCGCTTCAGGAACTGAGGCAAACAATCTTGCTGTCAAGGGAATGTATTGGCAGGGATTGAAGCAGGGCAAAGTTCGAGATTCGATCTGTTCTTCGCCTATAGAGCATCATGCGATTTTAGATCCGTTGGAGTGGTTGGAGCGAGAACATAATGCCACTCTTCGCCTAGCTGAAGTGAATGGTGATGGCGTCACTAAGCTTGAGAGTATCGCTCAAATTTTTAGCGACCATGCAGCAACAATTTCCTTTGCTACCGTGATGCATTCGAATAACGAGGTTGGTGCGCTACAGCCCGTGGCAGAGATTGCAGCAATCGCTCGTGAATATCAGATTCCCACTCACACCGACGCTGTGCAAAGTTTCGGGAAGGTTCCCGTCGATTTCGGAAAGCTCGGAGTTGATGCGATGACTGTTAGCGCACATAAGATTGGTGGTCCACTTGGTGTGGCAGCCCTTGTCGCGAAGAAGAACTTAGAGCTCACTCCGATTCTGCATGGCGGTGGACAAGAGCGAGAGGTTCGAAGCGGCACACTGCACACTCCTGCAATAGCAGCCTTTGCGACTGCAGCCGAGCTAGCTCAGGTGCGCCTACATGAGAATAGCGCTCGAGTGCGCGAACTTCGCGAGCTGCTGATTGCAGGAATTATGGCGGTAGTCCCTGATGTACGACTCAACGGCGGAGCGAACACTTTGCCTGGAATCGCACATTTCACCTTCGCAGGAGCTGAAGGTGATGCACTCTTACTTCTTCTGGATGCTCAAGGAGTCCAGTGCTCTACTGGCTCTGCATGCAGCGCGGGCATTGCGCAACCAAGTCATGTACTTCTTGCCATGGGGCTTGCTCCGAAAGTTGCTCGTTCCTCGATTCGATTCTCGATTGGACCAACAACTGGCAAAGCTGAAGTCGAGCGAGCAATCGCTGTGATTGGCGAGGTCGTATCTCGAGCTCGCGCAGCAGGTGTGAAGTGAAAGTTATCGCTGCCATGTCTGGCGGAGTCGACTCTGCGGTTGCCGCAGCGCGCGTAGCAGAGGCTGGTCATGAGGTAATCGGCGTGCACCTGGCTCTCTCTGCTAATCCACAGAAGTATCGATCCGGTGCTCGTGGTTGCTGCACCATCGAGGATTCACACGATGCTCGCCGCGCCGCCGATATCATCGGAATCCCGTTTTACATCTGGGATATGTCAGAAGAGTTTCATGATGCCGTAGTGCAGAATTTCCTCACTGAATACTCCGCCGGGAAGACCCCTAATCCGTGTTTGCGATGTAACGAGAAAATCAAATTCGAAGCGGTGCTCAAGCGAGCTCGAGCCATGGGGTACGACGCTGTGGCAACTGGACACTATGCAAAGAAGGTCGATAGTGCCGATGGTCCATTGCTCTATCGCGCAGACGATGAAGGCAAGGATCAGTCTTATGTGCTTGCCGTTCTTACGCAGGATCAATTATCAGGAGCGATTTTTCCGTTAGGAGATACTGTCAAAACCCAAGTGCGGGCAGAGGCACAGGAGCGTGGATTTGCCTTGGCGCAGAAACCAGATAGCCATGACATTTGTTTCGTGCCCTCTGGTGATAATGCTGGTTGGCTCCGAGAAAGATTAGGAAGTAGCGAAGGTGAGATCGTCGATGAGGCCGGAGCGGTTCTTGGGGCGCACCAAGGCGCCTACACATATACGGTCGGACAGCGACGAGGTCTTGGGCTGACGATTCCAGCAGACGATGGCCGTGCTCGCTATGTACTTCGGGTAGAACCCATCAACAATCGAGTTGTTGTTGGTTCGCGTGAAGATCTGGCGATAAGTGAGATCGCTGGCGTCGATGTGAAATGGTGTGGACCAATCTCGCCAATAGGCGAACATCGTGGTTTGGCTCAGGTCCGCGCACACGGCGCACCGTTGCCTTGTCACTATCGATGGGATGGCCAGCGCCTTTCGGCCGTTCTTGATCAGCCACTCTTTGGTCTGGCGCCTGGACAGGCTCTGGTCATCTATGAGGGTGATCGCGCGGTCGGATCTGCAACTATCGACTGGACGAGATAGTGAGCGATATTCGACTGCGGATGGCAACTCTTGCCGAGCAGATTCGTGAGCACCAGTTTTATTACTATGTATTAGATAAGCCAATAATCTCCGACTCGGAGTTCGACAAGTTATGGCGAGAGTTGATCGAGCTCGAAGAGGCGCACCCGCAGTTACGCGATCCGCACTCACCAACGCTTGAAGTCGGCGGCGGACTTGAGACCACCTTCGACCAAAGCGATCACCTTAAAGCGATGATGAGCTTAGATAATGTCTTCGATGTTGCTGAATTTCGAGCTTGGACCGAACGCGTGTTGAAAGAAGTGTCGAACCCAACATGGTTGTGCGAATTGAAGATCGATGGTTTAGCAATCAATATTCTCTATGAGAACGGTAAGTTGACCAAGGCGCTCACCCGTGGCAATGGCAAGACTGGCGAAGATGTCACTCTCAATGTGAAAACCATCCTGGGCGTTCCCCATCAACTCAAGGGAAATCGCCCTCCGAAAATGATTGAGATTCGCGGTGAGGTCTATTTTCCAATCGAGCAATTCAACGAGTTGAATGCATCGGTAGTCGAGAGCGGTAAAGCACCATTCGCAAATCCACGGAATGCCGCTGCAGGCTCGCTTCGTCAGAAGGACCCGAAGGTGACTGCCGCTAGGCCGTTACGCTTACTTGTGCATGGAGTTGGTGCAATCGAAGGAGCGACTTTCTCCTCTCAATCCCAGGTTTACCAAGCCCTTGCGGAGTGGGGACTTCCAGTAAGTGCTCAAGTCGAGACTTTTGCAAACATAGAAGATGTCCAGAAATATATCGAGCGATTTGAAAATGCTCGGCACACTTTAGATCACGAGATTGATGGAGTGGTGATTAAGGTCGATCAATTCCAGATGCAAGAGAAGCTTGGAGCAACTTCCCGAGCGCCAAGATGGGCAATTGCATATAAATTTCCACCCGAAGAGGTCGTCACGAAATTGCTTGATATCAAAGTAAGCGTCGGTCGTACTGGTCGGATTACACCATTTGCACATATGGAGCCGGTGAAAGTGGCCGGTTCTACTGTCACCAACGCGACGCTGCATAATCAAGAGGAGGTAGAACGAAAGGGAATTTTAATTGGCGATTATGTTGTCATCAGAAAAGCCGGAGATGTGATCCCTGAAGTTCTCGGTCCAGTTAAATCCAAGCGGACCGGTGTTGAACGAGCCTTCGTCATGCCAACGAAATGCCCTGAGTGTGGTTCGACCTTACGAGCATTGAGTGTTGGTGATGTCGATATCCGATGCCCTAACCAACAAAATTGTCCGGCTCAGTTGCGCGAGCGACTCTTCTATATTGGTTCAAGAGCAGCGCTAGATATCGATGTACTTGGGAGCGAGGCAGCTCAGGCACTTCTGGAAGATGGCATCGTGCGAGATGAGCGAGACCTGTTCGCACTCACCCTGGAAGACCTTCATCGATCACCGTTCTTTACGAAGAAGGATGGCAGCATCAGCGCCATCGCTCTTCGATTTATTGAGGGAATCGAAGGGGCAAAAACCCGTCCATTGTGGCGCGTACTTGTCGCGCTCTCAATCCGCCATGTTGGTCCTACGGCTGCGCAGTCACTTGTCCGCGCTTTTGGCAGTATTCCTGCAATCATGAACGCGACCGCCGAAGAACTTGCTGCAGTCGATGGGGTGGGAACGACGATTGCACAAGCAATCATCGAGTGGCATGAGGTCAAGTGGCATCAAGAGATTATCGAATCGTGGCAGCAAGCTGGCGTGGTCATGGTCGAGCAGATCGAAGAAACGAATCAATCTTTCGCGGGCATGAGTTTCGTATTGACTGGCACTCTCACTGGCTTCACTCGAGAGCAAGCCGAGGAGGCCATTCGAAGTCGCGGGGGTAAATCCACAAGTTCAGTATCGAAAAAGACCAGCTTCGTAATAGTGGGGGAAAACCCTGGTTCGAAGTATGACAAGGCCATCGAACTTGGCGTACCTGTGTTGGATGAACCCGCTTTTGTGAAACTTTTAGCGGTTATGGATTAGTATACGAGCATGTTGATTCTCTCCGAAGGGCGCGAACTTCCGGCCCCGCCTCTCTTCTTTGGTCTGATCTCCTTCGCCATACTTAGTTTCTTGCTCTATCTAGCGATGCGCATCGATAAGGATCACTAATTCCACCCGTTGTTGATTCCCACGCGCTTCCCATAGCTCTCTTCGGTGGCACTTTCGACCCCATCCACAGAGGACATCTTCATCTTGCAGCAGAGGTCATTGCCGAAAAGATCGTTAAGAAAGTTATCTTCATCCCCGCAGGTGCGCCATGGCAAAAAGGAGCAACTTTGGTTGGCTCGCCCCTTGAACGAGCTCGACTAGTTTCTCAGTCGATAGCAGGCAATAGTCACTTTGAAATATCGATGCGAGAAATCGAACGAAGTGGTCCGACCTACACGATTGATTCAGTACGAGAATTTATTGCCGAACAACCTGCAGAAGAGTTCGTCCTGCTTTTAGGAAGTGACGCGTTCAACGGAATTACAACCTGGCGGGAGCACGAAGAGTTGATCCGTTTAATCAATATGGTCGTTGCAATTCGCCCGGGAGTTGAACTGAAGAAGGTTCCTGGTGCACATGTGCGGATAATCGAGTCCGAGATGTTTTCTATCTCCTCAACCGAGATTCGCCAGGCTGCTCGAACTGGTGCGGACCTCAGCAAGTTTGTCGCAGCAGAAATCATCGAGGATGTTCGGCGGATTTATGGCGCTTAAACCACAAACTATCGAACTCACTCAGCGTGCGGTTGCTGCTGCAGAGGAAAAACTCGCTAAAGATATTGTTGCCTTGGATCTCTCGAATCAAGGAATACTCGCCGATGTCTTCCTGATCGTCACTGGCGCCAATGATCCACAACTTGAGGCCATCTCAACAGAGATTCAAATGCAATTGAACAAAGTGGGCGAAAAGCCAATCCATCGCGAGGGCACTGGTGGTTCATCGCAGTGGATTCTGCTCGACTATGGTGATGTCATCGTGCACATTCAACATCCAGAGGTCCGTAGCTATTACGCTCTAGAGAAATTGTGGAGCGATTGTCCAAAGATCGACCTTTCGATCAAGAGGAAGTCGTGAATGAAGAGTGATTAATCATGAATAAAAGATTGATTATCATGCGTCATGGACAGACAGATTGGAATGTTGAGAACAGATTCCAAGGTCATACCGATATTCCACTAAATGCCATGGGTCGAGCTCAGGTTGCCCGCGCAGCATCGATTCTTGGCACTCAAGATATCGACCACATCATCTCCAGCGACTTGCAGCGAGCCTTTGATACTGCTGCCGCGGTAGCCGATGTGAAAAAGTTAACGGTCATCGCTGATCCACAATTGCGTGAGACCCACTGTGGTAGTTGGGAAGGGCGCACTGGACCAGATATTGAAGCCACCGATGGTCAGCAGCTCACTCGTTGGTTTGCAGGTGATGACATTCCAGCCGGTGGCGATGGTGAACGACGGAGCGAAGTCGTCAAGCGCATGATGAACGCCATTGATAAGGGGCTCGCCTCATGTGCATCTGGTCAAACTCTCCTTGTGGTGACCCATGGCGGTGCCGCTCGCGGGGCAATAGGTGCGCTACTTGGTCTAGCAATCGAGGATTGGGTGGCAATCGGAGGGTTGGCAAATGCATCGTGGTCAATCGTCGAAGAACGGAATGCGCGATGGCGCTTGATCGAACATAACTCAGGAGTCTTGCCGGAGCCGATACTTGGTCAGGAATCCTCCCAATAGCCAGAGGTTAAGATTGCGCTAGAGTTCTCGTGTTTCGGGGCTGTGGCGCAGCTGGTAGCGCACCTGCATGGCATGCAGGGGGTCAGGGGTTCAAGTCCCCTCAGCTCCACATGGTGTCAGCCTCTTCAGCCTCGTCGGGTTTGACCAATTTCCAACTACCAAAAGGCTGGCGCAGAATCGAGCCAGCAGATTCTCTCGTGGGCAAACATGTCGTGGTCACAGGAGCAAGTAGCGGGCTTGGGCTAGAAACTTCTCGCGCCTGCGTTGCAGCGGGTGCCAAGGTCACGATGGCCGTGCGCAATATCGCCAAGAGTTCACTGCTTATCCCTCAGCTGGAAGTTGGCACATCTGGGAAGATCACCCTTTTACCTCTGGATCTTTCGAGCTTAAAGAGCATCTCCACGGCTGCAGCGGAGATCACGACCCCAATCGACATTCTGGTGCTCAATGCAGGAGTCATGGCAACACCACTACGCCATACCGACGATGGTTTCGAATTACAGATGGGAACAAATCACCTAGGACATTTCGCTTTCGCTGGGAGGATCTTCGATGCGCTCATCGAAGGTGCGCGCGTGGTTACAGTCTCGAGCCAAGCGCACCGAATCGGCTCTTTTAGTTCCGATAATTCCCAGAAGATTATCGATCAATGTTACGGGCGGGGTGAATACGAACCGTGGGGAGCTTATGGTCGCAGCAAGTTAGCAAATCTCCTCTTCACTCTTGAGTTACATCGCCGTTCGGTTCAAGGGCGATTACCGAATCGAAAACGAATCGAACCTATGGCTGCACATCCAGGGTGGTCGGCGACGAACCTGCAAGCAGTGGGCGCGCAAATGAAGAATCAGCCACTCATGGAGCGAGGAAGCAATGTCGTTAACGCGCTCTTTGCGCAGAGCGCCAAACAAGGAGCGTTGCCAATTCTTTGCGCCGCCACTTTCCCTGGCCTTCCCAGTGGAAGTTATCTAGGTCCAGATGGATTCTTGGAAATGCGGGGATATCCCAAACTCACCCGCGCGAGTAGCGCTGCATACGATCAGGTTTTAGCGGAAAAACTATGGGAGATAAGTAGCGAACTCACTGGTGTCGCATGGAGTTAGTTCGTCGATAACTACCCGGTACCCTTAGCATCATGCAGGATCGGGAGACATACGATATCCAGGCGGCGCAGGAGAAGTGGCTGCCGATCTGGGATCAGATTGCGCCATTCCGATCCGGTCGCCCCGATGATCAGCGACCGAAGAAATATGTCCTCGACATGTTTCCCTACCCTTCAGGCGACTTACATATGGGCCATGCTGAGGCTTATGCATTAGGCGATGTCATCGCTCGATATTGGGTCCAAAAAGGATTCAATGTCATGCATCCAATTGGGTGGGATGCATTCGGCTTGCCCGCTGAGAATGCTGCTATCAAACGAGGGGTCGATCCAGCAGCGTGGACTTACGAGAACATCTCCGTACAGAAGGCCTCAATGCGCCGGTATGCATGCTCCTTCGATTGGGATCGCGTCTTTAACACTTGCGACCCGGAATATTACAAATGGAATCAATGGATATTTCTCAAGCTTTACGAGAAAGGTCTTGCCTACCGCAAGGATTCGGCAGTCAATTGGTGTCCAAGTTGTCAGACGGTTCTAGCAAACGAACAAGTAGTCGCTGGGCTCTGTGAAAGGTGCGATACCCAAGTTACCAAGAAGAAATTAAATCAGTGGTACTTCAAGATCACTGACTATGCCGATCGCTTGCTCGATGACATGGAGCAGCTAGAAGGCAAATGGCCCGAGAAAGTCCTGACGATGCAGCGCAATTGGATTGGCAGGTCATCCGGCGCGAATGTGCAATTCGTAATTGAAGGTAAGAACGATCCTGTGACTATCTACACTACCCGCCCGGACACATTGTTCGGCGCGACTTTTTTTGTGGTTGCTGCCGATAGCGCACTCGCCGAAGAGTTAGCAACATCAAGTTCACCCGAAGTTGCCGCGAGATTTCATGAGTATCTAGAGAGCGTGAAATCTGCTAGCGATATCGACCGACTTGCCACCGATCGTCCTAAGACCGGAGTCTTCTTAGAGCGATATGCCATTAACCCGGTCAATGGCGAAAAATTGCCGATCTGGGCAAGTGATTATGTGTTAGCAGATTATGGAACTGGCGCAATCATGGCAGTTCCTGCCCATGACCAACGGGATCTGGATTTTGCTCGCGCGATGGGATTGCCCGTTCGCGTGGTCGTCGAGACTGGCGAAGAGGATCCTGCAACCTCCGGGGTAGCAACGGGTGGAGATGGCAAGTTGATCAATTCTGGTCCACTTGATGGTCTAACCAAGGATTCTGCAATCGCAGCCATCACGAAAAAACTTGAGGGCGATGGATTGGGAAGAGCTGCTCGAAATTACCGCCTTCGCGATTGGCTCATCTCGCGTCAGAGATATTGGGGGACTCCGATTCCCATTGTGCATTGTGCTAAATGCGGCGAAGTTCCGGTGCCAGAGGATCAATTGCCGGTGCAGTTGCCTCCTGCAGGTTCTCTAGATCTCACGCCGAAAGGAAAGTCTCCACTTGGCGCGGCGAATGATTGGATTAATGTCGAGTGCCCTCGGTGCGCAGGTAACGCAGAAAGAGATGCCGACACCATGGATACTTTCGTCGACTCCTCTTGGTACTTCCTGCGGTATGCCAGCCCCACCGAAAGCGCGCGCGCATTCAACGAAGCAGATGTGAAAACATGGCTTCC
>Ga0129336_10002851_pt1 | contig 10649 bp, 8 predicted proteins | sample CPB6_02_DNA_FD_96878 | JGI IMG/M metagenome (GOLD analysis project Ga0129336, IMG submission 96878) | Freshwater to marine salinity gradient microbial communities from Chesapeake Bay, USA - CPBay_Sum_0.6_0.2_DNA | ecosystem: Environmental > Aquatic > Marine > Coastal | place: USA: Chesapeake Bay...
AAGGGCCGCGCTTTTCTTGATTTCAAGAAATGAGACAAAGCCCCAGGTCGGCATCAGGGAAGCAATTAAAAAAATCAGGGCAATTAATGCAGCAATTGCCGAAAACCATCGCTGTATGGGCCTAGATACCGCCAAATAGACCATATCGAAGCGAATATGCTCGTCGTGCCGCAGCGAAAAGGAGGATGTCCAGAAAACAAGCCAAAGCCACAAGGTCAGGCAGACCTCAAGCGTCCAGGTCAGAGGATTGTTGAAGACATAGCGCGCCAAAATCTGCACCATGAAAGCGACAAACAGACCCGCCATCAACAAGATGGACACATGGTCGGCCTGTCGCTTCAGCCAGTTGACCCACACTGTCAGTGCAGGCTTGAACCTCATGCCGGCCAATCAGAGCTTGTTGATCTGATCAACCAGGCCAGCAGGCCAGGCTTTGGAAAATTTCGAATTCAGGTACTGAGCCTGAACATGACTGCGAAATGCATTGAGATCGGGTGCGTAGACTTTGAGTCCTTTGTCCTTGAAGAACTGCTCAAGTTCAGCTTCGAGTTTTAGCTGACGCTGGCGACCCCATTCGCAGGCATCGTCTGCGGCCTTCTGCAGAAGCTTTTGCTGGTCAGGGGAGAACTTGTCAAAGACCTTTTTACTGATGGCTAGATAGTTCAGATCAACCAGATGGCTGGTAAGAACAATTTGCTTGGTGACCTCATAGAACTTGGCGTCCTTGTTGGTAGGCAAGGGATTGTCCTGGCCATCGATCGCGCCAGACTGCAAACCGGTATAGACCTCGGTAAATGCCATGGGTGTGGGGTTGGCGCCCAAAGCCTTGCCCAGAAACAGCCAGGCCTCCGAACCGGGCATGCGGAGCTTGACGCCAGCCAGGTCTGCAGGTGTACGGATCGTCTTGTCAGTGCGCAGATTCAGCTGACGACGACCCAGATACATGACACTCAATAGCTTGACGCCGAGTTTGTCTTCGACCTTTTTCTTGAAGGGTTGAAACAGGCTGGAGGCGAAAACCTTTTTTTGATGTTCGGCATCACGATGCAGATAGCCAGCTGAGAAAATTGAGAACTCTGGAAAAAATTCCGCCAACTCCTGCGCTGAGGTGATGGACATTTCCAGATTCCCCCGGGCGATGGCCTCAAGTTCGGTACCCTGTTTGAACAACGAGGCATTCCAGTGACCTTCAAAAGTCGCGAATTCCTTGATGGCTGGCGCAAATTGCTCCAGCAAGGCTACAGCCCGTGCATCGGTAGCCGATGCAGGTGAAGACAAGCGCAATTTGACCGGTGCAGCAAGGGCTCCCAGGGGGATGCCCGACAATACTGCGGAGGTACCGGCCACAATCATGTCACGCCGATTTGGGTAGGCAGTCATAGAGTTCTCCATTTAAAAATGGCCTGAGTATAGGCTTCACGCCCACGCGATAAGCCTAGGTCTTTCCCTTGGTCTTGGAACGGGATTGATGAGGCAAAACCTGGTGCCAGAAGAGGAAAAGCTAAGTCACATCAGATTTGCACCATAGCTGCCAACTAACTACAGGTCAGTTTGAGAAATCACGTACCTGTTTCTGGACAGATCGATTTCCAGATCGTGGATCATCTTGCCAATCTTGGTCAAAGTGGCCTCGTCTGCGGCGTAAGTTCCCCGCAGAGTCCAGCCCATTTTCGTTGCGGCCTGCTCAACAGACTCACATCTGAAAACAATCTGGGCCTCCAGTCCGTTCAGTTTCATTCTCGCCGGTAGTTCGGCGCCAACTTGAAACACAATCGGATTGAGGTAGGTTTGAACCCATAACCTGACACCGGATACTGAAATATCAATGATGCGTGAATCCAAACCACTGTAGTTGACAAATTCGAACTGAACACTGGTCGGCGTATGAACACCAGGGTAAACCCGAAACGCGTCACGACGCTGATAGAACTTGAGGAATGCCGGGCAATAAGCCTTCATGGTTTTGGCCATGATCTCCACGCCGCTTTTTAAAACCGTCTTCTTGGGCCTGGTAATGCTGACGATCTTGCTTTCCCAGAAGTATTCAATGTGATCGATCAAGGCAGAAATCTGAAGGTTGGCGCCCACAAAACTCGGATCAACCGCACGGTCAGCCTCGATACAGTCAATGAGGTAGAAATTTTCCTTTGGGTTCACCTCGCAGATCGTTGACATGTAGACGTTGATGTCTTTTTCACGGGTGATGCGTAAATAGACGTTGGTCATGATTGCCCGATCAAACTGCTTCATGATGGAAGGTGCATATTCAATCACCTTCCATCCGTCCCCCAGCAGACCACGAACAATCGCCGGATCGCAAGTTTCTTGCCGCTTTTCCTTGGCAGTAGAAAGCTTCTTGGAAAACCTGTCAAAAATGCTCATGACACCATTCAGACCTAGGGGTTTTGATACTTATTAAACTAAACTGGTAATTGATGGTGCTGCTTCATGGTCTAAATAACAATTTCACAGATGCCATCAATCAAGTCAGCGTTAACCACCTGAAGACTAAACTGTTGGTTCAGCCTTTGTTAATTGACTAGAGTATTTTCAGCAGGTAAAAGATATGAACTTTGTCGAAATTGTTAAAAATCTGCCATCGATTGAAGGTCTGGCCCAAGTCACCCTGAATGACGCCAGTGGAAACACGGTAGCCACCATTGAAAACAAACCCGGCAAATCGGGTTCTTTGGCGGTGTACGCAGCGTTGGCGCAAAGACATCAAAGGCTTGATGCCGACGCTGCCCGTGAAGGCCTGACCCTGTTTGCCGAGCATGTGCAAGATGCGCGTGATCATCCTGGGAAGCACCCGAATATCGACCGTCTCATTCAGATCGTAGAAAACGGATCAAGCTATACGATAGAGCTACACAAAGCCTGACCTTTGCCACTAAAACACTTCCATGTCTACCAACCCAATCCCGACCATCTCCCTAGCAGTCAACGAATTCAATCCCGGGGAACTCTATTTCTTGTTACGTGACAGTGTGATTCCCAGGCCGATTGCATGGGTCTCTACGGTCAACAAGGAGGGGGTATCAAACATCGCCCCTTTCAGTTTTTTCAATGTCTGCTGCCCTTCCCCGCCGGTGCTTGGGTTTTCCTGTGGCCCCAGGGGGGACAACCACAACGACAGCAACTACCAGCCCAAAGACACGCTGCTGAACATCAAGGAAACCGGGGAATTTGTGGTGAACCTTTCCCCAGAAGGCCTGATCGGGGAAATGGTGGACAGTTCAGCAGGGCTGCCTCACGGCCAAAGCGAGTTTGCCTACACCCATATGGAGGAAGTGCCCTCAACCCGGGTCCGGCCTCCCCGGGTGGCGCTGACGCCGGTTGCTTTTGAGTGCAAATTACGCGACATCATCGATCTGGGCAGCAATGCCTGGATCATGGGGGATGTGGTGCATATTCATATTGCGCAAAAACTCTACGTTGGCGAGCGAGAGGGCAAGCGTCACCGTGTTGACCTGATGAAAGACCCGGCACTTCGACCGGTTGGCAGACTGGGGCGGGCTCACTATGTGCGCCTCAATGAGGTTGAGACGCGCTTGCGAAGGGATGGACCGAACTAAGCAGAGGGCTGACAGCCTTATTCTTTTCGAGCCGCCCAGAACACGGCGCCCTGCGGGCCGTACCGCTCAGAGTGCGCCACATTGCGTGCCAGGTTGAAGCTGTCCCCTGCCCGGTACACGCGCGTCTGGCCATTGACTGTCAGAGAGAACTCCCCCTCAACAACCAGGGCAGTGGTATCAAAGGGGTGGGTGTGGGTTTCATTGACCTGGTTGGGTTGCCAGGTTCGTACCAATGCCGTGTCAAACCCTTCTCGGATTTTTTGTTCACGAAAGCTTTCAAAGCTTGCAGGTGTCATGGCAACTCCTCAATTCACAGACAAGAGAGATTTTGAATCCAGGGGAAATGGCTCTGCACCCTGACGTAGCCGCATCGGATAGAGAACCCCGATCAGGTGATCGTACTCATGCTGCACGACACGGGCATGAAACCCTTGCACCGTGCGGTTGATTGGCTGCCCGTATTGATCAAATCCTGTGTATCGGATGTGCTGCCAGCGCGGCACCACAGCACGCTCACCCGGCACAGAGAGGCACCCTTCGACCCCCTCTTCCAGAGTCGGCTCGACAGGATAAATCTGCGGATTGCACAAGACCGTTCGGGGCACAAGCGGGGCATCTGGATAACGGGGGTTCGTATGATCACTGCCAAAGATGACTACTTGCAGGCTGACACCGATCTGCGGAGCCGCCAGTCCAGCACCCTGGGCGGCCTGCATGGTATCGAGCATATCGGCCACCAATTGATGCAACTCAGGCGTATCAAAGGCGGGAACTGGTTGGGCCTGAAGAAGCAGCCGGGGGTCACCGATCTGGAGAATTTCACGTGCTGTCATGTTGTAAGGATATCGCCAATTGAGGTTTCGGTCGAATTCCCACCAGGATCTTGACATCTGACGATTGATCAGAGGGCGTTTATTGGGCGCAAACCGGTTCAGGATCCCGTTGCGTCTTGCAGACTCATTCAACACCGGCCTGGCTGATCAGGGCCAATAATCCCGGTTCATCCAGCACCATCACACCGAGTTCACGCGCCTTGTCCAGCTTGCTGCCTGCTTCTTCGCCGGCCACCAGAAAATCTGTTTTTTTGCTGACAGAGCCTGCCACTTTGGCGCCAGCCTGTTCCAACATTGCTTTGGCCTGATCGCGGCTGAGTGTGGGTAGCGTGCCAGTCAGCACGAAGGTTTTTCCAAGAAACGGTTTGGGACTGTCTGCCAGCCCGGTACCTTCGGGCCAATGAACGCCACAGGCACGCAACTGCTCGACCACTTCGCGGTTGTGCGATTGCCCAAAAAAGGTACGAATGCTTTTGGCCACTATGGGGCCGACATCCGGGACCTGCAACAACTGCTCCTCGGTAGCATCCATGACTGCATCCAGTGAACCCAGGTGTTGGGCCAGATCCTTGGCCGTGGCCTCGCCAACATGACGGATGCCCAGGCCGTACAAAAACCTGGGCAAGGTCGTGCGCTTGGACTTTTGCAGCGCATCCAACAGGTTCTGGGCAGATTTTTCAGCCATCCGATCCAGACCGGCAAGCCCTACCAGACCCAGCCGGTACAGATCGGGTAGGCCCTTGACAATGCTTTGATCAACCAGCTGATCGACCAGTTTTTCACCCAAGCCTTCAATGTCCAGGGCCCGCCGCTGCGCAAAGTGCAAAAGCGCCTGTTTGCGTTGGGCGCTGCAGAACAGTCCGCCGGTACAACGAAAATCCGCCTCTCCCTCCTCCCGCACCGCTTCCGAACCACAAACCGGACAGCGCTGCGGCATGGTAAAGATGGCGCCACGTATGGCTGGCTGTGATTGAGTGGCTTGTGCTTCGGACACCGGTTCTGGGGTGGGCAGGACGACAGAAACGATTTCCGGAATCACATCGCCAGCACGTCGCACAATGACAGTGTCGCCAACACGCACATCCTTGCGTCGAGCTTCATCTTCGTTATGCAGGCTAGCGTTGGTAATGGTGACGCCGCCCACAAAGACGGGGGCCAGTTTCGCCACCGGCGTCAGCTTGCCGGTTCGACCCACCTGCACCTCGATGGCCAGAACCTTTGTCAGCATTTCCTGCGCGGGGTACTTATGCGCGACAGCCCAGCGTGGCTCGCGGGTCAGAAAACCCAGCTGACGCTGCAAGCCCAGGCTGTTGACCTTGTACACCACACCATCAATGTCAAAGGGCAGACTGTCACGCAAGGAAGCAATGTGCGCGTGATAAGTGGTCAACTGATCAGCGCCCCGAGCCAGGCGAACATGCTCGCTAACTGGAAAACCCCATGCCTTGAGGGCAATCAACCATTCATGATGGGTCGTGATTGCATGGGCTGCAGGTGACACCTCCCCCAGACCATAGGCATAAAAACTCAAGGGGCGCTGCGCAGCGATGGCGGGATCGAGTTGCCTGACAGAACCGGCAGCAGCGTTGCGCGGATTGACGAATTGCTTTTCACCTTTGGCAAGCTGTCGCGCATTGAGGGCCTGAAAATGGTCGCGCCGCATGTACACCTCACCACGCACCTCCAGCACCGCGGGTACATCTGCCGGAAGACGCAGCGGAATTTGACCGATGGTGCGGATGTTTTGTGTGACATCCTCACCCACTTCGCCATCGCCTCGGGTCGCCGCCATCGTCAAGCGACCCTGCTCGTAGCGAAGGTTGATGGCCAGCCCGTCAAACTTCAGCTCTGCCACATATTCAACCGGGGAATCCTCAGAGGAGAGGCCCAACTCCCGCCGGATACGGGTATCAAAAGCCTGAGCCCCGGAGGCCTGGGTATCCGTCTCGGTTCGTATGCTGAGCATGGGCACCGCATGGGGTACCGGTGTAAAGGACTCGAGCGGACGCCCTCCCACACGCTGTGTAGGTGAGTCAGGCTGGATCAGTTCCGGGTGGTCCGCCTCCAGGGCTTGCAACTCCTTGAACAGGCGATCGTATTCAGCGTCAGGTACCTGGGGGTGGTCCAGTACGTAGTAGCTGTGGTTGTACTGATGCAGTAGTTGATGCAACTGCGCCACCCGGGACTTCGGCGACTCCTGGCTTGCGGAATCAGCAAACAGATCGGGCGTGGTCATTACAGCAACTCAGAGAAGGCGTTAGTGCCAAGTGGGGCGTCTATAAAGTCGGCGCCAGGCATGAGAAAGACCAGACTCAGGAGAACAGACGCCTGGCCTGGCCGGAGCCTGCCGCAATATCCCTGGCTGCCAGGGTCTCATAGAGCTTTTCAAGTTCTGCAGCAATATGGTCGAGGGCCTGGACCCCCAGAGGCTGGCCATTGTCATCAGTCACGATGGCATCCATCGCCTCTGACAGGTACTGGGCAGCTTCGCGCATTTTTGCAAACGGCTGCTCGGCCTGGTCAACTTGCGGCACATCCAGTGTCAAGCTCACCTCGTAGAGAGCCGATTGAGCCGGATCCTCGGCCATGGCCGCCTGTGAGTCAAAGGTCAAGGCCAGTATTGGGGGCAGCCCAAGCTGGGATGAGGGCAGCACCATGCGCCCGGGCAGGACACCGGCCACAAAACCGAGGCGGGCGACATTTTGCTGGACATAACCAGGGCTCCAGGCAGCGTTGCGAGCACGAAGGGTGACGCTCAACTGGGCATCATGGGTGCTGGCAAACTGATCGAGTTCGCGCGCCCGGGCCACCTCTTCCAACATGTCTGGAAATTCCGGTTCTCCGCCTACGCTGTCAGACAGTGCCTGGGTCTTGACCACAAACTCGGAGAACTCAATTTCATTGAGCGGTCCAACCCGGTTGGCCAACTGCACCCCCGCCTGAAGGCAAGAGTAACGCGCTCCGGCCTGGGGAGGTTCCCATTGGCCGGTCTGTTCATTCAGTCCCTCCAGCGCCATGGGCTTGGTTCCTACCCGACGTGTGGTCGGCATGTGCTGCAGGACGAACTCGGCTGCAATCGGGGCCTCCAGTTCAATGGTGGCAATGACATCAATCAGCGAATCCAGCTGAGGTTTGGATCGCTCAGGGATAGGCAGCGGCAAGGACATGGACGACTCATCGGCTGCAGAACCTTCATCCTGATCGTTCTGAGCCATATCTGGCTCACTCCCCGGCTCGATGCGACCCGTCTCCTGCTCGGCTTGCCTGGGTTGATTGCGGCGTGATGTCCAGGCGCCATGAATCACCACTGCAGCCAAAATCAGGCCGCCGACCACGGCCAGGCTGATTTGAATATTGCTGAAGGATTCCATCAGCTGGCCTCGGCCATGGACACCGCCGACTCCATATCCACGGCCACGATGCGGGATACCCCCTGCTCCTGCATGGTCACGCCAATCAGCTGCTCAGCCATTTCCATGGCAATCTTGTTATGACTGATAAAGAGAAATTGCGTGCTTTTGCTCATGCTCGTCACCAGCTTGGAGTAGCGCTCGGTATTGGCATCGTCCAGGGGGGCATCCACCTCGTCAAGCAGACAGAACGGTGCCGGATTGAGCTGGAAGATCGCAAACACCAGGGCAATCGCCGTCAGCGCCTTCTCTCCCCCTGAGAGCAGATGGATGGTCTGGTTGCGCTTGCCGGGCGGCTGCGCCATCACCTGCACGCCGGCGTCAAGAATCTCGTCACCCGTCATGATCAATTTAGCCTGACCACCCCCAAAGAGCTCTGGAAACATCTTGCCAAAATGCTGGTTGACGGTATTGAAGGTGCCACTCAACAATTCGCGGGTTTCGCCATCGATTTTGCGGATGGCGTCTTCCAGGGTGTTCATCGCCTCAGTCAGATCGGCTGACTGAGCGTCCAGAAAATGTTTGCGCTGCCTGGCATGGTCAAGCTCTTCCAGCGCCGCCAGGTTAACCGCTCCCAGCGCAGACACCTCTTTATGCAGTCGGTCGATCTCGCCCTGCAAGCCATTCAGGCGCACATTGCCCTCCTGGATGGACCGGGCCACCTGCTCCAGATCCGCCTGGGCATCGACCAGCAATTGGGAGTACTGCTCCAGCCCCAGCCTGGCGGCTTGCTCCTTGAGTTGGAAATCAGTAATTCGCTGGCGCAGCGGTTCAAGCTCACGTTCCACCTGAAGCCGGCGCTCATCACTGGCACGCAGTTTGGCAGTCAGGTCGTCGTAGTGGCTGCGCTTGGCCCCCAGGTCCTGTTCACGCTCAAGTTTTACGGCCAGGGCACTTTGCAAACCCGCCTGGGCCGCCGCGTCATTGAGCCGGGCCATTTCCTGGACGGTCAGATCCTTTTGCTCAGCCAAAGAAACTGACTGCTGGTCGGCGGTCTCGATAATGCGGGCAAGCTCGTCCCTCCTGGCCACCAGGGTTCGCAGGGTGAAGGCTTCCTCCTGAGCTTGCAACTCAAGCTTGCGTTGCTGCTCGCGGCCTTCTGTCAACTGGCCTTCAGCGGCCAGCACCCGATCATCAAGCTGAGCGTGGCGCTCCTGGCTGTCGGCCAGTTGCATATCGAGCTCTTCAAACCGGGTGTTGTACTCGGTGCGTTTTGACTCGATGTCTTTGAGCTGGGTATTGACCTCGCCCAGATCCACATCAATCTGCTCGGCACGGGCACGCGCCTGTTCAGATTGTTGTTTCAGACGCAGGGTCTCGACCTCGAGATCGTGGGCACGGGTCTGCGCCTCGCTGGCCTCGCGACGTACGGCGACAAGGCGCTGTGAAATATCGGCATACACCGCCTCGGCACGCACCAGGGCCAGTCGCGATTCCTCGCTGATCAGGACCTGGGCACGCAGTTGCTTTTCCAGATTTTCAATTTCCTGGGCACGGGCCAGCAAACCGGACTGTTCGGAGTCCTGGGCATAAAACGACACGCTGTGGGAAGTGACAGCGTGGCCATTCTTGACATAAATGACCTCACCCGGCTCAAGCATTTCACGCTGGGCCAGCGCTTGCTCAAGGCTGTCGGCCACATGGCACCCGTGCAGCCAATCTGACACAACTGCCTTGAGACCGGCCTCATTGACCCTAAGCAGGTCAGCCAGTCGAGGTAAGTTGCCGGCTTTCTCTGGCAAGCCCGCCGCGGGGGCGGTGTAAAAGGCAAGCCTGGCAGGTGGGGCATCGGCAGCCAAAGGCTTGACCATATCGATCCGGCTGATTTCAAGTGCCCCAATTCGTTCGCGCAAGGCGGCTTCAAGGGCATTTTCCCAACCGGGTTCGGTGTGCAAGCGGGTCCAAAGCGCCTGCAGACTGTCCAGCCCATGTTTGGCCAGCCAGGGTTGCAGCTTTCCGTCGATCTTTACTTTGTCCTGCAGCGACTTGAGCGCCTCCAGACGCGCGGCCAGATCGGCGTGACGAACCGTCTCAGCGTTGACCACCTCCTGCTGGGATTTTCGGGCCATATCCAGCGCTGGCGCGTTTTCTTGCAGTTCCTGCAGCAGGTCTTGTGCCTGCTGTGCTGCCTGCGAGGCTTGCGACCATGCGTCCTGCAGCTGGCTAAGCCGGGATTCGTCGGGTGTCATCAGGGACTGACGGTCGGTTTGAAGCCGCTCCAGGCGAGATTGCAGCTGGCGCGACTGCTCATCCAGGCCACGCTGCTGGGCTGCCATCACTTGGATTTGCTGCTGTATCTGGGTCACCGCAGCGCGCTGCTCGCCCGAAGCCTGCTGAGCCAGACGCAACGCTTGCTCCAAATCTGGCAACAACTGGGCTTGTTGAGCAATCTGTGCCACAAATTGAAGATTTTTTTCTTCGCCAGCCGCCGCCTGCTCGGCCAGGGTTTGGGATTCAAGCTGCGCGTCACTTTTGCGGGCTGCCCATTGAGCCGCCTGTTCGGCCAGACTGGCCAGACGCTCCTGGGCCCGTTGCCGGCCTTCCACCACAAAACGGATTTCAGTTTCCAGGCGACCGACCTCGGCGGTTGCGTCATACAGCTTGCCCTGCGCCTGGTTGACCTCGTCACCTGCGCCGTAATGAGCCTGGCGGATGGTTTCCAGGTCCGCCTCGATCTGACGCAAATTTGCCACCCGTGCATCCAGTTCGATGACCGCTTTTTCGCCCTCCTGATGAATCCGGCCCTGGTCAGTCTCTGCCTCTGATCGCTTGAGAAACCAGAGCTGATGCTGTTTGAGCGTCATATCGGCTTGCAAAGCATTGAACTGCTG